>Ga0126342_10005273_pt1 | contig 22475 bp, 17 predicted proteins | sample Cyp1metagenome_FD_92528 | JGI IMG/M metagenome (GOLD analysis project Ga0126342, IMG submission 92528) | Coral microbial communities from Lord Howe Island, Old Settlement Bay, Australia - Cyphastrea 1 metagenome | ecosystem: Host-associated > Invertebrates > Cnidaria > Coral ...
ATTATATATTATATTATATATTATATGTTATATATTATATATTATATGTTATATCTTATATACTATATATTATATATTATATATTAAATACTATATATTATATATTATATATTATATATATAATATACTATATACATTATATATTATATATTATATATTATATATTATATATTATATATTATATATTATATTAAATATATTATAAATTTTATAATAGAAATTATATATTATATATTAAAAGTTATATAGTATACATTATATATTATATATTATTTATGTATATATTTATTTATGTATATATGTATATTATATATCATATATTATATATCATATATTATATACACATATATTTGTATATTATATAGATATAAACTTATAAAAATATAGATGTACGGTATGACGATATACGTACGCACTGTGAAATTTGCCAATACATAGCTGCAAAAACTGCAACTGGATTGGAAAGTTCATGGAAATTCAGTCTGGTTTTTGTCAAGGTGCTAGTTCGGCTGTGCAGAAAGCCTCGGGCCCTGGGACTCTCAAGGCATCCATTGGCAATTTCCAGCATTTGCTTCCTTCATGGCAGGTAGGATCGCTGGGATTGTCTGATGTTGTGCTATATTCCAATATCTCAGTCACCACAAGAAAGATGAAACATACCCATAGACACTAAACATGTTGAAAACAAATTATCTACAATGATGCATAAATAAATAATTGTGTTTTATTATGTTTGATTTATGAATCATATATATATATCGAACTGTTTATCTATAAATACTATCCATAGAACTGTCTATAGAAATCTGATGAACTATGTAATTCTAAGTTGATCTTCCCCACATCCTCCTGCAACACAGCTCCCCCCTCCTCTGTGCGTCGGAGCTTTGCCAACACACCACGCAGCCTTCGGCCAGAAACACCGCTGTAGCCTCGGGTTCAGAGCCACCAACCGCTTCAAGGCCGCAGCAGACCAGGACCTACAGGGCTTTGATGGGGATGTGATGATGGACATATGCAAAAACACATGAAACATCTGTGGAATTGTGGAAAAATCTTGGGATTTTCATTGAAATGATTGGAATATGATACAACATGATAGAGGCCACATGGGATGTTCCTGCAAAAGAATGTGTGGATACAGCAGTAAAAACAACATGTTTACAACCATTCTGCATGGAGAAAAAAATGATTGGCCTTGAGGTCTTAGGTTTGCTTGATTTTGAGACAAACAAGGATAGGAAAAAAGTTGATGTTGAAGCACCTACACAGGGAGATACGATCTGATCGAACTTGGTTAAAACCGGGGTACCAGTTGGACCAAACAATACCACAAGTTCTGCTGTTTTAACAAACTAATGCAGCACAATGCAACAATATTTGGGCTCAATATTATGGGTCAACAATTCTAAGCCACAGCCAAGCAAGAATAATGATAAAGGTTGGTATGTTGAAAGGATCTGAATTGTAAAAACCCATTGAGACTCGCAATGGCAAATCCATCTCGACATGTAAAAGATCATCCCGAGGACATTGACAATAGCTATCCCTTCATTCAGAACAAAAGATGGGTTTCTGACATAGTATGTATAATTATGTCCATGTATATAAATATATATAATTATATATACTTATATATACCTGGAGCACCCAAACCCTAAGAATTCTTTGGGTCAATACAAGAACCTGAGGTATTTCAGAAAAAAAAATAGAAAACCTTGGCTTTCGATTGAAGACCTCGGGTATTGATTTTCAATCTATACTTAACCCGTACCCAACCCGTACCTAGCCCGTACTTAACCCGTACTAACCCGTACCTAACTCGTACTTTCAGAATGGGTAAAAATACCTCCGGTTTTGTCGGAAAACCCTGGTTATTTTTGACACCCTGGGATTTCTGCGGGTTTGGGTTCTCAAGGTATATGTATGTGTGTATATATAATTGTATATATATATACACAAACATATTATCTACTGTATATGAGCCACTCATGTATCACTATGATGTCAGTCTAACCCCCATGATTGATCATTCTTGTGGGTGGAACAAACCAACGGACCCTTCATGGCTGGTTCTGCGTCACTCCATCGATACCTGGGTACCTCTGCTCAGCTGCCCGCGCACCTTCCCCTGTCCCCACTTCAAAGTGGTGGTTCTCTCGGTGGACACCAACTCGCGCACGTGCTTCAGGCTGATCCTCAGTTTTGAACCCAGGCTGCAAACTTGCATGAAGCACCAGTGGGTTTAGATTATTTTAGATTGACATTCCCCATTCTGTGCGGTTTCTGTTCTGGGCAGGATGTTCAATATGTTCAGCTTTATTGAAGCTCCATCTATTGTTGACTGCTTGGCAACCTGCGGCAGGACCAGACCCGCCATTCATGCATCCAGCACCCACAACTTGCCCGCGAGTTGTGTCCCCAGCCGTTGCATGAAACCGCCTACCAGTGAATATGTGTGTGATATGCATCACTTGCTGCATTCATCCTCATACAATGTCTTCATCTCCGATGTCAAAAGTGGCAAATATTACAGTGTGGACAGGTGGCAGAGATACATGATAGGATATGTTCCAAATTACCCACAAGAAAATGAATGGAATGCATGGGTAACAAGATACTACACATATGTATACAAATGTCTCAAAATCTGTAAAACACTACCCCATAACAACAACTGTTTTGATTGACCACTACTACCAAGAAACAGGAACCTTGCAGGATTTATGTAGAACAACAGGGTGCTCCAAACCCCCGCAGGTAGAAAAGGGGAACAAACATTGGCAATTCTCTCGAATTGCCAATTACCTCCCTTGCTAATTATCATTTACCCATAGGTTGAAACAACTGCTAGTATAATCAGTACCCTCTGGTAAATTAACATAAACCCTGGCAGTCATCCCTATAAATTAACATAGTACCATTTCCCATTATCATCCCTATAAACCATAGTATAATCAGTATAATCTTCCTACAATCTCCATTGGAAAACTTGGCTTTTTTCCCCATGTCCGCCCTTAAAATCTCCGTCAATCCATCACCAAGAGACGGCTGACGCATCAGGTCAGCGGAGATCATCGCCTCCCAGGCACCGTCTTTTTTCTTCTGTGAAGCACAGCATGGTTCAAAACATATGTTCTAAACATATATATATATATTCTAAATATGAACATATACATGTTTGTCCAGGTTTTGGAAATAGAAGAAACTAACAGTTTAGACTGCTGTTTGCACTAATTCATGTTTCTTTGCAGACAATGTCCAAAAAACACGTCAGAAAACGCCTTCTTAGAGGGAAGAGGAAGAAAAAGGAGGAAAAACAGGCTTATGAGAAACAACAGGGCTGCTAGCAGAAAGCAAGCGGCAAGAGCAAGAAACCAGAACAGAAAGTCAAGAGTCAAGACGCAAGAGAAAAAACAGAGGCATACCTTCCGCCAAACATAGAATGGGGTTGTACACGCGAGAGTCAAGAGCATTCACCACCAAGCAAAGTATCCGTAGTTTATGTTTGTGAAACGATTGAGGCTCTGGGGCCTTCTTCTACTCTGAAGCAAAATTTGAGCAACAATTCCAACAGTCAGGGGTCTCAACATCGTTTGTGATTGCTCCCATGGCCACCGCAGTGTGAGGTTTGGTTATAACACTGCCGCACATTCTCAATGAACATATACGTTGACATAGAGAAGCGATTGCCGCTCTTGCACGTGGTTGGTAGATGCCCAGGTATGCGGTATATCTGTGTGTATACAGACCACGCCAAACCAAGCTGGACTTGGTTTGTGCCTTTATAATCATAATGGTTCTGACCAACATTGCAGAATTCCCACAAGATAGAGGTTGTCATAGTTTTTCCCAATCAACTACAGGCCATCCACCATAAAACAAAGTTGCGGTTCCCATCCCAAAAGAACTACATATAAAATCATATAAAACCATAAAACGACATAAAGAATCAATAATGGCTACCCACATCTACCCACCATATATAAACCCACCGAAACCTATCAGAATTTACCGGGCCCACGGTACCCAGCCACATCCAGCCGCTTGCGCGGCCTCGGAAGCCTCGTTTCGAGATCGGCCTCTCAGGCGATGTTGGAAATAAAAAAACTGGGAGATAGACCAATTTTATTGGATTATGGGCCTAGGGGGAATCATTTCTACATAAATAACCATGGTATAGATGGCCCATAGAAATAGATGGTTTACCTATAAAAAATGGTGATTTTCCATAGTTATGATGGATATTCTTGGATATTCTATGATATTCTGGTTGGTGGTGCAATAACCATCTTGAAAAATATGAGTTCGTCAATGGAAAGGATGACATCCCATATATGAAATGGAAAATAAGAAATGTTCCAAACCACCAATCAGTATTGGGATTATGGGTTGATATATTCACTACAACTGGTAGATATATCCACAGATATCCACTAGAATTTCAGAATTTCAGAGTGTTGAAGTTATTGAATTATAGTGAACCGGCATGTTTTATGATTGTTTTATGCATTTTGAATTTTCGGGAATTTTCCAGCTCTCCCCAAAGCACCAGCAGCCTGGTAGGCATTCCCAGCCGCCTGGTGTTGCAATGGCGGTTGCCATGCTTCGGCCGAGTCGCCTGGGAGGCGAAAAAGTGCATGCGGCTGTAGGGTTCAAAACCGTGCATGTTGTGTTGGATAGGATATTCATGCTTTTCACTCCTATATAATATACATTATATATATAATATGTATATTGAACTATTTGCGTGGCTTAAATATCTTTGAATAGCAACTCAACGTACTGGAATCCAAATTGAACGGGTATCAATCGCTACACAATATAATATGGGATGGATGATACAATAGCTACCAGTCAAGCATTTACCCAGTCCCACCGGTTCAGGTCATTGAATGTCCATTCTTCAGGTACCCAATTTTGAGCCACAGCCCCGTTGCCCCGCGCAAGAAACCACCTCAACAAACAAAACCCTGCTTTAGTACATTCATGTAACGAGAGTTATAAGGCAATATTTCATGATATTTCTTCTTAAAAGAAGATTCCATCATAAGATTACCCATTTCAGGAATTTTCAAGGGAAGTTTTCCATACTGACCCCTCTCAACCCAAGGTATCTCGCCCCCAGCTCCTGTACAACAACGCACGCATGGCGCAGCCTTGTCTTTGGCCTTGCTGGTGGTCTTAATCTCAATGGATTGGTTCAATCAAGGATAAATCTACAGGAAAACATATGGCTTTTCCGATGAAATCTAGGCGTTTCCTCTAAACGTTTAATCCAAACCATGGATAATCAGGATGCCTTCTAATAAATTCTAATAATCTATAATCTAACCTTGCCTTCAGTAACCTGGCCTGGCAATGGACAAATCATGCGTAGACTCATAATGACTAGATGATGTTCCCCTTAAATTCCATGTTCTAGCGACTTGCATTGCCATGATTGATAAGGGGAGGATAATAATATATAATATAATTTAATATATAATATATGACAAACTGCCAAGTCTCATTTCAGGTAATAAAATGTCTGGTTTCCAACTATTATAAACCATCATTCACTGCCAGGTCGTTTGAGGTCGCCAAATTTTGCACATGCAGCAAACACTGCAGATTGGTAGACACGACTGTGGATTGAGGACCACCATGGAAAGCAGAAATGGACGACAAGAAACCTATCCAGAACCACTTGTCATTCGTCATTGAATACATGGGGGTCTGAGGCATCCCAGTAGCAATGCACAAGTCACACGTTAAACCATGTGAAATTTAACTGCTTCTCCTGGTTGTACTCCTCACAGAAAGTATTGCCAAGTGGAAGGTTGTCCTAGGCTGTCATGTAGTACCGATACTTGACAGTGGATCGGTAACATAGCCCAATGATTGAGGTGTGCTTTAGACCCTTTATTATTATTTTGCACTTTCCAGAGTTGTGGTTTTGTGGTTTCTTCAAATGCGGGACTCCATTTATGTACACATCATATCCATTCGTGGTCTTCGTGAAACAAGTGGAACATACCCATAGGATCCATGTATGGTATATATACTAACATTGGGGGTATATTGATGTATATTGATGGTAAATGTTACATAATGTTACCATATATAGCATACATGGATCCTATGGGATAGTTTTTGGGATACCACAAGTTGCCCGAATTTCCGTCGCCCGGCTCCATGAAAAAGCCTGCCTCTCACCGACCACATCAGGTGGCACAGGCATAAGGCATGCGTCGGCGCCGCATCCAGGCCAGTGGAATGTCAATGAAACTTGTGAGTTGATTCTGTCAACACCTATGATGTCGTAGGGATTCCATTGTCAAAATGCCACCAAAACCAGATCTGAATTGATGTTCGAGTTGCATGGCTTGAATGTCTGGGTGCCTATAGTCAAATGCATTCAAAACAAGTGAGAAAACTGAGCCTAAGCATTTGCTTTTGAACAATTCCACACTTTGATCGATTTGGGTACGAAAGTCATGTCACAAGTCCCACAAATTGGATGCTGCATTTTACGATCAGGAATTATTTGGAACTCTCCAAGAAAGCGACATGAAACTAGGGAAACATCCAAGAAAAAAACCAGGGTTTCTTCCGCAGTCTTGGATGGCAGTGTAAGGCCAACTTGGGGTTGGTGCTCTTCCAGGTTTATCTTCCAAGTCGCTTGATTTTGGTGGAATCCAGCTGCAGTGATGGTGGCTCTCCATGGCCTACAACAAAGTCATGTTTGACCCGGAGATCAACTCTTTCCCCATCAACATGACCGAAAATGAAGCACTATTTTCTACCACATTCACCACTCAGTTTGTCCGGAATCCTGAACTGAGATTTTACCGGATATCAAGTTTGATGACCCAAGTGCTCGCAGGGCTTGAAGGAGCACGAATCAACACTGCAAATGAGTGAACAACATCTTTCGTGGTCAAAACATTTCAAAATAACCGCAGAACTTCAAAGTCCTACACGTCCACATGTTCTCTAGTTTGGTGGATGAGCTACCCTCGGCCAACCGTTCAACCCCAATGGATCATTGTTCATTATCCGACCTTCGCAAAACATGGGGCAACTGTTCATCACTTTTCTATTTGAACCTCGAAATGACATCATCAATCAATATCAACCATTTAGGATCTGAAAACCAATAGAGCAACTTGGAAAAGATCTTTGTAAAAGGCCTGGATATGGCCCACGGGATGGAGAACCGTAGATGAGCTGTAACAATGATGCGAGAGCAGACCACGTTCAAAACAGTGCAGCATCAACGAAACTCCAATGAAGATCCAATGAACATACTATTCCAGCTTCATACTATTCCAATTCATACTGGCAATCAGGGTGTGTAACATTCTGGGGCTTTAAGCAAACCTCTCAGCCTGTTCTGTCGAAATTCCCCGTTTCTCGACGGCACAGTCTCGAGTACATCAGCACACAGCTACTTTGGCTCCCAAGGGTTGCGCACAGCCAGGTGCTAGAAAAGCTAGAAACTTAGAATCGATGGCCAGAATCGAGGAGGGCTATGGTTCAATTTATGGGAGTCAATGGGAATTGATAACTTCTAAATTATGGTTGGACCGATACTCTGTATACTGTGTACCCGCAAAAAGTACATCCAAGTGCAGCCCAAGTAGAACTCCAAATGTGGACGAAGACTCTCACAGTGTGTCTGAAAATTTGAAGAATATCTAAAGGTTCTGGAATTCCCAGGTAATACGGAGAAGCCACCAAAACATTCAGTACCTGTCAGTACCTGTACATGCTTGAGTCTTGAGTCAGCCCAGGGTCAGGCTCGGACCTAGACTAACCATGACTAACCTACGTAACATGTGCAACTGATGTCATCCTTTGGTTCAACAGCGATTGCTGGTCGAGACTCGTGTTGGCCATCCTGGGATCTTTCCCCCAAGTCAGACGCCAGGCCTTGCTTGAAGGGAAATAACTATACAAGAGTCCCTAGCATTTGGACGGTAGAAACCATGGTTTCCTGCACATTTAACAGTATATCATGTTCTCAGTTCAACCCCATCAGCTGGGAGTCACCAGTCTTTAGCGATAGCCTATGGTAATTTGACATAGCTATGGACCATCACCATGCTCTTTCTTGGCAAATCATCTCTAAACGGGCCATTTGCCATAGCTATGGTGGGTTACTGGAGATAGCCTGCAGTTTCTCTGTGAAAACCTTGGCACGTCCGTGAGAAAGCGTCAAAGTAGAGCAATGACTGGAACTGGCGCGCGCAGCCCTTCCCAAACCGAAACTTTGATCTTGGCACATCTCTTGAATTTTGCAAGGCGAGTTGAGCCCATCCTTTGTCTGGTGAATACGGTGAATGATGTTTGTTGATTCATTTTATATCACCATGTTCAACGTTGCAAATGCACATGTTATATCATGTTATTCTATTTCTAAGGCTACATCATCGAGCATCCAGCTCTGGTCCCCGAGGTTCTGCTTAAGAAATGCAGGGCGGCCCTGGTTCATTTGGGAACCGACCCCATGATCAACAGCCCAGGGGTTGATATTATATATATTTGATATTCATCTGGGGTTGACATTACTGTAAGTTGGATTAATTAGCCCAGTAAATGTCAATCCAATTTAGGGGTTGATATTCATGTGGGTTGATATTAATCCAATTCATCTGATTAGCCCACCAGATTGGATTGGGACAATCAGTTCTCGGAGTGGCACACTGTCGTTCCGGTTGTGTCGTGTGCAGACTCGCCTCGCAAACAACAAAAAACTGCGAACAGAATCAACAATTTATTCGAGCATAGTGGATACGTGTTGTGTAAATAATCAAACATACATCCGTAAAATCATGTTGAATTTGACCAAACATAATCTCAATATCTCTTAGCGGCACAATCATTGCAACGTTCAATGGACATGCCAGGGTTCCGCCCAATATCTAGTGGCTAAATTGGCTAAATCAGACCTTGAGCTGGTCAGTGGTTTCAGCCATCAATCATATCTTCTTTGGTTCTAGCACCATCTTAATGGTGGTATGTTGGTGGTTTTGTGTTCCTATTCTATCCACATCTTAATTGGCTATATATCTATATTCCCATAGATATTCCCATCTTAAGATGTATATAGAATGGGATATACCATGGGAATAGTTCCATTCTTGATGCTATACTCCATATATTAATGGTGGTTTCCTCAGCCTCGTGACCAGAAAACGCTCGCTGCTGAGCTGCTGAGCTCATGCGATGAGCTGATCACTGGAAGCATAGGGATGGAAGAGGGTGAACAAGCGACCTCTTCGAGCGGCTCGTTTTTTTTTTGTTTTTTTTTGGGGGTGGATGACTGAACCAACAAAAACATATTTCTTTGATTACGAAGGGGATATCCCCAGGGGATATCAAGGGGATCATCATCTCATTTCTATGTTTGAACATTCAAAACACTGTCACCACCAAGCAGAATAGTATGTAGACATGGTTCCCCAAATAATCACATGTTGGTGGTATTCAGCAAGAACGTGCATAGATATTATATTACACATACGTACATATACGCATACGTTGGAAAATGATGAGAACGACTGGATCAAACATGAGAAACTATTGGAACATATGCGGATCTACTCTATCAAAATACAGCAAGAAATAGACACATCAAGATCCAACCTTTCAACAAGACCATTATTGAAATTATGCTGGATTTGGCCATCTCAAGTAGCAGAACAGCTTCATCAACCTGTGGATATTGATGTTCCTGGAGATGTGTATGGGGCAAAAGTTAAGGACCCCCCCGGATGGATTGTGCTTATCGATGTAGTTGAAGCAAACAAGACCTCAAAAAACTGAACATTGAACATTCTTCCGGCAAACAAGCCCATTCCACTCGCGATTGTAGATTCATATACTTATTCTATACACCCATTATATCAAAATTTTACATCCATAGATAGAATTGGCAATATAACTGTTACCGTTTATAATGGATATCTATAGATCAATATTCTATATTATTGTTCCACATCCATTTTACCCATGGCAATAAATTGGGGTTCCATCACTTCCATCGCCATGTCAAAAAACACCTTCCACAGGATCTGCATCACAACTGGTTGAGAAAGCGGTGGTTAGTTTGGCGAGTTCAACCCTCAATTTACCCAGCAAAAAAATGTAGCAATGTAGCTGCAACGAAAGCAAAGTAAAACACCCAGGAATGTCAGAGAAAATGGCATGTCAATGGTGGGTTTCTCTGAACCCAGCAATTTCACAAATCACGAGCGAAAATATGGGAAAATCTATTGCAAATCCACAGGTTTTGGGGCACAGGATGCTTAAATCCATTGCAACCCAGCGGCGCGAAAGCACGGGACCCAGGCGGCGTGTGCCCTGCGGTGTACAATGCGGGAGATCAGGGGGAGATCACGTGGGAAATCCCATCACTCAGATTGAACATCCCAATTCTATGGTCCCAAATCGGTGCTTTCATCATTTCATCACCTATTAACCCATGGTTTCTGGGGGGTGTTTAATGGTGCTTAGGAAAAGGGGGAAGATGGGGAAGGGATTAACTAACCAAGAAAAAATGAGAGATAACAAACAATGCATAATTGTTGATAATTGGGTGTGTCTGAAAATGGTGGATGCACCGAGAGAGAATGCAAAATTCGTGGAGAAACTGGTTGCAATATGATGAGGATTCCGTCGGCACAAAGGACATAGGTGTAATGAGAGTGGCCCTACTACTTGTCGGCTTCAAACCGAAGGGCACATTTCAAATTTTAGTTACCCTCTGGATCCCTCTGGTAATTTTCTAGTATGTGGTTGGGAACCTCTTGGTAGCTCCTTAGCTCCCCATCTAATAGGGAATATGAATACCCATAGCTCCTTAGCTCCACTGGATTTTCGGCTTTTCGGTTTTGTCCCAAGCGTCGTTGGGCATGCGAGGGATCAGTTGATTCGTATCCCTTGCACACATTCTGCACAATTTATAACAAATTAATTAATCCAAAAAACTAACTGCAGGGAGAGAAGTAAGTGGATGCATGCCTGATCATCTTCGATCGCTGCTCGAAGGGAACATCAAGATGATTCGGTGCAGCAGGGAGTGAACTCTGGAAAATGGCCCATGTACACATGATTTACCGTAGTGAACGATGGTGATTTTCCATCACAATTGTCGAGTCTAAAGATCCCTGGGATCGATGTATGTCGATGTCACGGGGGACCTGAGAGTTGCACGACTGGGCAAAAACGATGGCTTCGTAATGGGGAAATATCTTCCAAAAATGCTCGTTCCTTTGGAAAACAAAAATCACTTGCAACATCTTGTAACCATATGTAGCCATAGTGTCTTTACAAATACATACAAATAGAATCAAATAGAAGCTTTGATTCCACAGAAGACTTCGTAGGTAAGTAGCTTACTTACCAGTTCCAAGGGGATTGGACCTGCTTACCAGCAGATTGCAGTGCTTAGGTCAACCAAGCAACCAAGGGTGGTGAAATATGTCATTGGAACATCACCCAAGCCACACACACTCACACAGTAGTTGCACATGCGCGATGGAACATCACCCAACCCTGCGAATCACCATTTCAATATACCAACCATCGATTCAGTTGTTTATTTCAAATCAAGACATATCAAGTCGGTCTGAAAAGTCTAAGCCATCTTTGGGGCCTTTGGCCATTTCAGATACTAAGCCATCTATAGCAACCCAACAGATCCTCCCAGAAAACTCGCCTTCTTGCCCCTGATGGGTAACTCCAAATCACTGAGGAACCTGGATGAAGTTTGGGCCAAGTCGAGGATCAAATCAGGCCGCCACATTTCAGGAATGAAAAAGAGAACATATTCAAAACCAGCAACCAGGCTACAAGCCTCCATAATTTCACCATAATTTTAAGTGGTACGGAATTTGAAAAAAGAGCTGTTGCTTCGGACGGATGCCAATAAAGTTAACCATCACAGACCTAGTGGTTGTTCAAGGTTGGCTGCCCTTCTATTTGTAATCAACGAGCACGAGGAAAAAGGACTCCCATGAATCCTATACCTAATTGAGCCCACATGATTTTCTGGCACAAGGAGATGCACACTACTTGACTGCTCCAGAATTTCCACATCAAAAAAGATCTTGCCATTGACCCAACCATAGGCCCTTCCTCCTACAACCACGGCCGGGCCAGTTGTGCGCCAAGTGGTTGCGCCACTTTTCAAAAATGTGAAAGTCATGGCCCACATGTGGGCCATGGCCATTTCGGGGATCATCCCAAATTGGGGGCCATGACATGTTACCCTCTGGTAATTTAATATAACTATGGAAAATGGCCCATTTATAGTGGATTTTCCCATTGAACATGGTGATTTTCCATAGTTATGTGACAGTTTACCAGAGGGTATGAAACCATCAACCAATAAAAAGTGTCCCAAACGTACATTCAACTAACCATGGTTTTTCAGTGGCAGTTGAAGTTAGCACTTTGGAATGTCAGGAACCCCTTTTTTTCAGGGAACTATGACAAGGGGAATACCAAATACACTTAACCAGTCATCTTTCAAACACATTCTAGCGGCTAGCGAATTCATTGGGGGTCATTGGGGGTCTGCCAGTCTGCCATCATCGTATTTTTCAAGCCAGAAAAATGCTTCGCCCAATCTGAATTCTTTGGCACGACTTCGGGCGTTTCCCCCATTTTTCGCCACACATTTCATGGGGGTAAATTGGGCCAAGTCCATGAGAACCAGCACCAAGTGTTGCACCTGTCAGCTGTAGCTTCTTGCTTCCCCTGGCATCCCCAGATGGACACCCCGTGAAAATAGGGCTGACTGTCGCTGACTGTCCAAAACAGGTGTCCGAAATCTTCAAAAACCACAGGGTCTTTGATTCTCTTCTCCAAGAAGTTCCAAGTTCCAAAGGCCCAGGTCTTTCAGAGAGCTTTCACCGCACCCTGCCCCCCAAACCGCTCAAAGCGCCCCTGGATTTTCGCGATCTCATCTGATGCCCATGAGAAAACCCCACACGTGGAGGTTGGTTTTCACCACACCACGTCGGTTAAACCCACTGGGATGATATTTGAAAACATCGTCCACTTGGAGGACTTTGCTGCAGTTTTTTGTCAAAATTGGCTGCCCCAAAAAACACTAAGTATAAAGGTCCGCTTGTCTGAAAATAGGCTGCCCAAAATCCTATGCTTTATCAGCTTTATCATGAAATCATCGGGTCACGTATTTTTGGACCAACCGACCCATTTTTGCGGGAATTCCATAGCATCTATAGCCATGATTAGCCATGTACATCAATGGATCAAGGCATCATCCCAGCTTGCGCCGACCAACATCCAATGGCCAGGTTTCAGGTCACAGCTTTGCCTTCCCCCAAGGCAGAAAAAAGTCGTCGCGGCAGCACAGGCTGTGCACCGAAAGGGCCAACAGTTGGCAGGTGGCCAAGCGATTCTTGGCTGCAGCCTCTGAATTTTCTGATCGTACTCCAAACAGACAAATGAATACAAATGATCAGATATGATCCGGTTGGTGGTATACCTACCCCTCTGAAAAATGATGGAGTTCGTCAGTTGGGATGATGACATTCCCAATATATGGAAAGTCATAATCCAGCCATGTTCCAAACCACCAATCAGTGATCAGATATGATCAGATGCTTCTTACTTCAAACTTGATATGAGCAACTTCAGCTGTCTAAGGTCCACGACCAATCAATACTTCAGCGTCAGACATAGAGCGTCACTAGTATTTGAAGATATTGGAAGTATAGATTCAAGTTACCAACCAAAACATCAACATGTATAAATGCTTAGAATACGTCAGATTTTTTGGTGCATCACATTAACGGCCAACGATCTTGACCATGTAGCGAACGCTGCATCCCGCAGAGTAAACTTCAAAGCGCCTGTCCGTCCACTCTTTCTGATCTGTGTCCTGCGAGGTGAGGGGAAACTAAGAAATTACTGGAATTATACCCTCTGGTAAATCAACATAGACCCTGAAAATCACATCTTTTTAGTTGAAACCAATCTTCAAAATCCTATCTGGTAGGATCGCCATGTTAATTTTCTGGAGGGTAACCTTTCCACTATGGGCTATGAGTGCGGCTATGATTCGAAACACGGGATCACCCTTTTTTTTAATCAGATCATCAAAGCACAAATAATTGACGGTCATAGTTGCGGTACAAGCTATACTCTACAGTAAATTAACATGACGACCCTGGCAGTCATCGGGGTTGGTTCAGATTAGAAATTCCTCTAAAAATCTGTGATTTTCAGGGTCCACAAGTTAATTTACCAGAGGGTAGATAGATGTAGATAGCACAGCCGGGACTGACTTGCCTTGAAACCTATCAAATCTGGAAATCCCCCAAAAAAAATCCGATCAATGGAAGATCATGGATTTTTTTTTGGTAACTCAACTATCAAAATAGGCCATGTTCGCTATGTTACCAAAGGGTATGTTGCAGTGAGATCATGTCAACCCCGGATTATACAGGGCAAACACCCAACAAAAAAACCAGGGGGGAGATCCTCAAAGCCCCATCTGCGATGCGCTTCCAAGGCGGGTTTGGCCCGCCCCTCGAAGGCTTTACCACCTTGGAGAAGATCTGGTTCTGCAGGGGCTGGGACTGGTGGGACTGAGATGAACCCATGATGATCCCATGATAGCCAGCTATGGGACTGAGACTCTCTGAACCATTCCCTTTTGATATTAGTTGCATTCACCCCAAAACGGGTCAAATGCACCCAAGTTACCATCTGGTTATTTAACATAGCCATGGAAAATCACAATTTTTAATAGGTAAACCAACTATAAATGGGCCATTTTCCATGGCTATGTTAAATAACCATAGGGTACACATTGCAAGGTTTCTGAGTGTTTCTTGAAAATGGAACGATGAGTTTTCTCTTGAACTGAGTATGGGAAATCCTCCTCCATCGCTGCTTCACATATAGAATTCAGAATCAGGAGATATATGATATAACATTTTAAAAGAACATGAATAAATAATATAACTATGTAACCCACAAGAATCCTAAACCCGTCCACCAGGCTTGGACATCTCACATGTTTGGGTGTCGCCAATACTTGGAAACACACATGTGAAGACCCAACCGCAAATTTTATTGGCAACATCCCCATGTTTTCCGAGTTCAATCCTGATGATGGGTTCAACAATCTTTCATGGAACCCTAAAATTGCAACAAATAAACCAGAATAAACATAGTTTAAACCGAACATAACATATTTTATCCTAATCCTATGATCAAAGGATTAATATCGTTTTGAAGGAATTTATATCAGTATTATGGGGGGCACCCCATTGCTTCATGGAAATCTAAGGGTAGTCCACTAATGAGACGAATGAACCACCAGGGTTGATGGACCCCTTGTTGCTTCACCAAAAACAAATTAGCATGCACAGGGAAAACATACATAAAAACATAAATAATAAGACTTCAAGGAAACGGTTTTGGATAGCTCATAGATAATTATGGTCCATCATAGTTATTCATCATAGTAATTTGGATAGCTAATATGATAACTAATATGACTAATACTATTAATGGATAATAGTTATCATAGTCATATTTTCACATAATTTCTATGGACTTCATGTCATTTCTCAAGCCATTTCTCCGGTAGCTGAGTCTCCACACGTTGGTTAAGGTCGCAGGCACTGAAGAGCTCGCTGTGGCCCATCAGTAAAGCCACCTCAACGGTTGACGTAGGATCTATCGATCTGCCATGTCTGCCATGTTTTGTGGTAGGAACGGATGGATAATCATGGTTACCCTCTGGTAAACTTACATAGCTATTGAAAATGGCCATTTATAGTGGATTTACCCATTAATAGCATGGTGTTTTTTCATAGTTATGTAAACGTTTACCAGAGGGTAATCATGGTCAACGATGGTGAATAATGAATTAATCATATTTACCTCATAGGGTAAAGTAACATAGATATGGAAGAAAAAACATCATTGGTAGATCATTTTCCGAAGGAAACCGTAGGTTTTCCACATCTATGTTAGTTGTTTTTTTTCCCGGGTAATAATGGTTAATACTTGTTTATAATGGTTAATAATGAAATTGGTTGGATAAAAAAAAATGAACAGGAAACTGTCAATTATGACAACATCAGTTGATGGTGACTAATCAATAATGAACAGGAACATGATGGAACGTGAGGGTTGAGCCATCAAAAAATGTTGGTTTTTACCTATCCAAGTCACTAAACTTATGTGGGATCTAAGCGTCAAAAGATTTGGATTATCACTGTCAGACACCGTCAGAGATTACGGATTTTGCCAACAACAAACTAATTCGTATCTAACTAGTCTGATGAGTTGTGAGAGTCAAACCTGGCAGAGTGTTATCCAGACTAAAATGCAAACATTCTCGATGCGGGGATATGGATATCAAATAGGATGGAACATGCAATATCAAGCCACCAACCACTTCTTGTGAGTTACAGAATAAATACCTACATACATTCGCCTACAGGGGGGGTGTTGAACACCAACTCAAATGTTGGTGTTGAACCATGCTCAGTACCCCAAAATTGATGTTTGAATATTTGGTGCTTCATCCCACTTAGCACGCAAGTTCAAGCCTTAAAACAAAAATAACAACTGAGGTTGACCGGATGACCGCTCAGTTATAATGAAGCTGACTGTATTAACCTCTCAACAAGATAGAAGTTGGTCAAATGTCCACTATTCTATGGTGATAACTTATGATAACTCTCCATTTTCCTATATATCTTTTTTGGGGGTTACTCATAATCGAACCAATGAACCGATCGAAGTTCCCTCCGAAACCGAAACCACCCTGCCTCCTCAGCAGCCTGTACCAGCCAATACGCCTGCCGAGTTTTCGGGGGATCAGCCTACCAGTCCCAAGAAATAGCCACCCAACATGATGACTTCTGCAAAGCTGGCACTCTGAGATGCTGCCTTTCGATATCCAGGTGGAAGGTGATAGCTGGCATCTAACACGACAATGGATGTCAATTGGGAACATCACCAGTCTTGACATGGGGCACAAAAGGAAAAGAACGGATGAAGAAATCTCCAGGCACTAGGGTCACGAGATGATGCCTTGCAGAATATCTTGGGGAATGACATCCTGATGACCCTTTGCAAAATTATCCAGCCAAACATGTTGCAAACAACACATCAGATTTAGAAGAAAACATCCATTTATTTCCAGTATTTGATGAAACACATCAGAAACATTGGATAAAATTATCATCCATAATTTCATTTACCCTCCGGTAATTTAACATAGCTATGGAAAATCACCATTTTTAATGGTTAAATCCACTATAAATGGTCCATTTTCCATAGCTATGTTAGTTTACTGGAGGGTACACATTAAAATTCTCTGATCCATTCTTTCCATGGAAGCACTTCCCAGGTGTTCACCTTGGCCCCGGTGCCGGGTTCAACGGAGATGTACTCCAAGACCATGCCGCCCTGGAGCTGGAGCTGCGAACGGATTTGTTTGGCGGCTTCGAAAGTGGTGAAAATTCATGGTTAATAGTGGGATATTCATACAATGTGAGGCCCCCCCCAGTTATAAGTTGGTTTATAAGCCCCAATAGTTATAAGTACCATAAACTATAGTTATTGGAGTTATAAACCAACTTAGCTATCTTGGGGGCCTCACATTGTGGGATATTCATATTAACAAACAGTGATATGAAAAGTGGTTAATTAGTGGTTAACTAGTGATATTAATACGGTTAATTTAGTGTTTTTTTTTGTGATATTAATAGTCGTTAATTATAACTAGTAGTGATATTCTTCACACTGGCAACTAGTCACTACTGTATTAATATCACTATTCGTCCATGATCTATCATTTAATATTATTCTTAATAAACACTAATGGTTAATGATAGTGATGTGGATAATGAAGATTAATGGTGATTAATGGTGGCTAATGGTAATGAGTGGATTTTGTCTGTAACTCTTGGTGGAAAATCAAACGTGACAATGGGAAATCCCCGAACTAAATAGAGGTTTATAGCCGGGAAAATCATCTATAAATGGGTATGGGTATTTTCCATTGCCACGATTACTGGAGGGTACCCAAAAATTACTGGATTTCTCCATCAATATTTTCCCATGTATATAATATAATTATATATATACACCGTATTATATAGATTTTTGATATTGTTTCCTCTCAAAAACATGTGTGTCTATCGGTATAATCGACATTACCCCATGCCATGACAAACCAAACTGGGCCAATGTACAGCAAGATGGAGATTGGTACGAATAAAGGAAGGAGAAATGCCTGGCTGTGAATGAGGTTGCGCTAGTGGTTGTTCAGAAACTCAGCTCTCGATAAATCTTTACAGAAACCTTGACAATGAGAGCCAAGGCCTGAAAAAGAGCCAGTCAGCTGGTTGGGAACTTATTTTCCACCAGAAATTTCGGCATTGATGTACCCTTCGGAGACCCTCCCATGATCTCAGGCCTGAGTAGAATGGTTAGGGAAAAAACAGCTGAACCCGAGGTAGTGAATCCGGCATGTACTCAAACATGTCCTTGAATTGGTAGTTCCAGAAAAATAGTAGATGTGTCTATAGGTAATTTGCGGTTCCAAGTAAACAAGAAATCCATAGTGTTAATCCATTAAAATCCATAAACCCATAATAACATCCATATGAGATCCATATACATTCCACATGCATTACCAATCCAGATCTAAAAATAATCCATACCCTCTGGTAGACTAACATATTAATATCCAGCTATGTTGCTTTACCAGAGGCTAAATCAACAAACATAGCGCCTGGATTTTCCACCAGATTCCTCACCAACAGCGATAAGCGCCTGCAGGTGCACTGGTCCCTTCGAGGTGTAGCGCTGACGTGACAAAATGGCCACCGACAGCATGGTGCCGACGTCTCCTTTCTTCGCGGGTGACTCCTGACGACTTTACCCTCTGGTAATTTAACATAGCTATGAAAAATCACCATTGTTAATGGGAAAACTCACTATAAATGTCCATTTTCAATAGCTATGTTAGTTTACCAGAGGGTAAGAGCGAGAGTCGGCGACTGAGATGCTTTTGATTGAAAAAGGGGCGAATTCTCCAAAAGATTGAAATGGACATATCATCAATGGGAATTTCAGGATCTTAAAATGGAGGTACCTACCATATGTAAGGCCTATATTTCAGGATCCTGAAATTCCCATTGATATCATATCAAAAATAGTTCAGGGGGCGTTTCTGTCTATTTCGAGGCTCCTGAAGAGATAGGAAGACCAAGCAAACCTGCAACTTGTCAAGAATTTGATCCTGAACTGACAAAAGTTTAAATGGAGAAGTAATAGGAAAGTCCAGTATAAATGGAGGTTTTAATGAGTTTTAATGGGAAATTCAACTATAAATTATAAATGCAGGTTTTAATTTAATCGGAAAATCCGTCCTAGAAACACGTAACTTTCTTTTTGACGCACATTGGGACTTGTGACCCGCCAACCCACTGGTAGAAACATCCAGCAACCGTTCCTGAATCCAGTGATCACGGTTGTCAGGGTGCAAACTCTTCACCCATTCTCTGTAGTAATATGTTTACCACCGAAGTGAATCTCAATTCTGATTGGTTCTTTGGGGGTGACTTTTACAGTCAAACCCTTGGTGCCCATCTGTTCACACTGAAATAGTTGGTAATTACATGCACGTTCATCCCCAAAAATATCATATGGTTACCTAGGATTTAAACCATACAGTAATAAGTTGGTTTTATTTGAACCCATCTAATTATATCTAATTATGGGTTTGTATCTACCATAAATACATCAAGTTAGCCTAATGAACTAAACTAAACCAACTTAGCGATTCAAGTTGGGGCACCACAGGAACACCAGACCGTCCTGCCACAGCAACCAAAGGATCAGACTTGGGTGCTTCTTTCGGCCTGGGCGAAGCTGAAACAAGCTATATCACCAAGAAGCAGCCACAAAACAAAGTAATTATATACATATTATATATATGTACATACATGTGAGTAGGAATTAAATTGTTCTATCTTTTGAAGATTGCTACAGTATTATCTGCTATTTTGCATGGACACATATATAGAACATATTGTTATCTTACTCCTCTGAGATTATGCCAAACAATGCTGAGGGTAGCACCCACTTGTAGTAATGTGGTAAACCCAAATATAGATGTGAAATCACCCTCAATTTTGTAAGGTCTGTACAATTCTCCAAAGGTAAACTGATGTAAACATGGTTCCTTTCACTGGGTTTAACTTTTATAAAGGTATTTCCTGTGGTAGTTCCGCTGCATCCTTAGGTTGATAGTGTTATCACAAAAAGCCACAGGTCATGTTTGAGGTTACACGGGGACTCGGGGCCCCTGATAATTTGCACATGTTTATACTTTGTACATGCGTCTACTACATTGATGTTGTGTTACATGAAAATGTGGTTCATGTTGTTCTTGTGACATGGAGATGTTCGACCAGGTCCTCTATGGTTCATCTTCATGAAGTGACATAGGTGTTGATACGCTGGGGGTTGGTTGGGGGGGTTCGCGGGGGGTGGAGGGGTGAGAACGTTCTTGATAGTACGCTCTTGATGGTTCATCTTCATTGAATGAAGTGCTGTGCACTTTTACGTGCTACATGAATTGAGATGTTTGCTTTTGGTTCATGTACATGAAGTGACATACGTGTTGATACGCTGTGCCCTTTTCGTGGTACATGAGTTGATATGTTTCCTTATTGTTCATGTACATGAAGTACGCGCAAACACTGTCGCTCTGAGTTCACTCGCAAAATGCGAAGACAGAAGAAGCGAGGACAGAGTAGAGTTGCTGGAACGCAGCAAATTGATAAGCTGTGGACATGGTGCACATTTGTGCGATGGCCTGCCCAATCCACAGCTGTTCAGCCAAGCATATCAATATGTATGGAGAAAGAACAATGTCGACAAGGACTTGTTCCAGCTATTGGCCACGGAACTGAAAAATTGACGATAAAAGCAATTCTTCTCAAACAAATAAAGTTTTGAAAATGATGGGGCGCAGAATCCCCTGCAAATACCATTGAAAGTGTGTTTTGGACCCCAGCCTCATGGCATTTCGTGGCCATTTTCAAAGTAGCGATGTTCATAAAACATTGCGAGGGTTGAAAAATCCATTGCACGCTGCTGCTGAAAATGTTGATTTTGTCAGGTGCCTCGAGCCCCCGTGTTACCATGTTTGAGACTTCTTGGACTGACTGAGATCAGAACAGGTTTCCAAGGTTTCCAAAAAAAGGACTGCTGACAATGATAATATCAAGATATATCAAGCAAAACTGTGAGTTGTCAATGTCTCACATTGTTGATTGACCCTATACCCTCTGGTAACCTAACATAGCTATTGAAAATTACCATTTATAGTGGATTTTCCCATTAAAAATGGTTATTTTCCATAGTTTTTTGTATGTTTACCAGAGGGTAAACCAAATTTAAACCCAATGGCTGTCCATCCCTATGACCCTACTACGCAACAGCGCCACACAGCGGCCCACGTCGCGGCCGGCTCTAGGTGCAGGACGTTGTTCTCGTACAAACAAGGGATCTTCGTCGCATTGCAACCTGAGGGGCTGGTGAATCTTGGCCCTGTTTGACTATACTTGGACATCATTTCCGGATGTATGGAACAAACTCAGAGTATTGATCCATCCAAGCATGGTTTCCTATATTAAGACCTATACAATTGGGCCAATTGGGTATAGCTCAGTCACAAAGTCTCCAGCAAACCTCCTACACTCGCATGGTGTCCATTCCGAGGAAACATGGTTTTTCGACTTCACGGCGAGGATTTCATCGAGATTCACGAAATGGTTCATGTCGCTTGGCTTACAACCCATGTAGAACATGGAAATCAAACAAAAAAATGTGAAGGAAGAAATCCTGTCCCACATTGTCCCATCTTTGGGGGGTGACCTTGTCAGGTGGTTTCTGATTTTCAAACTTTCGGTGGCTCGCGGTGATCTGGTGGCACCTGGATTTCTTGGATTGGTTTAAGGATCCCCAGATCCCCCAATTCCTCGAAACCTGGCAGACATCCCATCTTCATCCCTTCCCAAACCCTGCGAAAAACCATGGTTTTGTGGGGTTAAACAAATTGATGTGGAAAGGGATTAGATATTTGTGGTTGGCATTTAAACATAGAACGGTTTTCCAACCACTCAGGTTTGATTACTCTAGAGCGCAACTATGGCTGAAGGTTAAAACATTAACAAAACATGCCAATCATATCCAATAATACAACATGGTTTTGTCTCAAAATTGTGTACCCCTAGGTCATTCTTTGTTTATCAGCAGTTTCTTGGCAGAACAAATGGCAGTTGTAGTATCCTCTTCTGCAGCTAACAGACCGGTGATGCTCTTGATTGACAATCAGGCTTTGGTGCGGCGGCTTCAGCGAGGCATTAGCACTGGCCGTTGGGAGGGTGACTTGCCGCTTTTCTGGCAGCGGA
>Ga0126342_10005274_pt1 | contig 22474 bp, 20 predicted proteins | sample Cyp1metagenome_FD_92528 | JGI IMG/M metagenome (GOLD analysis project Ga0126342, IMG submission 92528) | Coral microbial communities from Lord Howe Island, Old Settlement Bay, Australia - Cyphastrea 1 metagenome | ecosystem: Host-associated > Invertebrates > Cnidaria > Coral ...
CTCAAGGCCAATCAACTGACTGGCTCAATTTACCGAGCCCAATCTGGAGCGAAAAGGTGCACCTGCATCTGCCTCTTGGTGGGGAACTCCGGGAAGGGTCTCGGTCATAGTCTGAAACCCGTGAATACATTTTAGCAATTTCTCTGTCTAAAGAACAAACAAGTCAAGGCATGTCATGAGTCATGCAAATTATGGCAAGGCAACCCCATGATACCCCATGTATGTCAGCATACGTAAGGAAAGACAAACGGACGAAGAGTTGGACTCATATATAGGCGTGACAAATCATGCGGCAATGAAACGCAATACGGTCTGGCGCAGCGTAGTTATAGTTTGTGGGAGTGTACTGCGGGCGCGGTACACGGGGATCCCATCCAATGTCCACAAGTCGAGCGTCAAAGTCATATGATTTTAGCTTTCGTATCTTTCGTGCCACCAAGGCTCTGTGCGTACAAGTTCATTTCTTGCCTGATCACCTCTGGAACCTCTCGAGACACCTCACTATCAGCCCCGTTGGACAAGTTACCGATGTGGAGTATCGTATTGCCACACCAACGTACACGAATGGTCGTAGATGGACTTTGCTGATTCCAAAATGTTCCAGACTCTGGAACCCGTGAATGATCCTACTGAGAACTCCACTCCTTAAAATGCGGCCCAAGGACCAAGGCTTCTCCGTAGAAGAATTTAAGCTCAACAGTTTCATCCAACACGGCCAGTTCCGGGCTTGCATGAGTTGTGGTGAAGAGAAGACCCTGCCTCGCCTCAAACTTCGGAAGACCAGAAGATGAAAGAACCACAAAGAGCATCAAAGAGCCGGAGACAAACAAACAAAGAACACCGGCCCATTTGTTTACCAGAACAACCGTAAACTGCCATAGAAGCTACCCACTCGGTCAATGACTCTTCTGCAGCCTGCACCTTGGCCCAAATGTTGCAAATGGTGGATGGGAATAGAGATAAAACAAGCGCAGGAAGCAGTGGAGAAAGGATGATAGACAGCGCCCAAAACTACGAGTACGGTCCATTTTAATCAAAGCGAGTTTGCATTGATCTTTTGAACAATGAGGGAATCGCAAGGCTTGATGCTGCTTCATCTGCAAATCACCTTCTCTGGTGTTGGATCTCTTACTGTGCAGGTGTGCGGCAGTATTGGCCATCACCCATTCAAGGAGGTGCTTTGATGTGATCTCGTGTGGTCCACCAGACATTCCACTCACCTACCAAGGGCTCTTCTAAAAGCCGTTAGAAAAACATTCAAGCCAGGCAGTGTAAAGAGCTCTAAGCAAACACGACTGAAACCAAGCCAAACTCTACGCACTACGCCTGAATGTCCCTGAATGTCCCTAAACAAACACATCGATTGCTCTGCCTGGCTAAGCTCACGCATCGTCAGATCTTGAATCTTTTTGGTAACCTTTCAGGGCTTCACAGTGTTTTGCGTCGAAATCAACGATGCAATAAGCAACGGAAAGGACATTGAAAAACGAAATCTGCTCGACTTTTCGGTATTTAAAAGTCTTTCTGAACAACCAGCACCGGCTGGCTTCAAAGTCTACTGATGGACCCTGCTGGGGTCAAATTCGGGCCTCCGGGGAGCTGATGAATTCCAGGGTTTGACCTTTGCCCAGCTGTCGCATTCGTCCCACTGCTTGCATCAACTTGTCCTTGCCACACTTGGGCCCGACGGTCACCTGCCATGCTGCTGGCTCTACCCTGGCCGTGATCATTAAGACATATAACAATGATCTACAGCCGAAGTATGACTTCATGCTGAACTGGAATTCTTGTTGGATACAATTTTGGTGGAACCAATCGGAACCGAGACCTTTGTTCTTGTACAAGTACAAAGATCAACTTTGCACTCTATGCGTAGCCAAGTCACCATGGCTCTCGCTGTCATTGCCAGCTTCAAGTCCGCTCCGCGCGATCTTGCTTCATCAAAGAAAGCAAAGCACTCCTTGAAGCGGAAGGGATGAAACATGTTTGTTTTAGTTTGTTTCGATCAAAAGCGAACTGAAGAGCTCCGCGTGTGGAAAGCATTGGAAAACTGTATTAAACCCTCAATTTGGAGCTAGTGTCTGACTCTCGGGCCGGCGAAGACCGTTTTGGGAGGCAACGCCCGTGATAGTCCAAAATCATCCAATCCTTGGCTTCTTGGCATCCTTTCTCAGGACTTTTCACAGACCCAAAGCGTGTCACCTCCTTGAAAAACTCACTGAAAGCAGTGGTCTTGCTTCAGATCCATCTCAACAAACATGGAGAATGCAGCGCTTTTAGACCAGAGCACTTTCTTGGATGTGTCAAAGTAGGTCACACCACTGAACATCCTTCCTGATGGGAATCGACACAAATCATTCGCTTAGCAAACAGCTTTCATTCTTGCAAATGTGCAGAACACACGCTGTGAAGCCATTTCCAGCCAACCAAGAGAAACTAAGTGCATTTGTCAAGACAGATCCAGGTCGCCTTGCTGTAGTAGCTCAAGAAGTTCATGAGCAATCTTGGCATTGCTGGCGCCGGCGGTCAGAGCTCCACAATCAATCAAAGCAGCTACACCTCTCATTTCAAACATGTTCAAACAGCATGAATTCTCCAATCTCTTTTTGTCTCTTTTCCTATTTCCCATTCTTTTGCAGGTTTGGGACGGCTTCGAGGTTCTTAGACAAGTTCCTGTGGGTTTCCGGTGGTGATGCCGGTTGTAAACTCATTTAGCTTTTCTGACGCAACGCCATGAAGGATCTCTTGAGGCATACGTTGCATTTAGTGATTCCCATGCACCTCCTGAAGCAGCCGCCTGCAGCACTTGCTTCCAATGCAGGTTGCCATTTTCTCCAACTTCCAGGCTTTGGAAATTGGGGTTGTCCAGGATGATCTTCACCATCTTGCCATTAGTTCCGGACAGCTTGGCGAGGTTCCTGAGAAGGCATTTCAAATCTTTCAGAGAACGTTACGCTCTTTCAAATCTATGATCGAACGACAGCATGGGACCATTCAACATTTCCAAGCATGCGGCTTGGCATCGTTTGCTTCACTTGCAGAGGAAGTGCACGATGATTGTCGTCAGTGCCAGAAAAGCCCCCAACGAGACCGTCTCGATTGTCGGCCAGGTGCCACGCGTTCGCAAGCAGTTTCTGAGGATATTGCGACGTTTCACATGGAAACAAACAATGGCAAACCCAAAAGGCAATTGTCTCAAAGTTCATGTGAAAATACTCATACAGTACATCCATCTGATTCTCATTGGAGAGGTCCACCATAGACACTCGCTGCACACCGGCACTCTCCTCTTCTGCCATACGCTCGCAGCTCAGCCTGAACCAAGTCTCGTAGTGGCTTTGTTGGACGGACTCATCACAAGCCAGCAGTGCCTCAAAAGCTTGTCGCAGCTCTGACTGGCTGAGGCCGTCGTAAAAATACGACAGCAGAGTCAGAAGGATGGCACAATCGGGGTGTCCAAACTCAGATCGCTCTGATGGAGTGTTGCTCGCTCTGTATGGCACTGCCAAGCGCTTCCCATGGCTTCTCCGAATGCCATACTCCACTGAGTGTCTCTTTGTCAAGCAATGCTCCAAGACGGAACATGCCAAGAACCCTCTCAAAGCCAGCATCACAGTCAGACGATCTTGGGGAATGCCCTGAAGAATTTTGCCATCTGCCTCAGGAGATGCCAAAAATCTGATGACAGAGCTGTTGCCTCTAATTTTTTTCAACCAGGCAAAGTCGTACGGGGGATCTTCCATCAAATCTTCCAGGATTGTGAGTCGTACTCGTGGCATGATTGCATGCAATTCATCACCAGGAATGAGGCGAAGACCCTTGAAAGCTTCACAGTCAGAGTGTTCCATCACGGATGTTGCGGACAGAAGGCTCCTCAGCCGTTGGGAGTCTTGCAAAACCCTCAGCAACGCTGTTGCCACATTCCATCTGTCAGGGCCTTCTGGAAGTGGAATGGGGCTGCCAACAGCATAGATCAGCTGGTATTTGTGACGAAGGACTTCGTCACTTTCATCCAAACAATCACGGGAAGGCAAGGCGAAAAATTGATCGAGCAAATCACACAACGTCGTTTCCCCTGCCAAGTTTAGTTCATGCCATTTGAGTTGCAAGGACAAGCGGTGCTCTGGAGCCACCAGCAGAACACCTCCACTCTGGCTGCAAAATTTCATGGAGGAAATCATCACCTTCACATCTTCCTCTGTGAGGTGCACATCGCGGTGAAATGGAAGTGAGAAGATCTTCCGCCGCAGCACGGGAGCGCACAAATGACTATGTAGAAAGTCGAAAAGTTCATGGATCAAGGAAGTCAAAGCAGTGATTCTCAGCAATCTCTGGTCTGCCTTACCAGCCCAGTGCAAGATGAGCATCGGCAAAATCACACGGGTTTTGCCTTCGCCCATATTCAGCTGGACCACGCATCCAGGATCGTCAATGAGCTTTTTCGCAACTTCATACTGCACCGGACGAATCTGCAGTCCTTCTTCAACTTCAAAGACCAACCACTCTGGGTGATCCTCTACCTCCCAGGCTCGGGTCACAAGTAGCTCTTGCAGCAGCAAGGGGTGGACCTTCCCCTTGGCCTTGGCTTCCAACAAGTCTGCTCCAATCTGATGAAACATGTCTGTGACATTGCAAACATCCTGTCACAAAAGCACAACGCAATAGTTTGGACATCGCACATTGAAACATCACGCGCAACTTGAAAATACTAATTATAATAACTGTTAATGAGTTGACAATACTTAACAGATTGAACACGAATTGGTACACCTGAAACTATAAGCAAGCCGAACCTCTGACAGGGCTAAGGTGCATGGACCAACAGTCTATTGAATTTGTCCTCCAGCACGTACAGTTTCAACAGCAGCAGAACACTTTTGTGCAGCTTTTGCACTGCCTCTGATGACCTAAGATGTAGCTGCTAAAGTGGCAAGACTTTTTGAATTGGAAACAGCATGAAACAGCTACAATAGGCAGAGCATATCAAACTTTCACTTTTGCTTCGATATGTTTTGATGCCAAGCCAAGAGGCAGAAAGGGATTGAACTTTCGAAGAGCTTCTGGATCAAGAGCTGCTTGCAAAAAATCTCGTTGCGTCACCTCTCCAGGGGAACAAGGGCCCAGACGTGACCCGACATCCACAAACCCTCTCCGAGCGAAGCTTCTGAAATCACAAAACTCCGCTCCTACCTGTGGCGCCATATTTGATGCCATGCGCAATCGGAAGATATTGGACTCAGATGCCCCTGCCGCAGTTCGTCGTTGTCGTGACACTCCGCTCATCCAAACAATTTCTACGACATTTACCCAGAAAGGACAAGAATCAGTCACTCTAGAGCAATATGAGCAATATGGAACTGGCCTTTATCCACAGGAAAGAGCTGCAATGCATCAACAAGATAGTCGTACATGTGCTGACGACAAGATCTTGCATCCTCCAACTTCGCTTCCCACACTTCCACCTTTCGCTTGTGGCTGCATTTCTCGAGCATTCAATAAGTTCACAAAATCTTCTGTTCACAAAGTCTTCTGGACTTGCAACATCATGATGTCAACGGCAAACGAAAACACGCGACAGCCTGGCAGCCCTCGACTGTAACCTTGAAATCTTCAGTTTGGTGATGGGCGTTCCAGGACTCGCGTAGTCCCTGCAAATGTTCAGTTGCAGGGTCTTGGCAGGTATTGACCTTCTGCCTGGCAAGAAGAGTAGCACCCTAGTGGAAGGGCTTGTTGTATTGATGCCTAGCAGCCTAGCGACAGCAACAGCATAAAACGATCGAATACAAGCTGTTGGTAGCTTATGAGTAGTTTCCCTGATCTCCCTTCCTCCATCATCTCTTTGCCGATCGGGGACGAAAAGTTACCTTGCGCAATTCGCACACACACAAGGACAGTGCCGAACAAGCGACACGTGAAACCTGGGGTTGGCCTACCTTCCAATGGAAAGGGCGGCGGGTCTTTCGGCAGCAACCTGCGAACCAGACCCACAGCTGCTCAAATCGTTAACTGGTCTGCATCTGAATGATGAATCATTTTTGTACAGGCAAGATCTGAGCCAGAAGCTTCTCCACATAATTCTGCAGCTCCTTCTCGGCATTGTCCACGTATCTGGATGATACCTCAATGTGAAGTGAAAGATTTAGATGCGAACGGACATGCAAATGTGCAGCGCAACATGTAGACTCAATTGGAACCGTCTTGATCCACTGACAAAGGGCTGGCGGCTCTTCAACGTCCAGCGCAAACTTGCTGCGCAATACCTTGACATTACAGACGGCAATGCGGTGCAAGAGGTACGTACAAGTTGACAACAGATTCTGAAAGCTAGGATTCTCACAACAACTTCCGGAGAAAGTTTGTGCGTGAATTAAGGCGTAAGAGCCAGGAGCAAGTCAAGATCGGGAACTGCAGCTCAAAGCCAAGAGGCTTCCCTTCCACCTCCTCTTACTCGGCCAAAGTAGCGATGCTCCTCATCAGCCGTCAATAACCTGCGAACATTTTGCTCCTCGCGTGCATGCTGCCGCTAGGAGAAGTGCAGAGCAGAAGCTTTCTCAAACAAAACCAAGAATACTAAGAACACACCTATGTTGCGTGGCTCAACGCCCACCGGGCGCTGTCCTGGAAAGAGCACCCAGTGCTTTGAGCTTCCTTGAAATAGGCAGCATTGACCAAGGATTGGTTGTCATGCCTTGCCTCCTGCAGCAAGTTTGTCAACAAGACGCCTCCAAAAAAAGAAACAACTATGATTGACAAGCCCCTAAGATTGAATCTGAAGGTTCAACAAAAGAACAGTCTTAAAACTCATTTTGCAATCCTGGAGCGATTGAACAAAATTTGCACCTTGGGATATTCTGCCGGCAAGCCATGTAGATGTGCAAGCTGGCAGGATGCACGAAGCAAGTCCCGACCTCAATGTCCGAATCCACTAGTTTCACTACTAAGCACTTTGACACTTCCACATTGGCAAAGCCTCTTGAGATGTCAGTTTGGCAAAACGTCGGTGACCAACTGACGTCACTGAGGCTTTCACAAAGAAGGTCCAAGGCCAGTGGAGCACGTGAAGAAAACTGAAGGGTTCCGAGCAATCCTCAGTGGCTCTTGGTTTCATATGCATTTGGATGGAAATCAACTCGCGAACAATCGCGAACATCTTCTTTTGATTTCAACTTGCTCGGAAGCCGCCAGTCATCCCTGCATGGCCAAGACTCTTTGCATTTCCAGCTTCGACAACGGCCGATTTACCCATGACTGTCGAACCAAATCCACAGCTGCTTCCATGCCCGTCACCTTGGCCAAAAACATGGCGCAACAACATGAATCGACATGACGCAGCATGGCATGAGACATGACATGAAGACCGTTTCAAAAAAGTGGCTCCCAAGCGCGGGTCAGGCAATCCACAATCTGTCCCTGCATAGAGGCTGGCCAGTAGAAGTCTGGACTGCACAGTCTCTGCCACAAGATGCTTGAATCTCTCGTGCACATCAAAGCAAACCTGAGGCCCCGTGCGGAAAGCGAAGCAAATCCAAATTGCAAAAGAATACAATGCTATAGTTAAGCAGACCCACACCTATCCTGCTAAGCAGCAGTAGCTTGTTCAGAGCCACAATACGAATCGCTCACAAGTGACACAGGTACTCCTTCCCTTACATCGGCATCCTTGACGATGATCTTCACTGCCGGAATCGCAAGATCCTGAATACAGTAGTGAATACTGCAAAGCTATCATGATTGTTCATCAGCGCAGAACCCTCGTGGAGACATGGTCTTTGTGATTCACGGTCACTGAGCACCTGGCATTTGGATCCACCTTCTTCAAGACCAAATAGGAATCAAAGTCGATCAAAGTGTCTCTCATCTTCTGATTATCCGCCAAGCAATAGCCACGATAGTCTCGCGACATCCATTTGCCACCTTGCCAGGTAAAGGCCATGTTCACACGTGGAAGCTCTAGCTGTTCAATTTCGTTCTCATCATGACTGTGGGCTGCGCAGTTGATGTATTGATGGATGAAGGCTCGGTCTTCGAATTTGTGAAGGATATCCACCACTTCAGCTTCTTCACAAACAAGTTGGTGCACAATGTCTTCATGTGTCAGCAACTCATCAAGACCTTCTGCTCTCAAGTGGTCGGGAATCTGGCGGCACACACCACAGGTACCGTCTTGCTGAGGCACATACAGGAAATGAGTCGATCTCTCACGGAAGAAGACTGGACGAAACAAGATGACATTCGATTCCTCGTCCCTCCAGTGGCTGTGGAGCTCGACCAAGCGCTTGGGAAATTCCCTTTCCAGGCATTCTGCGGGCACCAGATGGAGTGATCGGCCTGAGGTTACGACAAAATGGCAAAGAAAAAACATCCAAGCCACTGAGCAATGATGACAATGATAGAATATGATAGAATATGATAGAGACATTTTGTCAAATGTCAGATAGTTTGAAGCAAACATAGCCAACAAAATTCTGGACTTGCCCGAGCTTCCATCTTTCAACTCTGAGATGCGCAACTGGCCACCTGACAGCTCTTGGAACTCATAGAAACATCCGTCCACAGGCCTCGATGTCTTGAAAGTTCCAGACCTGTCCATACTGACCTCGAAGACAGCATCGCCAAAGCAGCGTTGGAAGAGGCCGTGTTGAAGAATGGTCGAAGGGATGCGCCGGGGTGGAGACCCGTCTAAGAGCACAATACCTCTCAGAAGATTGATGCTATACAAGCGCCCTTGCTGATCTTGCGCATGAAAACATGGAGTTGTGTCCCATTGCACCCATGTCAGCGTCTCTGGCACGTGCTCCATGGCTGCTGAAGCAGCTGCTGTGATGAATTCGTTTGAGCTCTTGGCGAACTCCAGGACTTCTTCAAGCTTCTGAACAGCAATTGCATCAACCCTCCGACGCAGGCCTTCCAGTGTTTCTTTTTCTTCCGCTGTCTGTTGCTCGCGGAATGGCGAGATGTTTTGAGCATAAACCAAGCCCTTAACCAATCGCTGTCCATCCTCCATGGCCAGAGCAAATGCCGGGGTGCAAAGGGCCGCATAAAGACCAAAGAGCTTCACCTGATTTCGAGATGCAGCCGGGAAGGGTGGGCTGCGGCTAGCATGTGCCTAATTTCGAAAGAAAGGTTACTGCAACGGAGAAGAAAAACAACACACCCACACTTAGTAGAGGTAGGCATAGGTAGATGTGTTTTAAGGTCAGAACCTTCACATAACTTCACACATCCAACTTCAATGATGCTGCGCCCCACTTGAAGGCATACAAGTACCATGCAGAAAAATAGCTCTGCAGTGATTCGACCTCATGTTTTACCATGGCATGTGATCGCGCCTTGGCAATCAAGGCATCCTGGCGATCCGTTACAAGGCCTTGCATTTGAGACAAAATATCCCTTGCCCAGCACAGAGAAATCTCAGACAACTGGCGACATCCAGAAACCAGAGACAAAGCTGCCAAACGATCACATGGCGCCCATTGGATGAAGTAGTTGCAGAGATCTGCAAGAGCGGGCATTGCTTGGTGAGCACGTGGTTTGGCCGAAACCTCGTCTGCCAATGACAGCAGGACCTTCTTGAATTCGTCCATCAAATGTGCAATGTCACGTTTCCAGTGCAGCCCACTGTCAGGGTCAGTGGGACCAACGTGATGCAGCAGCTGTCGTAGAAGATGGTGTACAGGTGCATGTATCAAAGGCAGCGATGATTCTTGCAGGGCTATCAGAAGTTTCCGTAGCTGCTGGTGTGGGAAGGCTCGCAAACCACACAAGGCCAAGTACTCGTGCTTCCTTCATGGGATGGCAATGGCTTGCCAAACGTTGAGAACGTATCGAATCTTATTATTCAAACAACATAGACCAACAAATTTCAAAACCATCTCCGCACACTGTCCTCAACCATTTGGGTTTGTTTGATTGAGAAGCAAGCGGTTGATTACCCCGGATGTTGAGGATCTCATCACCAAGCTTCATAGTCCATTGCAAATCCATTCCATTGCGCGGCATCCGCTCTGTCCAGTGTTCCGTAAGGACGCTGTCTGGTAGTTGCCGAAATGGATTGAAGAACCCGCCACGGTCGATCAAGCGTCCATCTGACTTGCAAGCGAACTCACGGTGCAGATCGTCAGGCCACCAGACCTCAACACTGAGTAGCAAGTTGCTGCATGAGTTGCTGATCGAATGTCTAGATTCCTGATCCAAGCTGAACTAGTGCTATTGCTGCAATATATGCCACAAGTGCTGTACAATGATGCGCTCAGAAAACTATATATAGATGCTTCGCACCGTTGTACATGTGAACCGCCAGGAATTTCCAGTCTATCAAATCACTTTTTAGGGTTCAGTTCGCCACTTTTTAGCACGAGCACAAATTTTAGGCCTTAACATTCATTCTTAGGACAACTTCGAACAAAACAAGCTCAAGGCAACATTTTGTTGCATTCGCAAACGGGGAGGCGACTCATTCTGAACAGGTGTTCAACTCATTTGAATGGTTACGGGTTTGAATGCGGACAGCTGCACAAAAAGTGGCACCGAGTTTGAAAAGGGTTGAGCGCTTCTGAATGGGTTTCGGCTGGGTCAACGGTTTCGAGCGCCAATTCTTACGGTGTCCTAGGAATATCCACAGCAAAGTGCAAATGACTGACTATGCTTTTTCTTTTAAGTTGAGTCCGGTCAATTTATCTTGGAGGTATGGCAGGGACACAAAAATACAGATATATTATAACTGTACAATCATTGATGTATTCTATGCCATTCTGATGTGGTGTGATATGGTTGCAATCTGAGGCCCGCACACCGTGCCTTCGATCTGTCAAGCTGTCGATATGAGATCCAGCCACATCGCTACGGGAGCCTGGGGCCTGTCCACGGCTGAGCAACTTGACCAGGACATTGACGGTGCCAGGTTTGCCAGGTGGGTTGTAGTATTCCTTCTGCATGTTGAAATGGTCAGCCCAGCAGGTTCTGAAGTCTTGGACTTCAATCAGCTTCCTCACATCCCACCTGCCAAATCGGAGAAAGAGCAGCAGCCCAGCACTGCTATTAATCGAACACAACATGTTCTCCAATGGAATGCGACATGCTAATTCGCAATTCTTGCCTGCTGTCGCAGTACCATGGCCAAGGCAACAAGATTTGCTGAGCTTTGATTGTCATATGTGACAGCAACCTCAGCAAGTCAGGCTTGTAGAGGAAGAACAGGGTGCTGTTGGCCAAATCATTATCTTCTGGAAGTGATTGGATCACTGCTGGTGGTGGTTCTTCTGCCCTCTTCAGGTCAGCTTGCGCTTGACGTAATCTGTTCTGAAGGGTTGCAATCTCTTGTTCCAGTGTCTGCCTCCTTGGCAATCCATGAAGGATGTTGTCACAGCTGGAAATATCCTGGTTCCGTTGAGCTTGCTGGCTTTCAAGATCCCTTTCCCTCTGAAAAAAAAGGGATCTTGATACCCGCAACTGTTTAAGCTCCTTGCGAATGCTTTGAACATCGTTTGAGGCAGACTGCCTTTGCCTGGAAGGGACAACAGAAGGATTGAAGGGAAAATGAAGCAAATCAAGGACAAACTGGCAACAGACTCCATCAAAAAAAAACCTGGCCAACCACATCTCAGGCACCTTTCCACATCGCGTACCTGCTCCAATTGAGGCGCCTTGATGTTCAGTTCTTGCTGAAGGCCTGCGATGACTTTTCTCAAGTTCCTCGCTTCTTCCTGTTGCTTCTGTACCTGGTCCCAATGCCCGGTCATCCTGATTTCTTCAGCACCCCGCTCGACACCAAGGACGCCCCGGATACGCGGACTTTGAGCTCCAAACTCGGAAGCGAATTGAAACGTTGGTTCCTCACAAGGGGAGACTTGCAAGAACGTTTTTGCAAGCATTTCCCGGCAAATGCCTTGAATGTATAGGTGAGGCATTACAATTTACTATAATATAACTTAAAACTTAAAATGAGGTCCTTTTCATCCTTTTTCTGTTATCAATTTTATTGGTGATCAGTGAACCAGACGGGCCTGATCTAACAAGTTGAACAGGCCCGATCCACGGCTGCGGCTTTTCAAAAATCGATCCACTGCTTTCAAGGCATCGATCTCTTCAACCTTCGACAGCAGCAAGCGTCGCAAATGATCAGGCCGAAGACCCGGGCCATAGTCTCGGACCAAGCCATGTTCAAGCTCTGCTGCCTGGGCCAAGATTCATGAGAGAGCAAGCGCTTCAACTCGTGATGTTTTTCTGACATTTGCCGATTCTGCTTCGGAAGAGAAAGGGAACAAAAGTTCTGGAAAAAGACTTGGTCACTGCACCGAACTGCAAGCTGCAAACTGTTGTGTGCCAAGATACCCGCATTGCGAGGCAAAACCCAATCCACACCACCAAGACTTCTCGACTGCGCAGCTCCACTTTCCACTGAGCACAACTCCGGAAGTGCTCGCAGATACGGCAGTATTCGTCGATCAAGTCTCGGCAATTTTAGGTGAAGAGAGATCATGGGAGTGACGGTTTGACACGATAAATCTATATTAAATATATATATAGGATATATATATAATATATAATATATAATATATAATATAATATATATAATATAATATATATAATATAATATAATATAATATAATATAATATATATAATATATATAACTAATATAAATCGCCTAGAGTCCTAGAGGTCAGCCTGTTATTATTCTACTGTTCCACTTCGGAAGCACATATTCACTTCTATGCAAAGTAAAAATCCAAATGCGGGAATTCCAAACCTGCCCCGCCTTCCATTTTGAACAGGTTGTATTCTGACCAATCTTCTTCCAGCTGCTGCGCGTGCTCCAAGAAGACTTTCTCCACCAAGACTAATCCAACCTGGATGCACGACGGGCCAAGATGTTGAAACGAACACAGCAAAAGGATTCACGACGCTGATTCTAGCGCAAACACAAGCAAGTCTGCAAACAAGCAAGACATTCAACTCATTTCACTTGAGGATTTTGCCAAAGCCACTTGCATCTTCATGGTGTCTTGCTGCCACTGCAGCTCCTGCAACCACTGGAAGACGCTCTCAAAGCATGGACCTGATTTTCCGATGTGAACACCGGACTCCCTGAAAGCGGGCTAAGTGTTGAATCGATGTTGGAAACTTCAAAACGAATCTCTTTGCACATTTGTGCCAAGCATCGGTCACGTCCAAAAAGCTGAAATCCTTCCAAGTTCTTGGTGGCCCGGGCTCTGGCATCTGTACTAGCAGGCATCAATAGGCTGGCACCAAGGTCGTCCACGTCAACTGTGAAAAATACATTCGTCGCAAACACATGAGCCGAGCTGTTGAACTTGTACTGCAAGGCCTTCTGCTCCCCACGGGCACGAAAGAGGGCATCCAAGGTTTGCCGTATCTTCGTGCACCGTGTGGTCAAATCTGCTGTTGAAATCGATGGCGGAAAATCTCGGTGAAGTTTCCCCACTTTGCTTGTAGTCTTCCGCAACATCTCCATGGCCACACGAAGGCGTTCCGGAGATGCAGTCTCAGGAGACAACAGGTGGACTTGTTTCTCCACAAGGTGCAACAGAAATGCCGCTTGCAGCTTTTTGTAAAGTTCTAGCGGATTGGGATGGGACGTCATGTGGGCCAGCACGAAGTGAGCAACAGCCTGGAGGAGTTCAAAACCCTGCCGCCTCTACGGTTTGAAGCCAAGAGTAAAATCAGGAAACGAGGACAAAATCCGAGGAGTGTTTCTCATCTGTCTCACATAAATTTAGCAACTGGTGAGGCCTTCACTCTCAACAAAAATTGGGCCTTCAAGCAGGACCAGTGCACAGAGCGTGACCAGCCATTGGACCCAATAGATCTTGCTGACGCCAAGGGTGTTGGAACGCGTCTGATGGCCAGTTCATTGATGCACCGCATGGGCAAAACCATGGAAAAACAACGTTGGAGTTTCAATGACTTGCCCAAGTTTACATTGAGTTGAGGAGTTCCCTATGCTGAAGAGATATAAATTTCAACTTAAGACCCAGACCTGCAGTCTGTACCTGCGTCGTGGGCGGTGTCTTGGTGCGGAAACACACCCCAATCTGCAGCCTTCACAGGCGAAGCCAGCGCAGATAACTGCCCAGTCCTTCATTGCTGTTTCAAACGCTCCATCGAAACTCACGATGAAACGCCATTCCAACAAAATCAACAAATACTCCTGCTGTGTGTCGTTATTCTATGCTGTTCTGTTCTTTGTGTCATTCTTAAGTCCTATGTTCAGTCCTTTCGAGCTTGGCCCCTGCTGCTTTTGCCAAAGCTTGTAAATATGAAGCTGGCGTCTTGGACTGGTCAGAGCTTTGAAAGGATGAAACGGAATTCAAAAACTGACCTCGGCCGCACAGAGGCAAGCAGTGAGCAGATCTGCCTGAAATCGATCGTATCATGTTTCATAGTATCGACATCTGCTGATCAGGGCACAAATCTGTTGGTTGTTCAAAGTCTCGTTCGCCAGGATGGATTCTGTGCCCTTGCCACGATTCCAGCTATTTCGTCTTGTCACTTCCATCACTGAAACCTGAGCCGCCGCTGAGAAGAAAGGCACCGCCACATATGCAAATTAATGCAGCTTTGCACGATTTTGCACCCTGCACCTCCAGATGACCTTTGTAATACCTTTGTGAACAAACAACTTGTAAGGCTCCCGTGAGAATCAAAAAATGTGTGATGAAGGTACTGCAGAGCACACATTCTCTATGATTCGCAGTTTGTTGATTCGTACCCATCACATTTTCCTTGGACGTATCTGCAACATGTTGATGTCAATGTGGACTCACGTATATTACAAGCGTGCCGCAATGCTTAGAAGGATGGTAGTGATGGTGATGCTGAGGAAGAAAGCTGTGACGCAACGCAACGCCCCCAAAATGGAAGCTAAGGGCCAGGGAAGCCCAGAAATGTTGCCTGATGAGTCTGATGAGAACAAATCTTCTGAAATGAAAGCAGAACGCGTGGACGAAGAGGGCTGAAACTCCAACATTTTACGGGGCGCACGCCGCCCATAAAGAATCCCTGCACCTTTCCCTTCCCTAAAACGAACATGCTGGAAAGCACGGAGAACTCAGGTAGCTGATGCGGCCTTTTGTGTTTTGGGAATTGCATGGAATTGCATGGAATTGCTCAAACAAGATCAAACAAGGCCAATTTTAAGCATGGGACTGTCCAGTGACCTGGAAGGAAGCTGGATCCCGCAGGAGTGATCACCACGAAACAGCCCCTGGCGGCGTCTCTCCTGATTTCGACTCCATCCTCACGACCTCGGTGCATCAAATTTGTTGATTTCGTGTAAGGGTTTTAATACCCCAGCAATGTTTAAAGCCTGTTTTAGGAAAGTCCCGGGAGCCAGAAGAACATACTTGAAGTATATGCAGGTTCGGCTTTGTGAAGCCCTCTATCATTTTCACATCCCCTCTTTGAACGGAGCAACACCTGGAGGTTCCAAGTGTGTTTGTGGCATCTAGCGTGCTGTGCTTGGAAGAATTCGCACGAGCCCCTTGAAGACCACATTATCATGCATGCACGGACTTAAGTAGTTGTAACATTGTATTCCGTTTAAGACTTTGCAGGATAAGGAATTGAGAAAGCATTACAGCTTTGATGACATGTCTCCTCCTCACTGAAAAAGTTGGAAGGAATTTCACGAGAATAACCCAATTCGATTTTGCTCAAGGCAATTGCTTGAAAAAGCATCTACCTGCTGGACCTGCAAAGGAAGACGTCACGCTTGAACGGTTCTGATTGAATTTCTCTGGATTTCTCTGGTAATATTAGAAAGCCTCACTTGGAATTAAGCTGCAAGGAGTAAGTCAGAAAATATCGTTCTTCGAGGCAGACTGCAGTTCTATGCATTTCTGACTTCTTGGAATCACGCCTTCCAAAATGTTGTGAAGGCAAAGGAGCGCCTCGTTCTGCAGGCTCAGTATGCATGCAATGAATATTTCTTGGACACAAGAAAAACAAAAGACAGAGATCCCTTTTGAAAAGATGAATAGAGAACACTTCAATATCTTGATCGCGTCAAAAACTCAACAAGTCTTCAAACCGTGAGCCAGGTGAACGGGGCATGTTCATGGTCGGGATCTCTTCCAGAGTACACACGAGAGACCCTGGGGACTCAGATTTTGGCCTTCTTGTCCTCCTCCTCAACTTCCCAACCCAAAGACTGCTTGTCGAGCTGCAAAAAGCCCAGGAGTTCCTGGCAAATAGCCATAAAACAAAGTCAACTAATGGTACGAGTTCAAGGTTGTATACATAGATGACTTGTGTGAAAGATGCGGTTCTGTCCCAGCTGACCTTGTCAAATTGAGCACCCTCACCCCCTGTCGCTTGGCCCGCATGATCACTGAGGAGGAAAATACCTCAAGCGCCACTTGAGATTGCGCAAAGATTTGTGAGACCTTTTCTTGAAGCATGTGTTCCATTAGCACGTGCAAAATCCATGTACAATCATGCAAAGGGTGTCAACCCGCTTGGTAGGAGTTAATCCTAAACTAAAAACGAACACTGCATCAACCTTGACAAGTCAAAGAAGCTTGCCGGCTTGTCAACCTTGCAAGCAAGATGCTGGTGCATAAAGCTCGAGGTATGCACCACGTCTCAGTGCTCTGTGGTGCAGGCAACCAACCGATGAGCAGCACTGCACATTGTTCTTTATCTGACCTGGCTGTGGAGTCTGTCTTTCTCAGTCATGGTTTGTTGATTTTGTTGTCATCTCATGTCGAGAAAAGATCCCGAAAAAACCAACACCTCACGGCTCTGTGGAAGTCTTTGGGACGCGCCACACCCAGGATGAGAAGGCCTAGGGAAAGAACTTGCCATTCATGCAATGCTTCCACGCAAGCTCCAGAAAATGAAGGTGAATGTCGTGGTGTCTTTGCTACATTTCTGGTGTAAACATGCCTAAATCAAGTGGAAGGACACCAGCAAAGCAACAAAACATGCATGCGTCATCATGTGTCATCAGGTGTCCACCCTCACTGCAACCATACGACCAAATTTGTTCTTGGTTTGTTTCTGTGCAGCCGCTTCTCTCAACGCTGCGCACGTTACCTCACAGGCGTTACAGGAATGCAATTCAAGCACCAGGTCATCAGGATGCTCATGGTTGAATGGTTGTTGAATCATGGCTGAATCACATTGAATCACTGTCGTGCCAAGGCCGGTCTTCCAATCCAAGCCAGACTACTGAGATGTCGCGCACGAGTCCTGCACTTCCAAGCTCCAGATTGGCACGGAGAGACTTGAAAGGTTGCCTTAATCAAGATGAAATCAATCATGCATTTATGAACAATAATGTGAACACCTGAAGCACGTCAAAGTCCACTGCAGTTTATACGACAAGGTGCCCAGTTGAAGACACCCCATTGTCTTCCCACAAGGATTCAATGCTCCTCATCAAATCAAAGATATCCAAGGGTCATAGTCATGGTCATAAAATGTCATAAAAGGTCATAACGACATGTTACAACATGTCATAACATGGCATATGACGCATATGACGTGCCAACTTAGCTGAAGCCGCTTAATGCCGAGGCAATGACCCACGAACGACCACGAAGGACGGCACATCGACATCTGGATGCAAATGCCGATGCGATGACCAAACCTAGGATGCGATTTGGTTGCTTTGGCAACAGGTGAAGCCGGGTGATGAGAAGATTGATGAGGATCCTCCATCCGCTCATCTTGTCTTGTTTGCGCAAACGTTTTGTGCAGTCAAGAGGCATTGTTGGGCCACGTATTGAGGATGCTGTGTTCAGCAATGCGGTTCAGCATCGAAAATACTTCGGTAGGGGATGCGGCACCTTGCCCTCAGGGCTCGGATCGCTTCAGCTCAACAAGGAGAATACGGAGAATAGCAGCTGGCGATAGCAACATATAGTAACCACAGATAACCACAGTACTCCAAATGGCTCACAATGACTTCTACAACTTCTACAATTTGAATTCATTGCTTCATGAGATGCTCAGGGAGGAATCCAACACCGAACGGATCCACCCTTGAGTGGTACGAGGATTCCGTGGGGCATACAGGCAAACAAACATAAACAAACTCAAAGTGCCAAGAATCCCAGGCCTTGTTTCAGAAACTCACATGGCAAGTCTTCATTGCTGTGAGGCAGTCGAGTCGTCGCTTTCGAACCTCAAACTCGAAAAACATTTGAGAAACATCTGTGCAAGTATGACTCAGTATGACTAAGTATCTCCTGACTCCTGGCTGAAAGTGGGATAGCCTCGGACAGCCTCGGATAGCCTCTCCCAGAAGATGAATGATTCGATCCCTACAGATTTCCCTTCGAACGAGTGGCCGGTGGGTTGGAAGTGAACTCGGCATCCGACTTGGAAGGAAGCCACTTGAGTATCCGTCCAAAACGGACTGCTGCCCTGAATTGGGGTCGGTCTAGTCAGTTTCAACGTCTTCTCATCCAGACATGCCACACAGGTGGCGTTTCCTGGATGAGTCTTGGCAACAATTATACCGAACATTGCCACTTGAAGGGGGCAGAACCTCCTTGAACCAAAAACCTTCAAGGCACAAGAGGACGCAAGAGGTAATCAGGCTGGGTCATGGTGGCTCTGCAAGTCCAAGGAACATAAGAAATAAATTGAATAAACTCAAGTCAAGGCCCAAATGACTCAAATGATTCAAATGACTCAAGACCAAGGAATCACAGCTTTGCACAGCGTTGCTCTTGAAAAGTGCTCTTGGGCATCGACCCAGATCCGTCCTGATGTCGCATCACAACGTCCCAAATATGTAAAAGCTTCATTGATCTTCATTGGCTGATGGCTTCAGATTTGAATCCATTTGTTTAAACGCGAGTTTCTGCTACACCAGTTGAATGCAGGTTGATCTTTTTTCTCTGACTTGGCCATTGTACAATAGAAAACCTCCAAGAAATTCACTCGATTTGATCGTAAGCCAGCCTCGCCTCCCAGAAAATTCATTATCACATCAGTACGGGGTTCGCGTTATTAACATTTGTTTAAAGTCTTGTTGAACGGGGCTTCTCTGAATCTTGCTGGGCTGGGTAGCATACGCCCTTGTACTCCACACCTAGCAGCACCTAGCAAAACTCAAACATGCCAAACCTCCGGTGCTAATCGGCCAAATGCTGAGTCCGATACATCTGTTTCTAAAAGTATCCGAACATGTAACATATGTGACCGCAGGCATTCCCGCAGTGCAATCTGGTGCAATCTGCATATCAGTTCAAGAGGCAAGGTTGGATGCTGGTGTGAGCAAGTGCACGCACGGCTCCTTTTAAGATTCAGTTCACCTAAATCCACCTTTCTAGAAAGTCACTTAGAAAGCTCTCAATAAATCAAAATTCCCCGAAAGCAAAGATGTGACCGTCTGCCAGGATTGCACTTCCGGTCTGTTGGGCCTTTTCAAATCGTTCGATGCAGAGGTTCTTCGCGGCCTTGCAACTTTGCAGCAACTTGAACCCAAACACGCAGCCAGATCTGTCACAATCTCTGATCAGATCTGTTGCCCAGCAATCCAGGATGGTTCCATGAAGAACATAGCAGCCACAGGTGTTTCAATGTGTTTCAGCGATGTTACTCCAACTCTTTCTCAACTACATGATTTGCAACTGGCAAATCGCTGGGTTTGCTGCTGGTCGTAGCACTCTCTCCATTGTCCCCTTCATCAAACCTCGTCCCAGAGACTGAAAGCTTTAGATCTATCAGTTTAGACTGCAAGTAACAGCAAAAGCATTCGCAAGAAAATACAAGAAACATGAAGATGTACTGAACATACCACCCAGGTATCACGCAGGTACCCAGGTCCTTGGACTCGTTGCACAGATTTGGCCAAGCTCCACCTGGCATCCAACAGCGGACATGGAAGGCAGTACATGGTAGTACCAGCGAGTACCTGCTATCAATTCTGTATTTGCAAATGAATCCAAATATAGAAACATATAGAAACTATGTATTGCATTTAGCGTTTGCACTATATATCTACTATATTATATTGCATTGTAAAAGGGTGGTGAAATTATGCAAACGCTAACCTGCGTAGATCCCCTTTCACACTTTCAGCGCGCTTTGAATTGGTCCCTTTCGTAACCAGGGCCAAAACACACCGGGTTTGGTGCAAAAAACCAGGGCTTGCACATTAACCGTTATTAACCGTTATTAACCGTTATTAACCGTTATTAACCGTTAAGCGTTATTAACCTACCAGGCTCAACTGAGTCCACGGTACAGTGACGGTCAGAGCATGAACAAAGTCACCTGAGCTCCACTGAGGGCCTGGAAACATCTGGAAAGTCTAAGGAAACCCAAAGATCTCATGTGAAACATGATTTGATCATGTGAGATCGTATGGCAAGTGATCCCATACGTTCCCATCCTGGTGCTGGTCCCCCAGTTAAAATTACTGCTGCTTTAGTATTCTGCTCACATTTGTACTGCTAAACTATAAGTTTGATTTTGTACGGCACCTTGGTGGATTGGAATATCAACAAGAGAATCCAAACTAAGATAACTTTCATCCAAATCCAACCATTGCAATTCCTGAAACGAAACGTTGAGGAAGGTCTCTAAGCCTCCAACAGGGCCTCTACATCCACAGCACTGGTGAAGTCTCCAGGCATGAGGCCTTGACAACAGGTTGACAGGTTTGATTCCGCACATGTCCACATTCCAAAACAAAAATCCAAAACGAGAAAGATCTTGAAGATCAAAAGAAGATCTTGAAAGTTATGGCCAGAGACGGTGCAAGGTCTCAAATCCTGAAGCAGAAAACATTCTATATACATATTTGACAATTTGTGTATTCGGTCCGGTTCCGTCGGATCAAACAAATGTCTGGAGATCGTGCAGGACAGCTTGTACATGCTTGTACTACGTGGAGTCATGACACCAATTTTGCAAGTTTTGTCATCACTCAGGTTCAGTGGCAATTTTCCACTGCGAGAACGAACTCGCTGATTCAAGTTCGTGCGAACAAGTCGACAGTAGAGCATCAACTTGAGCATGCAACTGCAGATTTATGCATGCATCAGGCAGGTATCCATCCAAAAGAAACCGATTTGGATGAAAGCCACACAATACTGGAACCCGATCTTTTCTGTTGGTCATTCGTTTGAAACTGGAAGCTCAACTTGATTTGCTCAGGATCTTGCAGGCGTTTTCTTTGAACGAACTGCAGGGTTTAAAAGATCAGCAGACATTGCCATCGTCGCTCGAGATATCTCGAGATGGAATGAGAACAATTTTGCAAATCACAGAAAAAAAAACATCATCTGCAATCCCAACATGATTGTGCAGTTATACTAGGATAGTCAGGCTACTCATGAGGCAATTCAACTATTTGCTGTAGCATCAACTTGCCCATTGGCCCAACTTCGCTGTGAGCGTGTGCTTTTTCCCTTGCCATGACACCCCCTGGTGAAGCGCACAGGCGTAGCAAGCGTTCAGGAACTCCTCACACAGTTCCGAAGAAAGTGCAGCAGTGCTAAGGAAACTTTGCTTTGAAGAAAAAACGGAGCGTACGCGCTTGCAAAAAATATCCATCCAAGACTGATGAATGGTCACATTTGCTGTGCAAAAAATTAAAATAACATCCAATTGCATTAAACCGACACGCTACCCACAATATCACTTTGGTTCTGTCCCTTTGGCATGCATTTGCCTGTTTTTTTTTTTTGTGAATTTGTGAACAAAGCGGAACGCAAACAATTACTAAGAACATCAGTTTGCCACATAGGTCCAAACAATCCTGTCAAGAATCTTGAAATGCTAGTGTTGAGCCCCAAACAGATCCAAACAAGTTCCTTTTCTCTTGTCTCAAAATGATTGATGACGTCAACGTCCAAACAAATACGCCTGCTGTGTATGCGAGTCAAGGGATGTCAACTGTACAGCTGTATCCCTATTCAGACTCTGTGCTTGAATTGTCGTGGGTTGCTGCCACCTCTTAACGAGTGACGTCTGTCCACACCCATTCTTTTTATGTTGCCTTGTCCTCCTGACCTGGGTACGGTTTTACGATCTTGTTACATGTGGCCGCAGAGGCCCTTCCAAGTGCAAGGTTTACGTAGTGTTTCGAACAAGAGCCTCACGCAAAATCTGCCCGAAATGTTGAAAACATCTCGTGTTCAAGATATATCCAGTCCAAGTCTTGAACGAACCCCATACTGACAGTACATTACAATACACTACATTACATTACATTCTATTACATTCCACAACATACATTACACCACCAATGCCATAACTACTTACATCATAAATGACATTTCAAACTAAGACATATGAAATCACATTGCATTGCTTTACATCACATTCACATATCTCAATTCTTGAGATGCCTGTGGAGTGTAGGCATATATATATATACCTGGCTCCTGGATGACCTCTAAATCTGAATGCCTTTTCAAAAAACCTGGTTATTATTCAGAAAACCTGGATATTTATAAAAGGGCCGTACTTTCCCGTACTTCTGGAATACCC
>Ga0126342_10005275_pt1 | contig 22474 bp, 8 predicted proteins | sample Cyp1metagenome_FD_92528 | JGI IMG/M metagenome (GOLD analysis project Ga0126342, IMG submission 92528) | Coral microbial communities from Lord Howe Island, Old Settlement Bay, Australia - Cyphastrea 1 metagenome | ecosystem: Host-associated > Invertebrates > Cnidaria > Coral ...
CCCCAACCCTTCAGTAACGTAGCATCCAACATGTGTGCCACTTACAAGGAACGTTAACATGCCCCACCCCACCACAACCCTTCAAAAACGTTGAAAACGCAGAAAAAAGCCACTTCGTGCCACGGCCGTGCAGTGGTCGGTGTCCAACTACTAGCTACTAGCTGCTACTAACCGCTAGCTACTAACTAATAACTACTAACTGCTACTAACTACTAACTACTTTCTACTAACTGCTACTAACTGCTACTAGCTGCTACTAGCTGCTACTAACTGCTACTAGCTGCTACTAACTACTAACTACTAACTACTAACTACTAACTACTAACTGCTACTAACTACTAACTACTAACTACTTACTACTGACTGCGAAAAACTACCAACTACTTTCTACTACTAACTGCTACTAACTGCTACTAACTACTAACTGCTACTAACTGCTACTAACTGCTACTAACTGCTACTAACTGCTACTAGCTGCTACTAACTACTAACTACTAACTGCTACTGACTACTAACTTACTAGCTGCTACTAACTGCTTACTACTAACTACTAGCTGCTATTAACTGCTAACTGCTGACTACTAACTACTAACTACTAACTGCTACTCATTACCAACTACTTACTACTATATAACTGCTACTAAGTGCTACTAACTCCTACAACTGCTACTAACCGCTACTAACTGCGTACTACTAACTGCTACTAACTACTTACTACTAACTCCTACTAACTGCATCCAGGGTCTGCGCCTGCAAGGGGCGCGACTCCACCAGCAGAACCGTGGCGGTGGTGCGCGGGGTCAGGGCGAAGCGTTGCCGCGCCACGACCTGTGCGGCGCGGCTGGGAGATTTACCTGGTTTCATGGGATGTTTAATGGTTAATAGTGGTTCAATAGTGGTTAAATAATGGTTAATCATGGTTAATCATGAACCTTCTCCGGAACCTTCTCCGGAACCTGACCTGGCTCTGCACCAAAGCCTCCCAGACCTTCTCCGGAACCTTCGGAACCTTCTCCGGAACCTTCTCCGGAATCCTGTTGAACCTGTTGATAATAATGGTTGATTAATGGCAGATTTCCCTGGTTTAGTCATGGTTGATAATGGTTAACAATGGCATGATCATGGATGGCAATACCGTGGTAATGTGGTGGTATATGGCGTAATGGGATGTGAATGGCTGGTAAGAATTGATAGATCTTTGATATTGTTTGATCGTACTTCTAATCCCTGGCGCCCACTATTCGTTATAATTGTTCTCAATAATGGTTTTTATAACAATGGTTGAGAATATGGAACATTCAACGGTTGATAAGTGTTCATCCTGGATGAAGATGGATGACAGCGGAAAATAGGTTCTTGATTGTTGTAAAACAATGGTTATTGTTGTGTGGAAATGTTGACCATGATTACTATTGGCTAAGCAATAAGTAAAAGTGGCATCCAACAATGGCTGCATTATATGACAAGATTCTCAAGATAAAGACCAGGTTACTTCCATTCCACCTAATATATTGGCGTACTTGATTGCTCACTACTGGTTAATAGTTGGCAATCCGTTCCCCGAGGAAAAAAACATGAATGGAACCGGATATATACATGAATAGATCTATATATTATATTCATTACATGTCAGCAGACATTGTTTGATGAAGTATTTCATAATATGAGGGTTTCCATAAATGGGGGATCCCCAACATGGCTTGTTTATAATGGATAATTCCATCAAAATGGATGATTCAGGGCTACCCCCATTTCAGGAAACCTCCATATAGGATGCGACAAGCAGAGGAATACCAAGGTCTTCTGTTGGTAGCCCACCAGGCATCTGCTCAACCGGTAAGGTCGTAGCTGCAGGGAATGCTAGTCATCTAGATAATTTTGTAGCTGCTTATTATTATACAGAATGTTGTCTTTATAGATATTACGAGACGTTTGCCATGCAACTCTCCCTGGGTACTTAATCAGGCAATTTTTTGGATATTGTAATCAATCAGAATCATTACCATACTTTACATGGGCTGACACTGGTTATTTCAAACACGGTGCGGGCAAATATGAGATACAGTAATATTGGGCACTAACCAAACGTGATGTTACCATAGAACATGGGGCTGCCCCCCCCCCAATTCTACATTTGTTCATATGAATCCATCTGGCTGCACATATATACAAACATGATGAATTTCTATTTAACTGTAACTTCCATGTCATTCAGGGTATATAGCTACCAAAATTAAACGCCATGGGTAGTAATCCACTATTGATCCATTTATGTATATATGTATATATATGTGTGCTTATACATACATACCTGCATGCATGCATACATAAATTACATTACATTACATTGCATTGCATCGCATTCCATGACATTACATTACTTTACATGTAATTCATCAACGAAACAGAAGAAGTTGGTCGCTATAGCTACAAGGGTCAGGTAGTTGCTCAAATTATACTTTATACTTGCGAAAAGGGGTTGCATTACCAAACATGGGGAAACAACAAGTAACCAGTACGAGTGCGAGTGGTAACTTACGCCACAACCTATAATCTTACCCCGACCGCATGGCACACAGCTTACCCACCACGGCACACCGACACCTATCCATATATGTGCACAATGTTTTCATGAAATTCCTATGCGGACTGCAACGCTTTGTGCCGTTTTTTTATCTGTCTTAAACCTGGCACAAAGCGTTGTAAACCGCATGGCACACCATCAACTTGACCTCTAGAAGACCAGGAGTTCTACATGTCATTCTCATTGGCGGACTCTCTTTCCTACCCTGGGTAAAAATGGGTAAAATATACTCACAAAACGCTTTTCCCAGTGGCACACCCGGAACATTCCAGCACTGAACAACGCAGCACAATGGCACTGAGATATTCAAGGTACCGCTTGACAGCGTGATTTTTACGAGATCCTTACGAGGTCTTTACGAGATCTTTACGAGATCGGGATTTTTGAAAGGCAAGGCAGCAGGGCAAGGCAGCAGGGCAAGGCAGCAGGGATCTTTTCTACTCTTCCCTTCTCTGCTCTACGCCTCTCTAAACACTTCTACTCTTCAATTCGATTCTCTTCTCTACTCTTCTGTATATAGTCTCTTCTATAGAAGACCCTACTCTTCAATTCTACTGTTCTCTCTTCTGTGTGAGTCAAGCTATTGAAGAAGCCATCCCCATGAGTTTCTATCTCAAAAAGAATATGTCTCAAAAACATGTGTGCCCCTGCAAAGTGTTAGAAAAATCAATGCCACCAACAATTTATTCATCCAGTAAGAATGACATGCATACCAAGGACTTCCCAACGGCACACCGTTTGCGGCACAAGAAGACAACCGCGGCACAAGTTACCACCCTGACCCTGTATAGGCTATTAGGCTAAAATGGCTTCATTCCTGCGAGTCGAAGGTCCATCTACCACAGGATGTCGCCATGCCAAAACCAACCTTGCCTTTGCCTGCTCTGCCTGTTCGTCTTGATAAAGCAGGATGATGGGATGTTTTGGGGGTAGGAAGGTCCATGATGAACACCTGAATCATCAAGACCTGGGCAGCAAGGGGGTGGCAAGAGCCCACCACTTTGGGTCCAGCATCAGCACCCTTTGGATGTTGTCCTCATGCAGTGTCTTCTTGAGTTCCATCACTTCGTTGCATTCGTTCCCTTCGATGCCGCAAGTCTGTGCAGGCATCCCGGAAAATGCCACCTGTTTCCAAGGTGAGTCTTCCGCCTTTGGTTTACCCCTTACCCTCTGGTAATTGAACGAAGCGAAGCCATGGCCCGTTTAGTTCGATGATTTACTTACATAAAGATTGTGATTTTCCATAGTTAAATTATGTTAAATTAATTCAATTATCACAGATATACCGCCCCCTTCGGCCCCCGGCGTTTCTTTTTGTCTGGCCTTCCAACGAACTTTACATGCTTCATCCTCAGCATGGTCCGGGTGACAGGACCTGGGCGCAAGTCTCTCGGATCAAAGATGCTTCCCCAATATCAATAGGGTGGTGTAAGGGAAAATCTAGGGTTGAAACTGGCTACAGCAATATTTTCCATCAGAAAAAAAGGGTCTCTTCCCAATGTGCACTTCAAGAGATCTTGGGACCATAGGACTATACGGACTATAGTTTAATATGGGTCAAACATGGGTCAACAATGAACCCACAAAATTGATGATGACAATGATGACTGTTCATGTTTGGTATAGGCTTTTGAGGCGTTCTTCATCAGGTGACTTCCGCATGTTGGTGATGTTTCGGATCCAGACTGTCCGTGTATAGCCATAAGGAATCCGCATTTGCATGGCAAATATGAAACAACCTGCAACAAACAGCGAATCTATTAGCTGGGAATTCTCTCTCTCTTTCTCTCTCCATTTATGGTTATATCATATCCCAGTAAAAATGGATCATTAACGCTCAGACCTCCCAATTCTTTGATTCTTTGTGTGCTGTATATCCTATTTTTTGCTTGTTATAAATCCAAATATGCATGTCTATCTCCCCCAATATCACCATCAATAGTGATTCTTCATACCGATCACCCCAGTTTAAAAGGATTCAAAAATTGCGGTTCCATCCCCACGATATTGTGCATAAATTGCCTGAAATTACTCTCTCTGCAATCGTTGAGAGATGGCTACCTCTTTGCAATAGGTGGAACAAGGAAATCACAACACCCACTGTACCAGTTGGAGGGGCTTTGGCCACTGAGCAAACAACCTCCCCGGTCGTTGGAAAAGTACCTTCTGCGGGTTCACTCTGCCGTTTCTTCTCGCTCAGATTGCTGTCAGCATCGGCAAGGTCAGGTTGACCGATAATGTCAGTCACAATGGAAGATCGAACCACATCGAATGGTAGTGGGTGTAGCTTACATTTTCATTCTGCGCCATGGCCGCTGCAATGTTGGCTGTTGCCGGCTGTTATTACGTTCCTAAATACAGGAACTATGTTGTGACATAGCGCTGGGATGTCCAAGTACGCCGCAGTGATGGCCAAAACACCAGATCAACGACATTGGAGCTTCCAAGCCATGCGATGAAAGGTTGTGAGCACCTGGGCCCAAAAAAAGCCCTCCAACACAGACGATCGGTCTCGCAGAAGATCATGAAGTCCGAAGTCCTGGTAATCCAGTGCAGCCAATCACTGGTACATGTCCTGCATCTCCATCGATACCCTACGGCAGCTTGTTCTTCATTCTGAACTAGCTATCAGAAGTAATTCTCAATGAAATTCCCATGATAACCTCACTATTATTATCGCCTCATTTTTGCTAGTGAAACCCAGCTTTTTTGGACTTTGAAAGGCACCCCAAAAAGTCCAGCTCTCCCATTCCTTGCTGCCACAAAGCTGTGAAGCGCCCAGCGCGCTCAGCAGACTCTTCTCCACATAGCCCTTGGATCCGAGTAGGACCTCAGCGCACGGGAGCATCCAGCAGCGCCTGCCTGGAGCAATAAAATGAGACCTGCTTCATGGTGATACAATAGGAACTTAACCATAAAAAGTTGGTTTTGTTAGATTATAATGGGTATATAATGATGTAATGGAAACCACACCTGACCATGCTTTAATTTTGTTTTATGGCCATCTTCAGTTCTGCGCAAGAACTATGTTTTTAGGTGTTTTAAGGCTGGTTGGTACATATCCACAAAAATAAACTATATAACCTAACACCAAAGGTCTATGTCCATGTAATTGCCCAGTTTGGGGTTATTCGGAGGAATTAGTTTTGGATGGCCAACCCGCCACTTTACAAGCTAACTCCTCCAACCAAAAGAGGGTTCCCTCTGGTTTGAAGGAGTAACCGCGGATGGAAAAATGCCTGATCATTCTGGTACCAGGGCTCAAGCGCATGAAACGCACTGTTCCCTTGCGGTAGATCTGGAACACTGGAAGAGAGGATGGTTCCAAAATGTTCCAAACCCAAGAACATGGACAGAAAATATACACACATATATACATATAACTATAATTATAAGTATATATATAAACAATTAAATATATAATTAAATATATACATACCATACCGTACCATACCATGCCTTATCATGCCATACCATACACGCCATTCTAGCCACCATACCACGGGGACGCCACCCAGCATTTCTCATGAATTCCACAACAGAGCGCCGTAGAAAAACTGATTCCTCAACGGGCTAAGCATCACTTTTTAGTTGCTGAATCATGTTGAAATGTTGAAATTCTTCAAGATGTCTAGAGAGAAAAAACAACACAAATCTTAACCACCATCTTCACAATAAATCGAAGTGACTTACCTCTGGCCATCGTACAGCGCTGCAGCTGCGCCAAGGGGCCAGCTTGCCATCAGGCTTCAGCACGCCGAAAATCGCGCGGAACATTTGTTCGAAGAAGTCCTGTCGGAATGTAGATTCAAAGAGCCAAAAAAGGAATTGGTCAAAATAACACTGCTGATGTCAAGGGGTATCATGGATTCATGGGGTATAAAATGGTAAAAGCCGGATCATGCCGGTACTTTATTGTTGTTTGTTTGTTGACTTGTTAGTAAACAGATTGTCTAAATCATAAGACGTGGACAATGCGTACAGTTCGCGTACAATTCATGAGTTCAATTTTTCACCAATGGAACGGAATACCAATTACTGTAAATGAAAACTAATTCACTCATCAGTTGCGATCGTATAACCCATCAACCAAATGTCAAAAAAGGATTTAAACCTAAACAAAAAATAAATAGATGATAAAATAATCACAACCCATGGGAAAACAAAAATAAATCATTACCAAAAGAAAAATGGATAACTTGTAACTTATAACCCATGGACAAAGCATTGAAGAAACGTCAGAAATCACTTTCCGAAACATGGCCTTCAGCCGAAACAACGGTGACCATGGCACCTGCAACTGGCCCTGGACGGCGAACTGTTTGTTCCATGGTGGTGCCACCAGAACACGGTCCACCTGAGCCGTGCGAAAGCCATGGCTTCAATGTGGGTACCTATGGATGTGGTAACCAAGGGATGGAAGCCTACCCATGGATTTTGTCTATAGTACTTATATGTTCATAACTTTTTGACAAGGGTAAGTGGTGATATGTATGTGCTAACTTGGGTTTAAGCACTGCCATCTGGACAAATGATAGTAATTTTCCAACCTGAAAGGTAAAACCTGTATACAAACATATTGTTAGATATTTGGTTGGCGACTGTGGATATGAGCAACACAATGGGAAATCAATACAATCAAAGGAAATTGGGATTGCTGGTTAGAACTGATTAGTAAAGGATGATTCAAACATTATAATGGGGATGTCATGGCATGGGGAATGAGGTATTAAACCAACAATCAAAAAGGTTTAATCAAAACAAGTGGTGAGTGGCCACAGTATGGCAGTGTGGACAAATATGGTCAATAACTCTTGGTATTCAATCTGGTGCGCATAAAACAACAACACATGATGAAACCAATGGAAGGACGGAATTTATAATACGGGCTATTTGATGGGTAATACGGTAATACTTGCAGGAATACGTATAGCTGCATATATGATATTGTGGAATATTATGGGTTGGAACTGAGAACCAGTCAAAGACGCAAATAGCTGGGTATGATATGCTCCCAACAAAAATGGTTATAAAATAAAATAAAAATAGCATACTACCCAATGGGCATTTAAAGGGGAACTCATCTACAGCTCAATTACCCTCTGGTAACCAAACATGGCAATGGAAAATCCCTCGTAATTACATTATTTCCCATTAGCACCTCCGTTTAGTTCGGGGATTTTCTCGTTGACATGTTGCCAGAGGGCATATGCACCCTTCGAACAGGTCTACCTGGCAGCAATCAACGTCCGAGTGGCCATGCCGACAGCTGCCAACCTTAGAATATGGGTAGGGGTTGGTTTGTTCACCAGAAATTGGGTGCCAAGGGGCCCACCAAATCGGTAATGTTTTGTATTACAGCAGGCATTACATTTTTCACCCACTATATCCCCATTCTACCCTCATTCTATTCTCAGTATATGTGGTTTATTTTTATATATGGCTTTATAGTTTTGGAGCATCTCTGCTGTGGATTGCCACAGCCAGAATTTGGTCCACAAACGATCATGTTGACGAATAAAGAACAAAATGCGTTGCATTAAATGTGCGGCTCAACTTGACACATCAAGTTTACCATCGGGTTATGACTAACATAGCCATGGAAAATCCCCAAAATAAATGGAGGTTTCTAGATGGGAAAATCATCTATAAATGGGCCATCTATACCATGGCTACGTTAAATAACCAGAGGGTATTTTTTGAAGTATGAACCACTGATATCTGTGTAGTTCACACTGACCTTTGATTTGCGCTTTGATGACCAGAAATATGACCCCCCCCTTAATTTTGTTTTGCAAATCGGTTGAAGCTATTTAAAACATGCGATCTGCTTCCCGGCCCCGGCAACATGGAGGGCAAACCTGTGAGTCATGCACGGCGAATCTTAGTCTGATTCAATATATAGGACTAGTTACGATTCAACATCGTAAAGTATGGCAAATACTGTGGATGGAAGAAATCCTGCACCAGTTAATAGGTGGTTTATCCCATTATTTATAGGCTTTCTACCATCCCAGGTGCAGGATTTCTTCCATCCACAGTAGTATGGCCAACTCGTACTATTTGGTCAAACTACAGGAATCACCATCGTAGACCGCAGTTTGTCGCCCAACTCCTTGGGCATGGTCCACATCATGTGCCCGATGATGGCCAGACCTTTAGGGTGCCGCTAGGGTAAAGTGACATAACTATAGTTGCCCTACTCTCGAAAAGTGCCATGGATAACTACTGAAAATCCTCATTTTATGGTTAATTAACTAGGTAAATCCACTGCAAGTTGCCCTACTCAACAGCTTTTTCTGTTACATTACTAGAGGGTACCCCATTTTCAGACAGGCCATCATGGGCCATTTTTATGGCACAGGACATCACTGGACCAAGCTACCCATCATCCGTGACGTTGGCCAAATGGAGACTTACCTGACACAGAAATCCCTCTGAAAATGGGTGGGCTCATTAAAATGTGGGATCAAACCATAGGACCATAGGTTTCAATACTAAAGTGGTCCAATGACTTGGATGATTTAGGGGTACTACCATTTTAGAAACCTCCACATAGCGAAATTGAATAATGTGGTAAACCGCGAGGGTTGCGCACAAGAAAGGTATCCCATGAAATGGTCTGAACTCTTCATAAGCCCGGGACCAGCAATGACATGCAGGTGAAATCCAAAAGAATTCCACACAAGGAAAGAACAAACCAAAACCTAATGGGAAATATCTCAATCAACAGAGCCAACAGCATGGGCTGATACAAGCAAATGTTCACATCAAACATCATGGACCAGCTGCCCAGCGTGCAAAAAATACACAACATTTCTGTTCGCAAACAATCTCCATGGTTTGCTGTTAAATTTGATTTCAAGGGGGTGCCGTGTCTCGATGTGCCGGAGACGTTACCGCCTTTGGAATCTGGGAAAATGACCATGACAATGTCCGAAAATGGACTATCTTGTGGTTGGGAAGCTCATTAGTACCCCTAGCTCTTTTGCTCTTTCCAAACCACTAAATTTGTAAGTATCAGCAAACAAAATATAGTCAAAGGATTGGCATCGTGGGCCAATCAACCATTTACAAACCCTGATATTTTGGTCGATATTTACAACCCGTATTACCCTCTGGTAAACTAACATAACTATGGGAAATCACCATGTTTAATAGGTAAATCAAATATAAATGACCATTTTCAATAGCTATGTTAGTTTACCAAAGGGTATCAGTTACAATATCATCAACGGCAAGGGTTGGCATCTTCGATCAAGCCGGCTACCCTCCCTGTCCCAACTGCCGTTGTGAGGCTCACCTCACGCTGAAGCCACTGGAAATTCTCGCGGCAACGCTGCAGTTGCTTTGGGTCCACATCCACACCTTGGAGATGGGGCTTATCTGAAGACTCAGAGGCTTTAACAGTTTTTACCCTCTGGATTTTTTTCGTAGCTATGGAACAATAAAAAAAAACATGAATAGGTAAATCATGTATAATTCATCTATAATGAACCATGTTCCATAGCTATGTTAAATCACTTAAGGGCGAGCATCACTTAAAGGTACTTATTTCCTTTTCTTGCATCAAAGGTAGGGGTTTCCGAGGTTTCCAGTAAATTTATGTCATAATCTGGGACTAGGCCCTAGAAACTCCGTCCCATCAATATGAAAACTGGGAAATTCTGGGAATGTTCATCTCGAGCAGAAAGGTACCTTTTTTCGAGTGATCGTCAACCAGCGCATAACCAACCACTTGACTGGGTACGACATACACACCCAATCAAAATAGATAATCAACACAAATTCTAGCAACAAATTCCAACCACTTGTTACCAGGGTTTCAGGGTTATGTACTTTTTTGATAGGGGGAGAATGTATCCTTACTTTGACATTATGTCAACTCACCAATAACCCTGTGCAACTGATCATATTTCACTTGAAAAGTTCAGCCTTTTTGGGATGATCCCCCATATTTAAAAAACATGATTACAGGTTTCGGGAGAACAGGGTTCGGTTGTTATAATTTACCCAAATGATCATCTATGATCATCTATGATCATCTGCTATCATGTATTATCATCTATTCTTAATTGTCCCATTATTTGTTGATAATCTATTATCATCTATTATTAATAATCCCATTATTGGCTATATATTCCCAGTAATATTCCCATTAATTTCCATAATTAATAATATATTTCCAAATATTCCCGGTAATTTCCATATAATTTATTGACCATTATGATCATTTATATTCTTTGCTGGTAAAAAAGTCAGATTCTTTGCTGGTTAGTAGATATTCCTATGAATACCAAAAGACTAAAGGATTAAAGTATCCATGTGTATAAGGTTGACCTAGTTCATTTGCATATACTGCTGGTCAACTCACCAAAGACTTCGCCCCGCCCCTGTCAGGTGGCCAATCAGACGAGTGGAAGGCCACCAAGTGGCGACCTCTGCCAGGAGAGTGCCCTTGCCACCTGGGTTGTGCCCACAGGTATATGTCACAATAAAAGGTTAGTTAGTGGGTAAGGAAAAGGTAAGTTAATACTGGTTAATACTTGTTACTTGGTGATAAATGGTGATAAATGGTGATGATTGGTGATTAATGATTATACCATCATTAGCAATGGTGATTAAACACTGGTTAGTGCGGTTAATATTGGTTAATAATCCAAATTTTCACAATTTATATCCCATGTTTATCCCAATTAATGATTTACCCTCCGGTAAACTAACATAACTATGGAAAATCACCATTTGTACTGGGAAAACTCACTATTTCAATGGCCATTTTCAAAAGCTTTTTGTATGCTTACCAGAGGGTATATATTCACCAACTCATGTGGGTAAAACAAGGCCATAAACATACACATACTTATGACTGAATGGTGAACATACCACCTATAAAAATGGTGACAGCGGATGGTAAACATGACCATATTTTACACACATGAATTAGTTTAACTACGGCAGTTTACAGGTGGTAGTTAGTAATACTAGTAATGTGGTAGTTTGTTCGTAAGAGTGTTAGTTCTATTAACACCAACGTACTGTTACTTAGTAGTACTGGAAAATAATGGTAGTTTAATAATCGCACACCCCATTGTTAGCAATAGTGATTTAGTAACACTTGTTGGTTAGTAATGGTGGTTTGTAATTTAAACTTACGAACATGGTTAGTTGGAATCCAATACTTGATATGGTTGATTTTTGGAGGCTAAGTTGGTGAACACAACTCCGATAACTAATAGCTATATATAGTTTCTGATACTTATAGCTATAGTTAATGATGTTTATAGACCAACTCATAAATGGGGCGGGACAAATTGAAGGTAAAGTGGCTAGTTAGTATATAATAGTTAGAAAAATAACTGGTAATAATTTGTAATTGTTTGTCAGCTGGCACTGGTTAGCAATAGTGGTTGTAATAGGTGGTTAGTTAATGGTAGCCAGTAAAGAAAGTTATTGAGGTAAGAGTAAAACAAACAGTGCCATTAAACTATCAGCTAGTAATCAAGGGTTAGCAAGTGCTAAATTGATGTGTTTTTTTCGGGAATAATCAGCATTCCAGTACTCCATGATCCAATTGATGAGTAATGAATTTCAATCAATGGATGTAGTTAGTAGTCACGAATTGGCAATGCATTTAATTTACTATGTGGCTGATAAAGATGGCTTAGTTTGTTGATCCGGAAATTGATTGTCTGAGTTAGTTCATCCGGGAATTAGTTGTCCTCCGAATTGAACCATTCTCCATGCTTATTAGGCGTAAAACAAAAACAAGATCAATTAGCAACTACTAGTATCAAGGTTGCGGAGGCTTTTGGCTGGGTAGTTTCTTTTTCATGCAATAGGGAATATAGATACCCATAGCTCCTCCATTCCCTCCCAACCACAAGATGGATACGTGTGGATAGTTAGTGAGTTTGTAACTACTATTGAACGTCTTTTTATAACCCCCAAACAGATGTGTTGAAAATGCAACAAACCACTACTTTAGATGACACAAAAATCCCTAGATATGTAAATTTGATTATGATTTGGATAAATATGTTTGTAGTGGAAAAAGCGTAGCCCAGCAATGCGTTTTCGGACATGTTTGAAACCATGTACCATGTGCCATACCTTTTGGTCCAGGTCGTGATCTTCAATGTAGGGAGAGTAGAGCCAAGTAGAGAAATCAAAGGAGCTCTTGGAACGCGGGCATCTCACAGTGGTTACGGTTCAGTTGTTTGAGCACGCTGACGGTGTAGAGCGTGAAGGCACGAGCAGCAAAACCGTCAGCGCTGCATTGTTTGGCGTGCCGGCGTAGTAGTCAACTGAATGATGCATCGTGGCAGCAGGGATGGAAAACTGAACCATAGACAGTAAAGGGGTGAAGCTCACCCCTGCACAATGATCCTAATCATTAGGAACAGGAAATCTATGTTTGGGAAAAGTAGTCCACGGGGCCTTCTCAAAGGTATATGGTACACTTGTTAAAAGTCACCGTGGCAAAGGCAGGGCAGGACTGTCTTTCTTGCCTCCTCCAGAAAGATAGAACATTGTAATTGAGCATTGTTGGAGCAGGAACTTACCAAGTCCTATCTTTTTTGGGTGTTCCTCTGGTAATCAGACATGAGTTCGATGATTTTCCTATTTGAATGCCAATTTTTATGCGATTTCTCGGCTAGCCATGTTTGACTACCGGAGGGTATATCCCATCAAACCCATTAAATCCCTATCTTTTTGGGAGTTGCAAATTCATTAAATCCATTCAGCTCGATCAAAATCTGGTAAATGCCATTAAATCCAAGAAGTGAAACCCACTAGATCCCATGAAATCCCTCTCATTTTGGTGGTTCTTCTCCCACAACTCATGTCAAGCCCATGCTGCAGTGATCCCCGGTGCCACCGAAAGACACATGGGGTCCAGCACCACCTCATCAGCCTTGAGATCCAAAGTCCGAGCCAGGGCCCAGGCCTCGGGATTCGTTGATCTGTTATAAGCTGTGTAAAAAATGGCAATTTTAATATATGTTCAGGTTATGGACTGTTATTGTAGCTATAGAAATATGTTATTATAACTGTTATGTATATGAGATTAGAATACATAATCTGTTGCAAGCTATAGAAAAGTGCCATTCTAATAGAATTTGAGAGATGACATTCAATGAATCTTCTCATTCGAGTGGCCCAGGATGACACTGTTAAAAAGGGTTCCTTGCAGTGGGGCAAAGCATACTTCTCAGTCGATTGCTAAGCATCAGCCAAGAATTATGCAAAGATGAGCTGCTTATAACATCTGAGAGATCCTGTCACCCACCACTGGCCAGTAGGATTGTGACTTCACAGTAAACAATTCAAGACTGGATTTGCGAAGGGGCACCACAAAGATTGAAACCCCTATAGATTCGCCAAATGGTGGATTTCCCATCGGGAATATGAACTAAAATCACCTTAAGCAAACCCATAAGGATGCCATTCTTTAAGAGAAAGCACAAGGTTTGGATCGTTTGAGTAAACAATATCTCAACACTTGTCTAGCGGTTGTCAATGAGGGTTGTCCCATTAGGAACCAACCAACCAGTGGGATAGCATGCAAGAAACAAATCTCATGAGCCCACTTCTGTTCATTGACTATAATATACACATACACACGCGCACGCACACACGCACCCACACACACCACACACACACACAAACACACACACACACACACAACACACACACACGCACACACACATATAATATTATATCTATCTATCTATCTATCTATCTATCTATCTACACCCACACTATACTGTAATATTGCAATGTAATCTTTTATCCCATGATGACCCCCTTGTTTCCCCAGCATATCCAAGTGAAAGCACATAAAATGGTTGGCTCAAACATGAATGCGTCTGAAAAATGTGGTATACCGGTATACCCATCTTCACGGCAATTGAAAGGGGGAAACGTATGGAGGTTTCCCAAAATGGGGCTAGCCCAAAATCATCCATTCTTAATAGGAATTTCCATTATAAACCAACCATTTTGGGGCCCTATATGAGACACCCTGGGACTTTTGGCTGACGCCCAGGCCGAGCTTCCTCTACATGACCCAGACCTCTGTGCGGCCAGCCGCCGCCCAAGACCGGTCCTAGGGCTTGGACATGGGGTGGTCAGCAATGGTTAATGGCTACAATAAGGGTGTTTGTAACTTTTACTCTCTCATAGGGTGATGATACTGGTTAGAACTGTTACATGACAGCCAAGAACAATTAATATACAATTTTGCAGCTGTAACTGGTGATATCATGGGTAAAAATTGGGTTGGCTGGGATGAGTGGTAAATTTTAAATTGGGTTTAAAGTGCAGTTGGGGGCTCAACCATTTTGCAGTAACTGGTGATCTCATGGGAGATTCATCAAGGGGTGCATCAGTCGGGGTGAAGCAAATGGATGCTTCACGAAACTTGGTGAAAACACATCCAACTACTTGGGATGTATATAACCCCCCAAAAGTTTGAACATATAGCTACTTGCTAAGTGGAACTGAACCCGGAAGAATACAGCCGACACCTCTAGCTGTGCCGTCGTATTCTCGCGACTGGATTCTTTAGGGACACAAATTGCCTGCAGCCAGACCTGCATCAATCATTGAAACTACCAATGTAAACTGGGCGAACAGCTGCTGTTTGCGTGTGTAGCACTTGCCGTCCCTGATCCTGAGCGCTAGCGCTCCGGATCATGGGATGATGATAGTTACTGATAGTCTTCAGTTCAATTCGGTCAAAGTTTGTGGGCCGATTTGGCTCCTTTTTCGACCTGAGAATGGTACTTGAAGGGGCTCATTCTCTGAGAGGGTGCCTCCAGCTGAGTCATAAAACTTCAAGTGCCCCCAACCAAGAGGTTACCGAGGTTGCCACCCAGAGTTCCACAGACCCTGTAGCAACCCCCGTTGCCCATTGTTGCCTGCATCATCTCGTTGCTACGGAAAACAATAATAACAACCACGGTTGACCGAGTGGTATCTTCACTGCTTTGACACTTGAAAAACTGGAGACCCGGAACATGCCGTGGGTAAATTAATACAAATCACAAACGCCGGAAAAAAATAACTCATTTTGGAGATCGTTAGCCCTACCTATAAAAACACTCATCTATGGTGACCTAAAAAGTGAAATCGCTAGAATATCTGCCCGGAAACGGTGTTGTCATGGGATGTTCACCGAAATGGGGGCTGCTGCTAGTGAAAAATCTCATAAATAGTCGTGCTGAAAAAATGGTGATTCAATAGTGATATAACCAGCAATGAGGATAATGTAGGACAATTAGGGTATGAATCCACTGAATTTCCATATGTCATAAAATGGGCGGCGGCAGAGTATGATCACTTCTTTGAGGAACTTGTTTGCAGTGGGCAGTGCCTCTCCCATTCTCCCTGCAACAGTCGTGCTTCAGCAGTAGCTAAAAGCAGTGCCCTGTTATAAGTTTGTTTTTGTCCACCCATCCAACTACACATATCACAAATATATCCACCCAAATCCATAAATGGCTATCACATGACTTCATTTTAAACAAGCATTTCGCTGACATCCAGGTTTTCAGTGCCAAGCATCTTCTCTGCTTCAGCAAGGCCACCTGCACCCACCATTTCATGGGGGAAAAAAGCGGGTGCAATCCTATAATGGGGATATACTGATATACATGGTAAATAGAAAAGGTTGTATTTTTTTAAAAAATCAATCCTTCCATGGAAATGGTTTATAGGATTTTATAGGTATATATATATATATATTCATGGGGAGCCAACAGCATCATACGATCTTCATCTTGGACGGGCATTTTAATGTTTCAGCCATACGGCCATGGCAAGTGGGGACACCGGCGAGGGGCCTGCCTCAATTTTAATGGAAGTCACATGGAGTTGTACCATATATATCCATATATTGTACCCAACTTTCCAGTCAACCACGAAACATTACTAACCTCCAAGATGAATTCAAACACAACATGTGTGGATCCTTTTGCAGTGGGAGATCCTACTTATAGCCAACAATGAAACCTAACAATGGACAAGTCGACTTTTTGATATGTCATGACCCAGCTGACAGCTGACTCTCAGGTCGATGGAGCTGTGAAAATCATCGGCTCCATTGTCTGCGCCCTCCATTACCCCGCCCAATTTTAAGAGAAGTCTGCATCGAGTTGCCGATTCTAAGTGGGACATGTCTTTTTCATCTCACATCCTTCCGTACAATTCTTAGGGTGTCCATATCGCGGCTAACCCTTGATTCGCCCCGCCAAATTGATGGCGATAGATTCGGATAACCCACAGACATGAAATAAGGCAATTTAAGGACTTAAGGGTGATCTCGCCCTAATCACAATCATTTACAATGATGTGGCGGAGAGGTGGTTAGAATTCCTCCACACACATATCCCAGTATTATCATCCGTATTAAACCATAGAAATATCAATATCCCCTTCAGTAACCCATTAACCATCCATTCACCCAGGTTTTTCTATCTTTTCTAAGACATGGCAGCCTCCAGCAGCAGTTTGTTTCGAAAGAGCTGCATGTGCACAGTGACATCTGCCAAACCTCATGAGGCCCATAGGCGGGGCCCATAGGGGATAAGGTGCAACAAGAAGAACAAGAACTACAAGGCCAAAGAACCATCTATGATACGGGAAGGGTAGCAACACATGCATTTTTTTTATTTAGAAACAGATTTTTTTATTATTTTAATTTTTGTGGAGGGCGGGTTACCAAATACATATTGGTATTCAAAAAAATAGTTTATCTAAGATCTGTGTTTGCATCACACACCTTTGGCATCCACCATGAACATTTATGGCAGGTTTTCTTTCAGCATCCCCTGCTAAGCTGGTAAACCCATATCTACTACAAATGCATAAGGTACAAACGCCTGGCTAAAACTCATCAAACTACACAGGCAATCATGGTTGAATCTGGACAAAAAAAAACCTGCCCGGGATCAACAAATCCCTTCGTTTCATCTTCTGATTGTGACCTACCCATTTAAATGTGCAGTGTATCCCACTTGACTGGGAATATTTCAGAATGTATTTACAAACACACACACACACATATATATATACAAATATATATATATATATAGATTTATTTATTTATATTTATACATCTATGCTCTAACCATAGTAATACGGTCATATCCCAGTTACTAACCACCAAACCTCCACCAGGGATCAACCCTACTTCGATCCGCGCGACGCCCAGGTTTCTGGATTGGCCATCCAAAGCGACGATGCAAAGCAGCCTCTAACTCCTGGAAAATCATGGCGAACGGATGGCTAAGCAAACACAAATGGGGATTTATAGTTGATGTAGGTGATATATGATTAATTAAGGTCCATTCTTACTTGGTGATTTGATTGTTGCTAAGGGGATTTTAAGCCCTATCAATGGGTATATTGGTTGTCATCCACTTGCTACAAGGTGGTTCTGTCCCAGTTACGTTTCATTGTTTGCAGTTCCATCTAATTAATTTATTAAAACAAAAAGTTAAGAGTTATGTCTGCTCCCAAAATAGTAAACAACGTATCAGTGTCCTTAGAATCTTTGGGTTCCCAACAGGGGATATCCCCAATTTCCTGTGGTTTATCACCCTTTTGCACATTGCAAATGCAATCTTGTTGGTATATCGCGCGTTCAAACCGAAGAATCATATCAAGTTGGTTGTAGATCACATGAATATCTCATGATATTCCAATATTGTTTGTTCATATTTCCGCTCTCTGTACCCAGTCGAACATCCATCTAAAATTTCATTGACTTGTCATATCCCCACTCTCCCTATCGCCATCCCAAATTGTTCATATCACTGTAAATCCCAATTCTTGAGTTCCAAGCCAGTCATATCCCATTACCCTCTGGTAATTTAACAGCTTGCTATTGAAAATTGCCATTTATAGCTGATTTTCCCATTCATAATGGTGATTTTCCATAGTTATGTTAGTTTACCAGAGGGTAGATGCAGTGAAATCTACAATGATATCATTCATTGTTTTAATTGGATTTATATACATTGTTTTAATCCCATCAAACGGTTGATTCACAAGGTGAGGGTCCCCCAGAACCCCACGCGACCAAGTTCGGTGCCTCACCGTAGCTGAGGGTTTCACCCTGTATGAGTATGGAGAATTGCCATCTATCTCCATCTATGCATGACTCACCCAATAATCACTCAATATTCAAATAAAAAACAAGAAAACCTTAGAATCTAACTATGCTCCATTGATATTCCACCCTGTTATATAATCTGGGTAAAAATCCATTAGGATCCATTAACGGAAACGGTTCGCTAACCTAAAATAGCCATCAACAATTAATTGGTGAACCCCAAAAAAACCACCGTCCTGGGTCCCGTTGGGCCAGCGCCGCTTGGCGGCGCCGCGCGCGGCGGCGCGGCAGCACCAGCCGCTGCAGGGCACAAAGGCGGCCAGGTCCTGGGAGAGTTGCGAAGAGAAAACTGACACTATAGTTAGGAACTATAGAGTTGTAAGTGTCATAGTTGCAACTATAGGAAACTATATATATATAGTTACGATTCCTAGTCAGGTCAATAGTGAAGGTAGACTATTCCTATATATGATAGTTAGGAATCATGCATAGTTGCGATTGAGTAATCATAGTAAACGGATTACATACAGTAAGTGCTATATATGATGACAAAAAAATAATTTGCCCATGTCTATTAATATAATATATCAATATAATATATAATCATCAGTTGATAACAATAACTACGAACGATATTGAAAACTAGTTGATGACGAACTAGCTGACCACTTACAATAGTTGATTATAGTTCCTAGGATGAAATAATATCATGGTTCATGCACTTGCTATAGTGATCACAGTGAAGATATGCCCATGTATATTAGTATTTTAATACACTATATCATCATTAGTTGATCACATATATATATATATACATGTAAAGTAATCATATTGAGGTATCATGACTATAGTTGATCCACTCACTATATATGATTACTCACTATGTAGTGCCCAACAGTGATTCAGTAAAATTAACAGAATCAAAAATAATATATGTTCCACTTACATTCTGATTATGAACTAGCTGACTATCATTATCACCAAGAACATTTGTAATGGATCCACTTTTGCCTCTAATACTAAAAATAAAAGGTGAATAGTTGATCCACTAATAAAAAGTATAGGTCAGAACTAATAATAAGCATAGCTCATAACTGTGCTAATTTAGTCCCAATCACATTTTATACACTGTGACATAATAACTACAGTTGATAGTTAACAAACACTATAATAGATCCTGTAACTCTTAACTAAAAATAAATTGTTTATTTGTTAACTAATTGACAGTGCATAGTGAATCAAGTAATTACATCAGTACAACCTGTAATATATTGTAAGTTAAAAGCTCCAAGTACCCGTGAATAATCTTCTTTAGTTATGTACTCCAAAAGTGAAACAACTAACTTATACCAAATTATAAAAACACTTATATAACAGTTACCCTATCGCAATCGAACATGGCTAGCATGCAAACCCTTTGTACATGGAGGTTTCATGGGGAACATCATCTAGACATAAAGGATTTTCAATTGCCATGTTCGATTACCGGAGGGCAATGTTTAACAGTTAATACCCAAATGCAAATATATATATATATATAATTTGTATACATATGTATTATATATATATATATGTAAGTATATGTATCAATAAATAAAAATAAATTATATGTATATATATATATAAATATACATAAAGATGCCATTAATCCAACCAATGATTCGAAGTGTGGTATTTCATATGGCGGGTCTACAGCCACGGGACTCCCATTCCTTGCTCTGTCCCCGTCCTCCAAGGCTTTCCAGTTGCCACGCTTTATCATCGCGTCCAGCCGCAAGCCCTGGTAGTGCAAGATTGTCCCAACTCTTAGTTGCAGAATTTCGCCAACCAAAATTGGGGGCTTTCTAAAATCCAAAAACTGTATGGTTTATGATGGAAAATCTTATTAAATATGGATGATTTGGAGGTACTCCTATTTTCGGAAAACCCCCATTTGGAATCTAAGCAACAGAAATCGTGGTTTAACTCTATCTGAATGAATGTTTCACCAATCACTTTTGCTATAGCTTTCAACTTTTCCTGAAAGAAAAAGGTTTCAGTTGTCATCTTATTTCCAATTTGCTACACCAAACCAAACTGATGTAGGACATCTACAGCCCTTCACCCCCCTATAAGGCACCATCAGTCCGAGAATTTGAGAGCAAGGAGCCCTAGAGGAAAACAACAAAGTAAATACTGGCAATTGGCAAACACAAAGGTCTCTTGCAAATGTCCTCGTCAACCAACCCATAAACATGTCATTTACCTATATTTTCCCCTACGTTTCCCAACCTTTCCCTTCGCAAAAATTACTTTACTTCGAGTCATCCCCACCCTGAAAGGAAGGAAGAAGTGAGGCACACCCCTTTGTTAAAAGAAAGAGACCCTCACCTGGCAGATAAGGAAAAGCCTGTTTTCCATAAGGAAACCGACCCACCTCGCTGCGCTGGCTGTCTGCCAGTAGCACGATGGAGCGGACGCTTTGTACGTGCCGCACCTCCTGTGCCCGTGCTTGATGGGATTCAGAGGGGGGTTACCTGGGGGTGGCGTTGAGGCTTTACAAAGGGGTATAATGGTGAGTGATCCCCAGGTTTGTTGAGACATGGGGCCTCTATAACTAGGGTTTTATATACACTTATTATACCTGCTGCACTTCCAATAGCTGGATTTTGCCTTCCAAGAAATGGTGTAATTATTTCATGGGGGCATCATGTTGGGGATGGGTTAAGGCCTATGATTTTCCATAGCTGGGAGCGGACAACTATTTGCAGCTATTTTGATGTCAGCCAAAAGCGGCCACTTCAGCCAAAATTCGGCCAACATCACCGTCTCTAGACACCCATGACCCAGTCGAACGGTCCAGTGATTTCCACAATGCCACTGAAGAAGATGAACACTTCACTCATTGGCGCACCTGTCAGGTGGTTGAGTGCATCTTCGGAAACTTGTCCAAATGCTTCATTAGTGTGGCCTTTGGCATGACCCGGACTGCAATTCAGGGTTGCTACTTGCAGAATATCACGCTGATGACGGCCATCAAAGCTCCTCCACTTGTGAAACCCAAATTGGTGCGCCGGCAGTCCAGGTCGATTCGATTGGTAGCTTCCATGTCAAACATTTACCCGCACAAACTATGCAAATGCATGATAAGTAAGTATAAGAACATCACGGTATGTGCTCATTAAAGATAAACGTGACAGAAATCTGGCACAACATAATCATAGTCAAAACATGCCAAACATAAATCAATAGTGCTCAGAATAACCAAACAAAACTATGGTTCGGCGAGGACTTCTCTGCAAGCAATTGAGATCCAGTGAATGATTCCCATTAATAATGACGAAACCATTTTCATAGGTTTAAGAAACAGAAGGGGTACTCATGGGGGGCGCAGGTGTGCAAATTGTAGAAACGCGCATTTTTTGAGAAGTACTGTGATGAAAGCATCTTCACATGAAAAACATGCAAAAAAAAACATGGAAAAAAATCAGACCCATGTCCCCTGCCAGGCCTCTCCCCAGACCTTGCCCATGGGTCTGAACTTTTTGTTTTTTTGTTTTTTTTGTTTTCTCGAGGTCTTGGCCAAATTGCAAAAAACCATGGAACACCCAAAAAAAAACAAAAAAATCAGACCCATGTCCCCAGCTAGGCCTCTCCCCAGAACTTGCCCATGGGTCTGATTTTTTTGTGTTTTTTTTTTTGTTTTCTCGAGGTTTTGGCCAAACTGCAAAAAACCATGGAAAAACCAAAAAAAACAAAAAAAAACAAAAAGTTCAGACCCATGTCCC
>Ga0126342_10005276_pt1 | contig 22469 bp, 14 predicted proteins | sample Cyp1metagenome_FD_92528 | JGI IMG/M metagenome (GOLD analysis project Ga0126342, IMG submission 92528) | Coral microbial communities from Lord Howe Island, Old Settlement Bay, Australia - Cyphastrea 1 metagenome | ecosystem: Host-associated > Invertebrates > Cnidaria > Coral ...
AAACTGTATGAAATACAAATTTCACCTGAAAGGGGTCTTCGCAATTCCCTGAAATTTCCCAGCTATTTTGGCATGGAATATGTTCGGCCCTGGAATATGGGCAAGAAATTGCTAGAATAATGGGAATTTATACTACCCAATATTTTGTCTGGTTGGTGATGTGGAACATGGCTTTTATTGTCCCCAATAGTTGGGATGATGATCCAATCTGACGAACTCATATTTTTCAGGGAGGTAGGTATACCACCAATTAGTCAATTAGTCATCATTAAAATGGCCAGAACACGTCAGAACTTGAGGCAATCGTTTGGCTAACTAAACTCACTGTGACCTCAACGAAGATGCCAAAAAATGGCGATACCATCTGGATCCATCTGGTTATTTAACATAGCGAACTGGAAAATCCAATATAAATGATTATAAATGGAGGTTTATGGCTGGGAAGTTCATCTTTTTCAATGGGCCATGTTCCAGTTCGCTATCTGAAATAACCAGATGGTATCACTATTTAAGTCGGTTCGTACCAGCTTCTATCTTTTGGAGGATGGGTTTGTACCAGCGTTTATACATTCCTTAGGAATCGACTTCTGATTGCTGGAGCATCCATGCCATCAACTCCAGGACCGGCCGTTAGTTCGATATGTTGCAAGTCCTCCGTGTTGTCCCCGGGTGATCCAAAAAAAGCGTTTCAAACATGGTGATGCAACCAACAATAGTTGTGGTTCTCCAGGGGGGTACTACTGGATATAATCCTGGGGATTGTTTGGTTGGATTATATATAGCGACCTCACATCGCGACGTCACTGCAAATGATGATAAATGATGGTGAGCTAAGGGGTAACTGTGGTAACTATCCCCAATGGACTTGATTTCCAAAATGTGAGATACATTCAACTTGCCCTCTAAGCTCTTAACAATGATGGTACGCCAGCAAGGGGCATCCAACCTGACAAACATATGGCAAGAAAGGCTCAAGTAGTCAAGTACCCAAAATGACTAGAATGTGAAAGTCTGTGGCTCCCCTTTTTTTGGTTGAAACTATGTATATACATATAATATATTCATATATATATACATATATATATACATATATATGTATATATACATATATATATATAGAGGATTATAGAGGCACATGTGTTGATTGATGCCGAACCATGATGTCTACCATGCTTCGCTTAGTCAGTCAACACCAAAGCTGACCCCCCAACAAAAATAGGGAGATGAATGGAGATATGTTTAATGGGATACTTGCAACGAATCGGTATTTAATTTAAGCGACACATATATAGGCTATATAATATCGTATAATGGGATAGCAACAATAATGTCTGGGTCTGGGTTTATCAACCACCAACATGCTTCAGCCCAAATCTTTTCACTTTCCCTGGAGGATCACCTTGATAAAAGGGGTTGATTGGGGACCCTTTCATCCCACACGCATATGTTTTCTGCCACAAAAGACTTCTGCTTCAAAAAAAAGGGAGACACCAAGCCCCAAACAAAAAAGTATTTTTGGATATGTTTGGATATTTTTGGTTGGAACAGCATATGATAAATCATGAGATCCCGACAATTTCAGACCCATTTGGTTCTGCATCATCCCTCAAACCTACAGGCTTTTCGCTCGGTGAATATGAAGAAAAAGAGTTCGCCAGGCAGCCACGTTTTGTGCTTGTTTTTGCACATTAGTTCGGTTAACCCCTGGGAGTTAGCCCATTTATATAGATTATACCACGATTAATTCGTTTTTGGACTGACAACACCTGGCAGTGCCTACTTGGATTTCACCTCTGATATCTACTGATGCAGTGTTTGCCAACAAAAATGCCCCATTTCAGGGTGAATTGCTTCAACCAGATACTGCGCCACCTTTGGGACACTACAGAGGCAGCAGTTAGCAGCGCTGAAGTCCCTGGATCCCAAGTCGATGGAGTTGGACGGTCATGTTCAACCCGAAGACACCTGATATCAGTTGATGCTTAATTACCCATAGGATCCATGGTGCTGCTATATATGGTAACATGGATCCCATCAATATACCCCCTTTATGTTAGCATATATACCAGCACCATGGATCCTATGGGTTAGTCATCATGTTCCCCATAGTTCAATGGCAATTTCGAGCTATCTTTCCCATTTAATTTGCAGACTCAGGTCTTGCAGTGATCTTTTCGGGGCGCATCTCTTCTAAGCGGGGACGTCACAGCAGGAATGTTGCGTTGCATACAGAAGGAGTTCCGTTGGAGTTTGTATCATCATGACACACTTGTGCCATGGCCAAAAGATACCCTCTGGTAATTTGTTACATAGCTATTGAACATACCCCATACATAGAAATAGTTGATTACCTATTCAAAATGGTGATTTTCTATAGTAAAATGTTAGTTTACCAGAGGGTATCCAAAAAAATGGTTACAATAACCCATATACCCAAATATTCGAGGATGGTCACCCTCGGCTTTGATACATCGACCGTAAGAATTCCCATCAGTTGCCCACGGGAGCGTAAGCCCCTGAAATTTCTGGGTCTGGAATTTAGGGAAAACCATGGAAAACCCATGAAAACCCATACTGGTGAATCACTATGATGTATGCCATGCATGGTGGGTATACCCCATTTTCAGACACACCTAACGTATTTTTCGTGTTTTTTTTCTCACTTCTCCGTAGCTGTCCATGGGCGTGGGGAAATCTCCAGGTTGACAAGCCGAATAATGCGATCCGAGCATCATCCCAGCTGGATAATTGAGACGACGCACCCGCCGGCACACTTCAATCATGGAATCAGTAAGGGACTCACAGGATTTACATGGTTGTTCCAGCCCCTCATAGGTAAATGATCGCATTAGCATTTGAACATATTTGACCTATGACGCAGTTGTCGGCCTTAGGCCACCTTTGTCCTTAGACCATCTTAGGCCTTAGACCCTTGTGCCACCGGAAAAGCCTGATTTGTCTGGTGAGAGTCGAATTATCCAGAGCAGCCACACATGGCCATGGGTTCCCAACCTGAACTTGTTGCCATGGCTGCAGCGAGAATGATCTGCAACAAAACAATCAACTGACCTTCGGGGTCGGCGGGGGGTGGATTCTGGTATATTCTGGTCACAGTGGGGGCTCCTTCAACGTTAGAGTATGGGCCATAAGATGGTTCTGATTTTTCAAAGGAAGACCAGATTCAATCCCTTGGTTAATCATCATTTTCCCACAAGGAAATGGCCGTTGAAGATGTTGAAGGCATATATCAATATATCAATATATCAATATATCAATATATCAATATATCAATATATCAATATATCAATATTATATATAATTATATATAATTATATATATATATATATATCATACGTATAATATATAAATATATATATATATATACATATCATACGTATATACATATTATACGTATATGTATATATATATATAATATGTGTAAGTACACCCTTTTTGCAGACACACCAATATTCACCAAGACCTTAATACTTATATAATTCATCCTTATAATCTAGCTGAATTATAACATATAACAACATCACCACCACGTCACCATAGTGATGGCCGTATTTCAGGACACTCTGTAGCATGCAGCCCGCCGTTCGCAGGTGATGTAGATCTGGAGGCGCTGAAATTGGACATGGCTTTTTGCAGATTTGCTTCTGAAACCCAACCTGGAACACCCAGAAACTATCTTTTGAATTCTTTTGAATTCTTTTGAATTTCTTTTGATATCTGTGAATTTTGAAGTTTGGCAGGGATACTGGTCCGTCTCAAGCCGTTCGGCATTTTCACACAAACTCACTAAACAAATGATTTGAGAGCAGCTGTTGAATCGACCACTTGCTTAATTGACGGAAGAATTGCCCAAGTGCCCCACGGGTCACTTGCATGTTGAAGCGGAAGTAGCTCAAAAAACACCAGAAACAATGTGTTAATTGTCAAGGTGCTAAAGCCGAACACAAACAGCATGACAAACCTCCAGGTTTGCACATGTTCATTACCACCCATTTCTTTGAAAGTAGATTATATATATAAAAGGATGTGTTATTATTGGGTTTAGCACAAAGTCACTATCCGCATCATTGGTGGAACCACCAACAGTCCAGCCTGGCTGCAATTTTCTGGTGCTCCTCCTCTCCCGCCCAATATCAACCATAGTACGGGATTTAAGAAAAACACATATTTAGGGTGGTGGAATTATATATTTTGGTTCATTTTTGTTGCGTCAGCTTTTCACTGCCATCCGGCTGTAGAATATCTCGACTTCCTTTCGGCTCGGAGGTCAACAAAAACTCTGCACATTGCCAGGAAAGGACATAGATTGACACGGATGTTTGATGAATAACCAGTGGTGAAGAAAGGGATCCTAACAAACGTTGCTTTATTACTCCTACAAGAGACAGACAAGCTTGATACATATTGCATCATACTGCCACATCAATCCAATTTGCAGAAAATTAGGAAATCTCTGAGACAAAGTCGGGAAAATGTTGGCAAGACCACTCATTTCATGGTATACTCGCAATCTTCGACGGTTTTTTTTCTCCGTATGAACCAGGGAGCCCATGAGTTTTGGCACGGGCAGATGTGATGACACCAAGCTACAAGACATTGCAGTCCAAGGTGGAGTGATTCAAGCCCTGGAATCTAATGGTTTGCAGACGTAATTCTGGATCTAATTGAAGCGCTTAAATAACAAAGTGTAAATTGTACATAACTATACACAATTATTAATATATATATATAATTTAATTATATATATATATACGATATGAATCTATCAGACTATAAGACTATAAATGTCTAAAACTATGTGTATATATATATATATTATATTTAAAAGAAATACATAAAACTCATAAAACACACTAGATATGTAAGTCTCCACATGCTGGGAATTGAACTATCCCTTCAGTTGGCCCAGCTGATTTTTGCCAAATTCGTGGTCTCGTCCCGGGCCATGCTTCTCTTCTTAGTGTTTCAAAGGCGCTTTCAACCAAGGGCAGCGATGCAGACTTGTGGCGGTGGGTGAAGTGACGTTTTAAAGGGTACTGATTACGAGTTAGTAACCATAGTTATAACATGGTAAAACCCATATTGATCCATATTGTATATGGGATAAGGCACTTACAAGGTTGTGCCTAGCCCAGTTATAAGTTGGTTTATAAACCATAGTAAGTATAGATATATCATATATCTACCATAAACCATAGTTATTGGAGTTATGAACCAACTTAGCTAACGAACTGGGGCACCGACGATAGTAGGGGATTACTTTCACAGCCACGATGAGTTCTCTCCTGCATGGCTCATGGGGGTCTGGTTGAAAATGGAGGATACCCTCTTGGTAATTCAACATTGCTATAGAAAATGGATGAAAATGGTCCATTTCTAGATGATTTACCTATTAATATTGTTAATAATGGTGATTTAAAAAATCGCTATGTTAAATTACCAGAGGGTATCTCCAAATTCCCATCAAATGGTGGGCAAAACTAGGCATCAAATTGGATTTTTCCCAACATGTTCAGATCAACGAAATTCCGGAGTTGGGTAAAGATACCTCAGGCAAAAAGCCTAGGTTGTTGATGTCAAGACATTTTATAATGATATATATATATATAATCACATTTATATATATATACACATATAGTATAGTGATAGTATATTATATATATATATATATATATATATATGTATAGTTTTATATGTACTTATTAAGTACATATATATATATATTCCGTATTTTCATGAAGTTTCATATGATAAGCCCGCTTGAAATTCATGAACGTTTGACCACCAACTCCCCACCAGGAACTGAGTCATCTTTTCATGAAGTTTCATATGATAAGCCCGCTTGAAATTCATGAACGTTTGACCACCAACTCCCCACCAGGAACTGAGTCGTCACATCCTCAGCGGTCGTAGCTCTGCAGAGCTGGCGCCGTAGCAGTTTGCGCACTGGAACATCACCATTTTTAATAGGTCAATTCCAGGTAGATCAACTATAAATGTGCCATGTTCAATAGCTATAGCTTTTCATTCTATTGATCATTGTTGAATATTGATGAATATTGATCGTTGTTGAATAGTGATCATTGTTGAATATTGGTGAATATTGATGAATATTGATCATTGTTGAATATTATAGGTTAGTATATATTGTTAAATATCGATCATTCTATTCTGGTCACATTGACAATCATGAGTTAACTTGATGATGTGGAGCTCCAGTAGCTGATTACTACTGCTACATCAGGGCGTTCAATTAGATACCACATAGACTTGAGGTGCTAAGTCTTCCAAGATACCCCCATGGGGCAAGCTTAAAGAGTTCCATTGTATGTCTGGCAATGCCATGGCAGTGTTGATCCTAGTCGTGGTGAACCGCATGGCAGAGTGGGAAGCTTCCAACAATCCATGAGTGCAACATGGTGGTAGAACATGGTGCAACATGGTCAATCTAGTCATTTCTTGGATTGGAGGGGTGATGAGTGGATACAAATATATCTATATCAGAACATCAAAGTATCCTCGTGTCTTCAGAATCGTGGGTTAAGAACAACAAGCAGTTGATTCATGATCAACATTTATCAACATGTTTTTTTCATTTATTTAGACCCGGTTCCGAACTCCGAACAGGAAGCCATGCACTTGGATGATGAGATGTTTTCTAGGAGCTTGGATGGGTTTAACATCACTCACACCAAGGATACCCTCTGGTAAACTAACATAGCTATTGAAAATGGCCATAGAAATAGTGGATTTACATGGATTTACTTCGTAAAAATTGTGATTTTCCATAGCAAACTGTTAGTTTATCAGAGGGTAAGTTAAGCTGTTGGATCAAATCACCAAGGGATACCAAGGCTATACCAAGGCTGTGCCAACGTCGATGCCATGCTTCGGCTCAAGGGAAGTCGCACTAGGGCGCTACTTTGCAACGTGACGTTTGAAGGTTTGGGGGCCCCAAGTTATGGTCATTTTTCATGTACCCTCTGGTAATTTAACGTAGCTATTGAAAATCACCATTTATAGTGGATTTTCCCATTGAAAATGGTGATTTTCCATAGTTATGTTAGTTTACCAGAGGGTAATTCATTATGACAAAACCTGGCATTTTAGGGTTACCCTTTGGTGAACTTTCACATAGCTATGGCAAATTACCATTTTGAATGGGTAAATCCACTATTTCTATGGCAATTTTCAATAGCTATGTTAAATTACCAGAGGGTACAACTACCACAATAGAAATGAGGAACCTGTTTAGTAGTTTATATACATATATATATATATATGTATGTAATTCCATACAGTTCCGTGCTGGACTTGAAGGGGGCAAATTGTGGGGAAGACTGATACTTGTCAGAATGAGTCAGATATCTTGAAGATCAAAACCGGAACTTCTCATGGGATATTATAAGTATTGGCTTCTGAAGCAGTTCTGTGAAGCCGCTGTTTGCGGTTGGCACAGCTTGTTGCCAGTGAAAGTGCTGCAAAGCTGGTACTTTCAGATGTGGGAATGGCAAGATGCCACGTGGCACCGTCTGAACAGTACCGAGCTTAAGCACAGCTGGGGGGAGCCAGCTACTGCGAGGTGAAGAGTGGTGCAGTAATTTTCCTCAATAACCCTAAATGATGTTCTAACATAATGATTCCAGAAGCAGATTTCAAAAAAAAAACGCAAATATCCACTTCCAGCTGAATCATGGTCTTTTCGGAGTGATCAATCTACATCCACATCCAAATGTGGCAATTTAACCTAAGACATATCTCAAGTTTTCGGGTTTCTCAAAAATGGCGGCAAAGCTCATGCCACTTTCAGTGAAGTTCAACAAGTTCACCAATTCCTCAATCCCTTCCGTTTTTGTGTCGGGGCTCACCGTTGGATGGGATCCCTAAGGCAAAGACGCAAAGATCCTGGAGAAGGCCTACTTGCAGGAGGGATCTCTGGGTGTAAGCAGCAAAATGACAGGCTGACAGCCGTGACGCAACAAACATAGAGATGAAGAAAAAACCCTTGGAAGACTGGTGACGCAACGTGACGCGACCAACAAATTTATGTAAAATCAAGCATGCAACCAACAATTCACGACCAAACAGAATTTGGAAACTTGAGCTGATCTTCAAACAGGACACGTGCTCCAAATGTCCCATTAAAAGAGACCATCAAGGGTAGATTCCAAGGGTTCCCTCCAATTTTGAAGAACCACCACCTTTCCTTTGAGCATGTTTCCTTTTTTCCATGAGCAAATCTGAAGGCAATGATCTCAAGTCCCTTTTTAAACTTTAACCATCTGAGTTTCTTTGGATAATCCAACTCTTCTTTTCGGACGGCGCAGCATGGAAAATCCCTAGCCGGAGCAGCTTGTTTCCATTTCCATCTGTTTGGGGAAAAAAACATGAAGATCCAAGATAGATAAGACCTCCCTAACTAAAGTTCCGAGTTGATTTCTTCATCGCTGCAGGACCCCTCGGGATGTTGGCCCTTGACTTTGGGACCCCATGAGCCTGCTGTCCAAGGGGAACCAACCGGGGTCGTCTTGGAGGATTGGCCTTGTTTGGGAGGGGACCAAATGGTTCTGAAAATATGGGTGAAAACACATTCAATTTTTGAGGATTCATCAGTTAAATTATGTTAAATTCATTTCATCAGCATTTTCCACAATAAAATTGTAATTTCGGGGTATAGATAAGTTATTTTCAGAGAGACCCATTTCCATAGATGGTTATGGCCTGTCCATAGTGAATCATAAATCAATGAGATCCAGCCTGCGGTTTTGTGGTGCCATTTGTTTAACGCATGTTTCGGTTCTCAAGTTCTTTGATGTTGACCATTTTGGACACCCACCACGACTATGTTTCTCAGACCCCTTCAGCCCTTCAGCTTTCTTAGCGGTCCTCCGGGCGTATTGTTCAGCACTATTCCGACGAGCATATTGGGACAACATCTAGGGGGACAAGATTTAGGGATCCCTAAGTATTCCAGACATTCCCCTATATATTCCCCTATGTTTGCGTCTTAAGTATGCAGACAAGTTTGCTGGCACCACAGATGAACTCTGCAAGGATGGGATCAAATGCTCTATTTGAGATAGAGGTATATATACATATATATATTATATATATACATATGGCTGGTGGTTTGGGATATTTTTCCCATATATTGGGACTAAGCATCCCAACTGACTTTCATATTTTTCAGAGGGGTTGAAACCACCAACCATATATATATAAATAAATATATATATATATATTATCGATTATTATTGTTATTACTGTTATTATTAATTCTTCAAGAACAAACACTGCTCGCGTTTTATCACCCAACCAAAAGGCCGTTCCATACTTTGTTTGTTTGGATTTGTCTTTGGTTCCTGGCTGAATTTGACCCCTTAGACCAAGGTCCTGCTATCAAGTGGACTTCTTCGCAATGTCCCCGGCTGAGGTAGTGGTGGATTTGGCCTCATGAGGATATGACCCAGGGAGGGCAAGAAACATCAAGAAATCACATCCTCTTCACAGAAGCTCTCAGGTCATTCCTTTCCATATGGCCAGGCACTGATTGGCATGGCCACCCTACCGAGGAAACAACGTAGCCGCAATGGACGTGTGAGGAACCTCCGGCGTAAGGTGCCTGGGGGTCTCACATGATACCCAAAGGGCTTTGTGCCAGATGTATATGATACATGTTGGCAATAGGTGTTAGGGGGTCTGTACATGCACTATTTTTGGACAAAACATAGACAACATCAAGACAAAACCAAATATTGAGGTTTTTTTTTCTCTCCGAAACTAGATAAACTTTGGGTGGGTCGTTTGGTCCTATGTGTTCTTGCTAAAACTGGGAATATTCCTTGAGCAGCCTATATTGCAGGGAATCTGACATTGGACATGGAACTATCCAGTTAAAAATCTTAATGTCTAGCTGTCTTCGTGTGTTTTCCGATTAGCCTGTGGCAATTTTGATTGAAATGAAAAATCACAATTAAAAATGGTTAAATCATCAAACTAAATGGGCAATGGCTTCCAGTTGGCAAACCGTTAGTCATTAGCAGAGGGTAAACCAAACATCATTCCCATGATGTTTGGTTTAAAAGATGGTTTAATCATGTTTAATCCTATGGTTAAAAGTTTCATGAAAAACCAAAGTCCACAAAGCCCATGAAAAACATCATTAACCCGGCTGCTGTTCATCCCAATCCTATGGTGAATCATGGCCAAAGGGTAGCCCACCTCCAGGAGGTTGCGGAGATCCATGTGGAACCACCTGAAGTCGTGGAAGCACCGGCACAGGCAGGGCTTTTTTTTTTTGCATCGAACCATCGCAGCTGAAAAGGATGTGTTTTTAATGTTTAAAATTGTGTAATATATATAATATATCATATGTATAATGATATACATTGTATATATATAATGATATATATATATATAATTATTTACTATATAATAATGATATATACATATATATACTAACATATAATGTGTTTTTTACTTTTTTCTATATAATGATATATATATATAATGATATATATATATATATAATGATATATATATAATGATATGTAATGTTATATCTTGGGGCTAGCCATGTAGACTCACATATATAAAACTTATCAATACGAACTACACGTCGAAAAAGAAAAGTTGTCCCATCGTGGGAAAATTGGGACGTCCAGCTCAAGCTAGTGGAAGCAATCCAAGTGACGTGGCCACTGGCCCTTGTTGAGGTCGTTGAGGTTTACCAACCACAATCGCCAGGCGATTCCTGACGTGCTGCAAGCCGACATGGGGCCTCCGCAGGCGCAGATTCTGCGCAGAATCCTGGGAAAGCGCGGAATATGTTCCGGGAATGGGGGAGTATAGTGACTGGCAGTGACGAACACAAAAAAAACTGACATGAGAGAAAATTGTCTCTTGATCCATTTGGGTTAATTATATTATATTATAAATGTGTATCATATTATAACAGATCGTTGATACATGTCTGAAATTGATAGAAACTAAGATCTAGATTTATGAGTTTGGATATGGCTAAAACAGGGGTTAACATAAATAAGTTCTTTTATGATTTCATGATGGTTTCATTTCTTTAATGATGTTTTTAAGGGCCAGATTTTGCTTATGTGTTTTTAATGTTTGTTTTTAATAGTTTCATTTCATTGTTTTTTTATGATTGTTAACTGATTTTTCGTTTCGGAATTCCAACAAGTAAAACCGCATACGATATGCCACCGTTCCATATGTCAATGTTCTATGTTGGGCCTTTGTAGGGCATTGTAGAGCGCATGTTGGGGTATGTTGGACCCCGTGTTGGCTGTATGTTGGGGAGTGTTGGGCCCATGTTGTCATGTATATTGGGACGTGTTGGGCCCATGTTGAGCCATGTTGTGCCCATGCTGAGCTTATATTGGGCCTATATTGGGGCATGTTGGGCCATGTTGGGCCTATGTTGCCCTATGTTGGGGCCATGTTGGGCCATGTTGAGCCCAAATTTGGAAACTTAGTCGATTTTAAACCATCTTCAAAAACGTGGAAAAACACACACGATTCTAGAGCCAAAATGCGTCCCTCCCCCCGAAGCTAACAGCTAAACCTTTTTGGCTATTGCCCACAACGCGTGCGCGCAAAGAAACACCTCGGCACCTTGGGTGCGGGCGTATTTTTGCGAAAAGGTATTTTGCGAAGAGGACCCCAATCATAAGCCCAAACTTCCTGGAGCTGGAAAATACAAAACAGAAATTATATCATTTGGTAAATTTGTAAACCAAATTTGTGCAGGAACAATTCTGCATTTTTTTCCACATGTAAGAGTTTGCATACCCATTGGTAAAGTTTGGGTCTAGGTCCAGGTCTAAGTTTTCATGTCATTTCCATCCCAGTAAGACTTAGACGATGCCAAGTCGCTCCATTCTGCTAAAAGCCAAGGAATATCTCGATTCAATGGTGAAATTTGAGACCAGTCAGTTGCTGACTCATTTTTCACTGGTCACTGTCACTAGCCACTAGCTGCTTGCGGCGGCTAGCTGCGTCACTAGCTGGGATGCACATCCAAGTGCAGAAAAAACCTATAACTCATACATGGATATCTTCACTTTACTGACGATGAATGAAATATGGTCCCATACGTTAACCAATCAGTAACACTTGTTGCGATATCTCTTAAAATGCTCATTGAAATGTAGCTTCACACATGCATTGAGAACGCACATCATCAGAAGTGACTTACCATATCCGATATAATTTAACATTTTCCAGTGGAGTGACACGACATTAATTATATGTGTTTTCTAAAGTGAAATACAATTTACATAGAATTGTTGAAAAAACTGAGGAAAACAAAAGAAAGTGAATAGAAACAAATCAAACAATATCAAATATATTTAAAAAAACAATTTTCTCAAGATTTACACAAAATATAAAATAAATACAAAACAAACAAACAACATTTAAACAAAAACTATATTTTTGTGATGTTTTATTGTTTTTGATTTTTTTGTTTGTAATGCTGTTGTATTTTCCCTATTTTTTTCATATTTGTTCATTTTTTAAAATATAGAATTCATATATATATATTATATATTTCTTAACAATTATATACAATAAAATCAAAACAAATGCAAAACATGACCAACAAACATGAAATGAACACATCAAAAAAACAACAACATTAAACAAAAAAAACATATTCAAAATGTAGTGAAATCATAACGCAAAAATGTAACCATCAAAAAATCATTAAAACATGAAGTTAGATCATTAAAAAAAGCACACAACAAAACAAACGTAAAAGACATGATTCCTGGAATTTGGTTTTTGGCATAAGTTTTATCTCATAAATCTAGATTTGAGGTTGGGGCTGAGCATGGACCAAGTGAGGCTTGTCTTCTGATTTGTCTTCTATCCAAGGCACCAGGCGATGTTCTCCGTTTTCTCCATCAATTCTCAGAACCAGGGTATTTCCCATTGAATGGGGCCTATAAACCCATGGTTTGTGGATGATTTAGGGGGCTACCCTATTTTAGGACGCACACATTTGAGTATGGCAATACAAAAGAACGGTTGACCCGAAATGGTTTTCAATCAAAAATCAACTGATTTTGTTGATGGTTTTGGCTTCTCTGGGTTGAAAATGGAAACACTATCATGGCGGTGAATCAATATAATATGCAAAGAAAAAGCAGCAACGGCCGCGATTCATCAAATATCCTCCAAACCCCGGGGAAACCCGTCCAAAAAGTTTTCCAAAAATTTGTTTCTGCTCTTCAATGATATGCTTTATTTGTTGCCGAAACAAGGTATAACACCGTTCCCTGTTTGCCTCTGAGTTTCTTGTTCCCATGATGAAGCTCATCCGGCCCAAACGCTGACAGCCATGAAGTACTTTATGTGTGCTTTCTCTCCTACCATTCCAGTGCCGGCAGGAAGAAGTTGCTGTGAATATTGTTGAGGCAATCAATGGATTTTGATCATGACAAAAAGAGGAAATCCTGAGCTTACAACCCCGAATTGATCGAGGTTTGCTCTAAAATGTCTCATCCAGTTCCGGGAGGCTAGCCACAAGGCCAGACATATGTTCGGAATGTTTTTAAGCACAGATATTTTGGGAAAATGATCTCCAACTTCCAGTAGGTCCCAGAAAAAATGTCGGTAGAACCGTCCCCGTCCAGGAGATCCTCCCGGCAGAGTTGCTGCTGCCTCCTGTGCAGGCGAGCACTTCGGCTTCCAGGTGGTAGTTGTAACCTATGCTTTTCTGATATCAAAACTCTCTCAAAACAAACTAAAATCATAGGATATAGGATTGGTGTGGCAACAGGGGGATTCTGCTGGAAGAAGCGCCCATCATAATTCGAAGAGAGGGCCTGACAAGTCTTATCGGCTGTGGTCGATGAAGCTCGGTGCTAAAGTCTAGCAAGAAACGCAGTGGATTTCTCTTTCCCAATCCCATAGGATCCATGTATGGTATATATATATGTATATATGCTAACATGTGGGGTATATTAATGGTAAATGTTACCATATATGGCATACATGGATCCTATGTGAATGTAGTTCAGTCATAGTATACTTGAATCTGTTGCTATCATTGGGCCATTGGGGGTTGATACCAAGGGGAGTATGTAAGACCATCAAGCTATTGAGAAGGCGCAGGTGGGTCAAAAAATCACGCCATGGCAATCTTCCGTGTGTACAAAAAAAAGGAAGGCCCCCCCATTGTCTATCTTCAATATTTGTAAATCCTATATTTCACATATTTTGATAATTCCTATAGATAGGTAAGCTGCTTTTTAAACCATGCCAGCGATTGGATAAATTGGTGGATGTTTTTTTTTCGCTAGTTCCATGAGGTGACATTATATCTAACAAACAAAACTGTGGGGGGCATTCATGTATCTGTGGGATCCTAAAATTGGCAATATATATATAATACATATACATATATATTAACATGACACATCAGTATTAACATGACACATATATATACATATAAATATGTTGTACATATTCCAAGTACACTTTCTGGGAACCCATCATATGCCATCCCATTGTTTCCCCATTGTTTGCCAATGATTTGCACCCTTGAGGCATGGATACAATGGATAAGTAAACAGTATGTATATATTCATATACATGTATATATATATACACATGGTATTTGTATATGGTTGTATTACCAACATAGATAAATGGATCGATAGATAAATCGATTACATCTGCAATTATACACCATATTTACCAACCACACAACATATGATGAACGGCCAAACCATATGCTGTGACTGTTGAACTGATCCACCAACAGTAGTCCATACAACACATGTAGAATCGGATCGTTCCCAAACTATATCAAAATAGCATTAAGATAAACTATAACTATTACTGTATACAAGTATATCGTGTCTATATCCAGATAACATAAAGTCATGTGTCATCATTTTAGATATTCTAGATGTCGTATGATATATGTGTTGTATTTATTTGTATTTACATATTATGTTGTATATCTCATTTAATAAGTGAGTATTTGTATGTGTATGTATATATATATATACACATCACATTTAATATTTGACACAATAATTACACCCATATCATACCCATATCATAATCGATAATTATCATATAATATCATGCCAAACGATACTAACCATTGCTTTCATTGTATATACCCAACAACTTTGTACGGGATATTTTTTTGGACACGCTATAGTGAAGTCACTGTGACGTCACTGGAATGATGGTTAGTAGGGGACATCATCGTCAAAATGCCTTAGTCCAGATGAATGATGTAGTATATTTTATCCATGCATATTGTATATTATATACCGTACATAGTTTTTGGGTGTATATATACATATATATATACAGATATATAACGACTAATAAAAACAATAATGATGATTGCTAGGTAGTAAGAATAACAAGAATAATAATGATACAACAATCATATATATATATATATATATCCCCTTGTGATTTTTATTATCGTAATCAAACCCACCATTCATAGTTTTTTTTTCGCAACTATCAACGGCTATCAGTGTCCATGTATATATATATATATATAAATAGGGAGATCGTTCCACCATGTATTGGAAAACCTCCCATGTTTCGAATATATTGCCATTATCTGGAGTTTTTTTTTACCAGCTTAGCTAGCACAAATCCATATCAATCCCAATAAATCATACAAAATCCATATGAACCATACATAGTTGTTGGGTATAGCTATGCATAAATCCATCAGTCCATTGAATATATATATATATACATACTAGAATACCCAACTGATCTATTGGTCCCTGATACTTATTGATAATAACAATGGGATATCACATATCATGTATTTAATATTGGAGATCTCCTCACCGTGGTTTCACGTTGGTGACATATTAAATCTGTGGTAAATCACAAAACAATCACACTAAGTGGGACTGGGATTATTATATAACTTGAAAATTACCTCAGTTGAGATATTATATAACTTAAACAAATCCGAAATCAGTTGAGATTACCCAGATATACTCCCTGGTAAATTAACATAGACTCTGAAAATCACCAATTTTGAGTAGAAACTCATCATCCAACCCCTGCCAGGGTCTATGTTAAATTCCTCAAGGGTATAGAACTGGGGGTATCCCATATAATCCCATATACATATATATATATATAGATACTTATATAATCCATTATATTCCCATATGGCAGTGTGTCAAAACCTTGTACCCCTGGTGAACATCAAAATAGCTGGTAAATGGATGTTCATCCCCCTAAAAATGGTATTAATAGGTATTGATCCATACCCATATATATAACTGGTTGTTGAACTGGCTGTTCCAGCTGGTTTCACCAGGACTGGAGCCAGAAGGAGGCGATGGAGGCCCTTGGCCAAGCCGAAGCGCTGGTGGAAGCCTGTCAGGTGCCAGGGAGGTGATGGACCTCCTTGGGAAAATCTCTGGAAAATCCATAGGAAATTAGGAAAATCTATGGAAAATCTATGGAAAAATTGGGAAAATTTATGGAACCTGTACGGAATTTTCTGGAAAATCTATGGGACATTTGGGAAAATCTATGGAAAATCTATGGAAAAATTGGGAAAATCTATGGAACCTGTACGGAATTTTCTGGAAAATCTATGGGACATTTGGGAAAATCTATGGAACACTTATGGAACATCTAGGCAAATCTAGGGAACAGTCATGGAGAAATCATGGGAAGACTATATTTGGATCCAAGGAACTGCCAAAAAAAACGTGGAAATAGGAGGGTTTAGGATATACTTACATATAATACCTACAATTAATGGATATTAGAGATTTTGAATGCCAGCTTTGGGATTGATCATGATTGTTTACCGTTACGGGCATCGGCTGTTGGATGAAACAACAAAAAAAGTGGCCGGGGAGATCTACTCGAGATACACATGCGCTTGGAAAGCCTTATAGGAAATGGAGGTGTCCTATTAAACCTATTATAAGGGGGTACCCCTAAATCATCCATAATTGTGTTCGGATTTTCCACTATAAACTAGCCATTTTAGGGACTTCCATTTTAGGAAACCTCCAAGTCTGGCTTTGCTACTTGGATTTGATCGCAGCTGAGGCGCCAGTTATTTCGGAGGAAGTCGTGCCGCCCGAGGCAGAGATGGGGAAGAGTTTCTGGTACCGTGATGTACCATTAGCAGCATCAGTATCTCATAGTATATCCATATTCACACAAATAAAACGCATATTTAAACCGAAACATTATGTATTTGGATACAGATCGATTCCTAAAAAAAGGTGTTCCTTCGGGGTTCCGATCAGTTGACAGTCTGAGACTACATGCCATAAGCCTACTACATTTCCTGCATACCAGTGTCAAAAGGATTGCTGTTCAAATTCGGAACTCTGCCAAATACGTTCGGTTCTAAATCCCAAGGAACTGTTGCTTGTGGAGCCCATCGATTTATGTTAAATGTCCTGCCAGGCTGATGACACATCAAGAATCCTTGTGTCACCAGCTAGTTGTATGCTATATGGAGGTTTCCTAAAATAGGGGTACCCCAATAGCATAAGGGATTTAGGTGTTACCCTATTTCAGAAAACCTCCATATAAATTTATGGTTCTATAACTTGAAGCATCCCTCAAACATCCTGAAACCAATAGTTTGACCCTCAGGATCATCATGAAAAGCTTTGGACAGTCCTCCTATGAACTCCTGCCTATTTTGGAGGTCTTTGGATTACAATCAGATCCCCCGAGGCATGGCAGGTGCCTAGCGACTTCGGCAGCCTCCAATCCTTGCAGAGGCCTCCTGTTGTGAGTTTGGACAGTTCGGAAGCGCGAAAATCGATGAAATCGTAGGGGTGGTCAGGTTTATGGTAGGTATATTATATTGAAGTATAGTTATTTGTAACATGTTATTTATATATATTTATATCTCCATTATATCTCCAATATCTATATCTCTCAGAAATTGTCAACGGCTATCAAAACCTGTTGGGTTTACTGTATATATATAATATCGAACTAGTTCAGGGGGGTCATAAAGCAACAAACATAACGGGGGGCACCATTGTAGACTCTTTTGGAAGGTTGTGGTAGACCTTAAGTTCTTTTGGAAAGTTGCAGCTGCAGGACACCCATCATGTATCATTGAGAAGCTCCGATCCCCTTTGCTGCCCGTTGGTCAGCTATATCTCCGAGAATATACGTTTAAAAACGTTTAAACATGCAGTATGTGTCTAAACAACGTTGCCAATTGGTTTGTTTATATACAATAATATTCCGAGTTTCCTGTGGCCCAATCTGGATCAATCTGGCAGATTCTGATCATGCTTCGGTCGTAGCCTCATGCCGATACAACTCGACCAGTTTTGTGCTTTATAGTGGCAAACCCATGGTTTTGCTTGGATTTGGATTTTGCCTCACTAGCATTCCTTGTGGTTTAGATATTATGGATTTAACATATGTGTTGTTTTGGTGTTTTGTTTCATTAGTTTTCAGTTTTTTCGGGCCAAACATGGCTTTTTGGCAATCCCCAAAAAGCGGGCAGGTCCGTTGCCCTCGGCCGCGTGGTCCTGGTGAAAGGCTGCTGAGCTCCACCAAGTTGGGGATTGCAACGTTACATATGTGTGGTATATAATGTAATGCTACGTTACGTTATGTTATGTTATGTATGTGTGCCATTTTTGTATTTTGTGTAAAAGAGATTATACAATAGTATTGAAACCAACATGAAATAATTTTAGTATTGAAACCTATGATGACTTGCGGATCCCCCATTTTAAGAAACACCCATAAAATGGGGATACAATATGAGAAACCATTGGGGATGGTACACATTCCACCCATGGTTGAACGGTGTTTTTGGGATATTTTGGGGATGTTTATTGGTGGGTCATGAATGATTGAATGTATATTCTCATATCGAGTTTCGGGTTAGTAAACATTATGGGAATTCGGCCAGATATATGTACATATGTATATACATGCATATGATTATGTATATATATATACATATCCATATATATATATTATACGGATCAAATTACGTGTATATACATATATATGCATGTGTTTGGCTTAACAGTCCCTTTCCCAGAACAGTCCATGCCGCGATGCTAATCATAATACTGGCAGTAATTTGCAAACTGGAATAGATGGCCCATGAATTGTGCCGCTTCACCGTTCTTAAAAATGGTTAAACTCCATGGCAAAGTGTTGACTTACACAGCGTATCATTTTTGGAATGTTTGATTCCCAGAGGGTCAAACCCAAAACATATTGAAAGCAAGTGGAAACTTGGAGTTTTTTGAGGAAACAACACATCATGAAAAATAAGATCATTGAAAGATCCTGAAAGGTGTTTGATCTATTTTATGTTAGATTCAATATACCCATATAATATAATAATCATTAATAATCTATCTTTGAAATTCTTTGAATGCGTATTTTCAAGGACCTCCCACAGAATATGTTTCCACCAGAGGATCAACCAGAGTTCCATCCCACAGATATTTGCGGGACCGTTTTTTATACGCGAAACGACCTAAAAACCGCATAAATATGGTTGATCTTTATGGAAGAAACATGTTTTATCATTGTTTATCGACCATCATAAAGATCATTGAAGATACCATATGATGTTCCTGATGTTCCACCAAAACAAGAAAACAAGATCTTTATGGTTCCACCAAAATGGTGTTTTTTTCTCAATGTGTCTCCGATTTGGGATGAGAATCCCCATTCACTAACGTGACACTGATGTGTTTCGACATTGAAACCACCAAGGGATCACCATTATTTTCTCAGATCGTGTTGGTCACGTGTGTAATCGTGTGTATATCTTTAGATTAAACATAATATACCATTGTATCCCATCATAGGGAATTCAGAATTGTAAGACAAAACAATCCTCAGATTTAAGGGCACTTGATCAAGTAGATCCCATCTGTATGGTTGATTATGTGCATATATATACATATATATATATATTATATTATATATATATATGTTCCCAGATGTATCCTCAAGAGATCCCAATTTGCATGGCTCACGGTAATTCCCCGGCGTTTGTTGGTTAAGTCACGATGTGAGTCGAAAAAAATCCTCATGTGTCGGTTAAACGCACCATTTTGGTTAATATCTCGCCAATATATCGCTCCAAGAAACATGATTTGTGCATAGTATACCTGTCGTATCCCCAGGATCAAACAAATACTATATTTATATCACATTGCATTTCCAATGTATGTCCATTGTATGTCCATTGTATGTCCATTGTATGTCCATTGTATGTCCATTGTATTTCCATTGTAGTTCCATTGTATTTCCATTGTATTTCCATGAAAATTAGATCTGTCCTATGTAAAAAGAGCATCAACGCCTAAGGTTCCTGGCTGGCTTTGGCCTTCGAACCCTTCAGCTTGGGTTTGGCGGACTTGCCCACGCGAGCCACCTTGCCACCAGAGGCGAATCCGTTTCAACTGGATGGGTAGAGAAGTCACTGAAGTATAGGATATAGTATTTTGCTACAAATTGGATTTGTATATATATATAATGATATTATCTATTATCTATTATATTACCGTATTTTATTTTTTTTATTTTGTAATTCATTATATGTGTTTTTAAATGGTTTTTTAATGTAATAATTGTTATTTCAATACGTGTTACTATACTATATTAAATCATATTGTATTATATTATGCTTTATGATACTATAGTATATTGTATTTTATATTATATATAGTACAGTATATATAGTTGCATTATATAATGTAAAACCAGCTGGTTTTCTTTGCATGGTATCTAAGATCGGAAGTGATCCAATCTGGAGGAAATGGACATTGCCGTTTGGTTTTGATGGCAGGTCACCTGTGTCACAAAGGGTCAGCAATGGGGAGGCACTCCTCCACAATCCTCTGTAATTTCGGTGCCACCCCAAGCTCAGTGCTCCATTTTTGTTTAAAGATATGGTTTGATAAGTCGCCTCTACTGGTTGTAACATGTTGTAACCCAGAAATTAATTGTGACTGATTAACATGATTCTACGAAAGCATTCCCATTGGGCAAAGTTGGCTGGTATGGGCTCAATGCAGATTGGTTGAATGAATTCTCGGGTCAGTGGCTTTAGATCGGTTTAGTTGTTTCATTCATTGATAAAACTGGTTGGTGGTTTCAATTTTTTTTAATTTTCCATAATATATGGGATAATCCTTCCCATTGACTAATATTTTTCAATATGGTTAAAACCACCAACCAGAAAAGCTTGACTCAGCGATCATGGCTCAACAAGCGGGTTCTCTGTGGTATCCCCTACGAAGTGGAGGTGTTGGATTCCCATCTCTGGCAATAACCCGGTGTAGATCGTATCAAACATCCTGGAGGGACTTAGTCCACAATTAGTTTCTACCCTCTGGTAAACTAACATAGCTATGGAAAATCACCATTTTTAATGGGAAAATCCACTATAAATGGCCATTTTCAATAGCTATGTAACAAATTACCAGAGGGTATCTACTTCATCGATTTATTCGCCTGCCAAATTGTCTATTCATCTATTTTCGTGCCTACATATCTATCGATCTACCAATCTATCCATTTGTCTATCCATCTATCTATTGTTTGGAGAGCCGTATGACAACGATCAACAATAGGAGTATGACAAAAAATCAAAATAGGGATAAAGTTTGGTACCAGCAGACGGTCTGAGTATTTAAGCATCCCAAAATTGGGGTCAGCCAGACTCATATGGCACAGGTGGATATCGTTTTTTTCCTGGGTGGACCTTCAATTTCTTTGCTACTGTGTGTGTGTTATAATTATATATATATATATATACGCAGGGATATGCACCAACCACACACGCAGATTGACCCCGCAGTCATGTTTTGGATAGCGTTAATAAGTTTAATATTACATATACTATAGGATTCGTTATCTGCTGAACTGAATCAACTTAGCAAATATGGAGCACCACCTTGTAAGAAGTATCGGAATCCATAATTGTTTATTGGTATTGATAAATAGTATTGAACATATAGGGGGCTATACTACCCATTCAAGCTGTGAGATACATTCTTATATCATATCAAGTTGCTTACATTGTATCACTTTATATCCCCTTATATACCAATTTACCCGCTATATTTGTTTTTTGAAGCACCTTCGTAGCCAATATCATATTTTGCTTGTAATTTATGTATGTGTTATGTGTCGATACATGTATGTATATATATACGTTCCATTCAATCCCCTATATTGGCTTCTTAGTTACTCACATTGTTGTTTCTCAGGTTTTAACCACAATTTGTTGATGAAATTTATGTTCAAAATGTTTATGTGTACCAGTTTTAGTGTTGGTGTATAGGGTGTACCTAGGATCTGTTCTTCTTAGGTAGCATGATTCATGTTCATGTACCGCAGCCCTTTTTGGTTTACCTTTGAAGCAGAGCGCTGAAAAGAAAAGGTGCGCTGGG
>Ga0126342_10005277_pt1 | contig 22468 bp, 29 predicted proteins | sample Cyp1metagenome_FD_92528 | JGI IMG/M metagenome (GOLD analysis project Ga0126342, IMG submission 92528) | Coral microbial communities from Lord Howe Island, Old Settlement Bay, Australia - Cyphastrea 1 metagenome | ecosystem: Host-associated > Invertebrates > Cnidaria > Coral ...
GCTGAAAAAATCAAACGGTTGTCGAGGGAAGGACACGGTCGGGACAGGGTGTCTTTGAACTATAGGTCATTTATGTTTGGGAAACTTCCGCCGCCGGCTTGCCCGGGTCTATGTTATTTGATATTTACAAATATTTAAGATATCATGGGATATTGTTGACAATATATAGTAGGATGCTATTGTTTGAATTGTCTATTTGAGTTTTAGTAGGATGCTACTGTTCTTTCTTTTTTGGGGCTATTATATACAAGTTTTGCAACTCATAGAAAGCAGCTGTTCATCGTAAAAATAAGCGCCATCAAGATAGTAAGGAATTAGCTGGTTTTTTTTTGTGTTCCAAAAATCCCACTGGGTGGTTTGAGAAACAGAGGGGCCTCATCCATGCACAAACAGTTGGGAAATCTACCCTTTGGTAATGACTAACATAGCTATAGAAAATCACCATGTTTACTAGGTAAACCATCTATAAATGGGCAATTTTCCATAGTTATGTTAGTTTACCAGAGGGTACCCCCTGTTTTACCACTACGTCATCATGAGTTACCATTTGGTATCTAACAATGCTGTGAAAACCACCATCAATGCTAATATATCATCTACACGCCGGTCATGCTCTATTTCTCAGGTTGTCAGAGGGTAATTATAAGTAATAAATAGTTACAGTACAAGTCATGGTCAAGCTACTTAATGAATAGCAATTATATGCTATGAATAGTCACAAACTATAATGTTAAGTAATGAATAGTACCAAGTCATAGTCCATGGGTTTGTTTAAGGTAATTTTTTAAATATTTTCCCAATGGAAAATCCACCATTTGGGGAATCGATTAAGTGAATATGTCTTGTTTTTTGGGAACCCCGAATCAGCAAAGTCCCCAGTCGTCCCCAAGTCGTCGGCGAACTGCGAAGTGGGTCGGTTCACGGTAGTTTTCCCATGTTTTCCCCATAAAATCGCTGGGATTGATTGATGTTCATCCCACTCAACATGATATTTTTCTGGTTGGTGGTGACTGGAACCATGGAATTTGTTTAAATGACTTTCCATGAACAGTTGGGAATGGAATCATCCCAACTGACGAACTAACTCCATGATTTTTCAGAGGGGTTGGCGAAAAACCACCAACCAGTTATAAACCAAATCACCACTATTAACCACTATCAATCAACCACTATTTTCAGATCTATTAACCACTAGTAACCACTATATATTAACCACTATTAAGATCTATTAACCAGAACCACTTTTGACCCACCTTTTTTCGAACATTTTTCAACCTCAAACCTGGCGATCCCTCGGACGAAACCCGTAAAAGCAGGCCAAAAAAAAACCTGCTGAAACCGAAGAACTGCCGAATGTGAAACAACCACGGAAGCGGCTTCAAAAGCCAAGGGATTTTCCGACATCTAATTTTTTGTTGGTTTCGATTTGTTTCTACATATCTTCATTCATAGATTCTTATTTGGGGCTTAAAATGGGGAATCCCCAGTCATCACCATGGTTGTTTCATGTTGTTTCAATACGAGTCCAATTTTGGTCATCCAGTCATCTCCATGACGACTGGATGATAACTCGGGGTACTCCCATGACTTAGGAAACCTCCATTTTAATGGCCATTATATTCGCATTATCCCATTTTTTTTCCTATAATATATATATATATATCTGGGTAAATTATAACGACCTCACTGCGACCTCACTATAATCATATTTAGTAAGGGGAATCATCCCAAAATGGCCTTAATTCAGGGTAGTGAATTATTATAATTTACCCATATATATATTTTCTATATATCCCATGTTATCACAATATCATATCCTATTACCTATGATTATGATTCTTAACTAGTTAGTAGATGGTTTATCCCGTGATCAGTTTTTAGGTTTCCCCCATTTAGGAAAACTCCATGAATAGTTGTTAACCACTATTAACCACTATGAATCACTAACCACTATTATATAACCATCATTAACCATAGTAATATTCCAACTGTATCTAACCGTTGTAAGCCAACGGCCGTCGCCTTTTCGCCGGCCGTCGCGGTCAAACGGAGGCCAAACGGCTCAGCAAAGCCATGCAGTGCGTGGTCACGTCCCACATGTGTGGCGACTTCATGGGGCCCTGCCTTCATACCTCGCTGGACGCTGGGAACTTAAGTGGGAACTGTAACGATTGGCTACTGGATTGATAGTAGTTCATATATGAAAATGGTTACGGTACTAATTATTTACTAAGGATTAATAGTAGTTAATATATAATATATATATATATTATATAGTAGGATTACTGATAAGAATTAATAGTGGTTGATAATGGTTACCCATGGTTAATAGTGGTCAAGTGAACCCACCCCAGGCCGGGTATTCCCAGATATGGTGGTGCCCCAAAACGTTGGCCAAGTAAGTGAACATAACTCCAATAACTCACTTGGGTTTCTGGTAGATATATGGAACTAGTTAATAGTGGTTATAAACCAAATTATATATATATATATATCTGGGGGGGCACCACCTTGCAGATATGGTGGATTAAGGTGGATAAGATGGGTATAACATGGAAAATAACTATTTTTTGGTAGCAGGTAAAATCATCATGTTTACCAGCTAGAAGTTCGTTTAGAAACCATAGTATATATAGATCAATTTCTACTAGAGTGATGTGAATTTTGTTTTATAAAGTTAGTAAACCATAGCAACTAGTTTTAATATCTACCATAAACCATAGAATTCAGCAAGTTATAAGCTGGTTTTCCCCAGTGATGTTGGTTTGTTGCTTTACAAAGCATATAGTGTTTTTATAGATATCTCCACCATAACCCCATGCTGAAAATTCGTCAGGATCGTGGAAATCGTAAAAAAACTGAGGCAGACAGGATATTAAAACGGAAGAGTTTTAGGGAGATGAATCAATACTTATAAAGTGAATATGTATATAATTATATATATATATATATATGATGTAAAAATGTACATGTTATATAATGGGATACAACCAAGCCAGAGAGAATAGGATTGTTATCATATTTTAATAGTTGACAAAGTCTTTGTTTCTTAAGCCTGCTTGTTGTTTGAGGGTGGTGAATAGTGACCTCCAAAAGTGATTAAACATGGTAGCCTACCAGGTACTGATGTGCAGCCCGTCTGAGTTTATGGTTGGCTTTGCTTCAATACAAACTCAGAAACTTGGGCTCGGCCATAAAAATGGGGCCATTCACTTCAATACAACATTTATGGCTTTACTGGCTTCACTCAATTAAAACTGAACCAAACCGTCTCATTTTTTATATGAGAAATGGGGCTCGTCGGGCGAGAAAGCCTTGGTTTTGCACTTGTTTCAAGTGCCACGGCACTTTTGGAGGATGCTTCCTGATCAGCCAGGATTTTGAAGAATGGGAGGTTTCCGTTTTGTTAAGGGGGTCCCCAAATCATCGTCATGGATGACCGGATGACCATTCTCCCTCCATTTTACCCTCTGGTAATTTAACATAGCTATTGAAAATGGCCATTTATAGTGAGTTTTCCCATTAAACAATGTGATTTTCCATAGTTTTTTGTGAACGTTTACCAGAGGGTAAGAAGTTAAACAGAGAGCCATGGTGGACATTCATCGCAGTCATCGAAATCGGACGGGATGAAAAATCGGGTTCCGTCCATGTCCGTCCGAGATTCCCACTGGCTGGTTATGAACGGAAGGGGAATTGTTTCCTGTTCGCCAACAAACATAGCTAACTAGGCCAATCTTGGATGGGTAGAAACTAATCCAAAATAGTCTTTTGGTATCAATGGGATTATCTTGACGACAACATGTAAAAACCTAGGGAAAAAATACAGGTTCTAAGATGTTGGAACATTTTGGAATCCGCACATGTGTGGCAAAATAAAAACGCCAAGGATGGTGGCGTCACCATGATGGAAGCCTTGAACTACGCCAAGTTGGACTATGTCTCTCTGGGAAACCATGAGCTTCTCGCCACGGCTTTGGGGCTGGGGTCGCAACAGTGCCCATTTCGCATCGCCATGTTCAATTACCGGAGTAAGGTTTGGGACTTACCTTCATGTGGCAAAACCCAATGCCATAAACCTACCATTTTGGAATGATTTTTGTGACATTTGGGAATGATTTTTGTGACATTTGGGAATGTTTTTTGTGACTTATGGGAATATGATTGGGGCATGGTTTATGATTGGGTTTACCACATTAGACACATTGGGATTTGGCTAGGAGAGTATGCAACAATTAGGATTTGTTGGTTTGCTAAATGGTACAACTGGAAGTTTTTCGACTTTTGCCAGACATGTCTGGGATACCATCCAGGAATCTAACCATGGCAAGGGGAGGTCACGCGGCCACGCGTGGTTGTTGTCGGAGTTCAGGGATCAGGAGGTGCTGGTGTCAAGCGCCAACGTGATCTTGGTCTGTTTTGTGACTGACAACTAGGTCGATCTTGGATGGGTAGTTTAATCCTTTAGTCTTTTGGTATCAATGGGATTATCTACGTTTACCAGCTAAGAATTTGATTTTTTGCAGGGTATCTGGCAGATTGGCCATGACAAGGGACACTTTGAGTTGGCCACGGCCATTCAGATCCACCAGTCCAATACGCTTCAACACGTGGATGTCCCACCAGACCCACCAAGCTTTTCAGCTGCGGTGCCCCCTCCAAACACACAGGGTGAGATGGTCATGGCCCAAAATCAGTGGTTCTAGCATCATACCAGAAACAACATTTGCTGGTTGGTGGTTTGGAACATTTTTTATTTTTTCATATATTGGCTATATATATATTGGGGATAACCATCGCAACTGACTTTCATATTTTTCAGAGGGGTAGGGTTGAAACCACTAACCAGTTTGGGTTTAGTTCACCCTGACAAAACAATTGGTGCTACTGGCTCGTTCCATCCATTTTTTCGTTTTCCTGTCACTAACAAAGCGCCCGCACCCGGGGGATTCTGCGAGGTTTGACCTGGGTAAAGCTCAGCTGGAAGCACGGCTGAGCAGCTACAAAGGCGCCCAGGGTGCCTGGGGGGTTGAGAATGGTACTGAAAACAAGTCATCTCTTCCCCCAAGTAATAGATTGATATCCCCTAGATAGTAATTGTTGGATCTATCCGTTTTCGTGCCCCAATTTGGGACTTGATTAGAAGGGGAAAAGCCTATGTTTCGTTAGTGGCTACTGATACCATGTACATCCATGTACGGTGTTGGGGATCGAAAGTTATACAAATCGTGGTGCTTTCATTTTTTTTCATTTTCTGTCAATGAACGGAGATGATGATTCCTGTAGGGAATTGATGTGCTCACTTCATGGGTACTAGTAAACCAATATAAACCAATGGGGAGAGAACATCAATTTCGGCTTTGTACGGGTTTACACCAAGTGGTTCTATAGGGACTGTGAGTCAATCCAACTGAAGAGCAGGCCCAAAACACAGGTCATGTTCTTGTCCTTAAAATTCAGCCAATGGGAATCTGGTGGTTTGGCTTGGTGGTAATGTTGAACATGAGGGGCCCGATCTCACTTTCTCGGGTCTCCCGAGAAATCTGATTCCGTCGCCAATCACTTTCTCTTTTGGATGAAAAGACACACATATCCAGAGACAAGAGTTTTGGTGGACTCTGGGTAGTCCCATTTCCCCAAGATAACTTCTTCCCAATTTTCAGGACTCCGATGTTGGAATCGGTCCGAAAACATTCCACTGCAGTTTGGTTGGTGGGGTATCCAATATTAGCTGGGGGATTAACAGCCGCTCGGTATTTTTTCTTAAAGACTGTTTTGACTTTGGCGGTGATTGCGGCTTTACGTTTGAGTGTGTCCGAAAACGGGGAATGGACCTTGCACCCCAAAAATGCAATGGCAAAAGGGAAAGTCACACACACACATATATATATACATATATCTATATACATAATTAATAGATAGATAGAATAGAATAGAATAGAATAGATTAGATTAGATTAGATTAGATTAGATTATATAGATTAGATTCGATTAGATTATAAAGTTTAGATTAGATTAGATTAGATTATAAAGATTAGATTAGATAGATAGATAGATGTGGGATTTTGGCATATTTTGGTGGTGTTTCCACGTGCTTTTTTCATCATCTCAACTCATCCCAGCACGTTTTTTAGGCAAGTTGCTGAACACCAACGGAATGGACGACCAATTGAAGACCCTGCCCAAGTACGATGTGGTCGATGCTTGGTCGCCACTAGAGAGGACTTGGCCCAGGATGGCGAGATGACGGGACGATGGATGGGAGTTGATGGTCATTTCTTTCAGATTCTCAGTTTGATGGGACAAATTCAACTAACCAAGTCACAAAAAATACTTTTTACATGTTTGTTTCCAGGGTATCTAGGGTATCTAAGGTAAGGGGTACGAAAACCAAATGCAACAACTAAGCTACGCAAGTGCGGTAAGTGCTGAACATGGAGCCTTTTCGCTGGCACGTTTCAAGTCTGGAGTAGGGGGGGTACGAAAACCAATCAGAATGGGGATATGATGATTTTTTGACGGGAATCTAATGGGGATCTTAAAAATCAATGGCTGACTATCAGTGTGCTTCATTCAAATGCAATTTTTTTTGGGGGGTATCGGTATCTCCCATTTTTGGACAATCCTATATATATATATATATTTATTTATTTATTTATAGATAGTGATCCGGCAGCCGTGTATCAACGGTGTATAGCCCCAACGTTTGATTTTTGCCCACCTCGCTGCATCCGTCTCGTTGGTACATTCTTCTGTTTCAATGTAGGAAAACATAGGAAGATGGTCTGGGCCGGGAATTCTAAAATGCCAATTAGTATACATATATATATATATATTATACATCAGTATGTTAACCATATATTAAACCTGGTTCAGATCATATATTGAACATCTAAGCCATCTTAAAGCTGATCTGGGAACCTGGGATTTGTAAAATGACATGTCCTGATGCTACATGTCAGGCTGCTGAATTACACTAGTTTTTCCCCCGTACTATTGAATCTCCCCAACATTTTAAAACCAAGCCCGAATTTAGTAAGTAGTGGATCTATTCATGACTTGGGGTGCAAAAAATAGGTATTTGATATTTGAGATATTGATTACCATTTGTTATATGTATCGTAATTCCTAGAATGCTTTAACCACCGTTTCATTTTTTGTTTAAAACCATATGTTAAACATGATTTGGGTGAGTGGAAGAAATTGGAAGTCTATAAATCATGGTTTTCCACGCACCACGTGTGCCACGTGTCGTGCCATGTTCGTGTTAAACCATGGTTTTTTTCCAGGACGTGGGTGGCAAGAAGGTGCTCATGGTGGGCCTGTGCATCGGAGACCCCTCTATCTACTCGGCAAACAGCTGTCCAGCTCTTTGGATGAAAAGTTTTTTTTTTGGATGGAAAAAAACGTGGTGAAAGAAGTATAATGTGGTTAAAACATTGGTAAAGCTACTGGTTAATATTGGTTAATAATGATTAATAATGGTTAATAATTGGAATAACCCTCTGGTTATGACTAACAGTTCGCCATGGTATAGATGGCCCATAGAAATAGATGGTTTACCTATTAACAGCATGGTGATTTTCCATGGCTATATTAAATAATCAGATGGTATAATGTGGTTAAAACAATGCCATAAACCACCCATGACTGGGAATGGTAAACATACCACCTATTTATGGTGATGACTGGGGGATGGTTTATGGCATTGTTTTACCCACATTATAAAATACAGTAATTGAGATTATCGATGATATCTTATTACATCTATCCTATGATATCGTACTATAGATAATTCCCACATACTTCGTATTATCAATGAAGTTATCCTCTGGTAATTTAACATAGCTACTGAAAATGGTACATTTAGTTCGTTGATTTACCTATTGTAAATGGTGATGTTCATAGCTATGTTAGTTTACCAGAGGGCAAGTAAAAGATACTACTGTTTAATGGGACATTATTGGGATTCAACAGTCATATTAGGCATAGATATATCACGTGGTGCCTCATGCGATTTTTGGCATCTATTTTTATAGCTTCTTCATTGCAACCATTTCATCAGTGGCGACATGAAATGGGTTGAACCAATTCAGATGCCCTAGTTTGGTTATGAAATGGGGATTAGAAACCTGCTTGGTTTATTCATAGTCCCATATGGGATACTAATAGGGATACTCATTTGAATAGGGGACTATTTTTGACAATCCTACTTGGTTGATTGGTTACACTCATAGGGGATTATTACAATCACTTACAATCCATAATTGTGGGATACTTATATATTGATCAACCAATATAATGACTAGTAGTTCTATACCTGCAATGTGGTGCCCCCAAAGGGTTAGCTAAGTTGGTTTAGTTCACTGGGTTAGCTAAGATTTGTGGTGGATATACCCTCTGGTAAACTAACAGTTCGCTATGGAAAATCTCTGTTTTTTTTGTGAGTAATTCCACTATAAATGTGGTATTTTCAATAGCTATTTTGACATAACCAGAGGGTATATATCCAACTGGCTGTCTTCTTTGAATTCCTCTTGGGATGAGTCGATATTATCCCAATTTTTACATCAATGCAGTTAATGATTAATCAATGGTCAATCATGGTTAATAATGGTTACTAATGTTTAATAATGGTTATAATGATCCAACTAACAGTTATTTTTATAGTTCTAGCCTCTGGTAAACGTTAACAAATAATGAACTGGAACATCACCATGTGAAAAATGGGAAAATTCACGAAATTCTATGGGCCATTTTCAAGTTCGCAACCTGTTAGTCATTACCAGAGGGTATACCATAGTTGGGGGATGAACATCCACAAGCCCCAGCAGCGAATTTGAAAAGGATGGTACCAGGGGGAACTGACCTCGCCAATGTGTCCAGAACTGACCTCGTGACCTGTGGAAAAAATTCGAAGTCCCAGTTTCATTGCGTAAACCTGCATGTTTTTTTGGAACATCTTTCACTTTTGCTAGTTAAAGACATGGATTTCCTTTGTGGAGTGAATTACCTGAGTTTTGCCACGTGAACCTTGAACCTTCTAATTATATAGATGGGCCGATGGGCCATTGTTTCGTGACTTTTCTTCCACTGTATCCCATCTGTATCCCATTACATCGCATGACATATCCCCACCAGAGTGCCATGATATTGCCAATGGCCATTTCAGGAACCTAAATTGGAGGTACCTACCATATATAAGGCATATTTTTTAGGCCTATGTAAGGGAATATCCCCACAAAATATGGCCTTATATGGTACAGTACCTCCATTTTAGGATCCTGGAATTCCCATTGATATTGCCATCCGACTTGAATTTGAAGCTGGAGCATGGGATATGATGGGACATGGATGGGCACCCTGCAGGCAATGATCCGTAACTCCATGGTAAATCATTGGGAGAATCCATCATTTACCCTCTGGTAAACGTTTACATAGCGAACTGGAAAATCACTATTTTTAATGGGTCAATCCACTATTTCGACTGGGCCATTTTCCAGTTCGCTATGTTAGTTTACCAGAGGGTAGTTCAATGATTTTTCCCAACTACACCTCCATGGTTAGTGTGGGGATTTTCTGGCCAGCCACGGAGTTGATTTCCAGAGTAGATGAGCGATATCTTTCCGCAGAAAAGTGGGACAACTTGAAATGGGAAGTTAAAAACATCATCTAGAATTTATAACATCTTGAGAACACTTGTCTATCTTTCAAAAATTATAGATGATAGTGTTCATTGAATTGGAATATCATCTATGAATATCTATACGTACATATCTAATAAATATCTATAAATATCTATAACATCTACAATGAAGATCTTCATAAACCATTTTCATGAAGTCCCACTAGATCCCATGAAACCTCCCTATTTTTCATCTTCAACTTCCCAATTTTCTAAATTACCCTCGGGTAAACCAACATAGCTATTGAATGCTATTGAAAATCACTATTTTCAATGGGTAAATCGGTAAATCCAGTGTTTCTATGGTCATTTTCAATAGCAAACTGTTGAATTACCAGGCCGGGTATTCTGCCAGGATCGTTCCTATTGAACCATCTTTTGTAGCCATGCTTGGCGCCCCTTTAAAAAAAAAAAAACTCAGGAGATGAAGGACTTCGTCCACTCCATCATGGCAGCCTGGGAGGAAATCCGGGTTTATCCATCCGTGGCAGCGGGTAAAAAATATCCAGCAAAATGGGGATTGAGAGTTGATTGATGGCATTGTTTTACCCACATCAATGGGATAAACATGGGATAAACATGGGATAAACATGGGATAAACATGGGATAATATGGTTTTATCAAATGTGGTTGGTATATATGGATAATAATTGGTTAATATGGGTGATATCATCAATATTGATGTGGTTAATAATAGGTTTATATTGATATGTGGTTATCCATATTATCCATATTGATATATACATATCTGGATAAATTATAACGACCTCACTGTTCATGTTGATGTAATTTCATATCCATGATGTTCAGATTCCTACGGTTGGGGGATGGGTAGGGGGATGAGGATGATGATGATGACTGGTTGGTGGTGACTGGAACCATGGAATTTTATGACGTTCCATGAAAAGTTGGGAATGGAATAATCATCCCAACTGACGAACTAACTCCATCATTTTTCAGAGGGGTTGGCGAAAAACCACCAACCAGATAACATGTTGATGTACATCTTGGATCATTTCACAAACACACAATCTAAATACTAGGTCAATCTTACATGGATACTTTAATCCAAAATAGTCTTTTGGTATTTGGCTGGGAATATCTACTAACTAACCAGCAAAGAATTTGGTCCATTTTTTGCAGGGTATCTGGCTGATTGGCAATGAATAGTAATCAATGGCCATTTTGTAGGTACCGATTTGTTGGAGCTCCCCCTGCCATATGTTGGAGGCCTATTTTTTAGGGCCAGAAATATGGTAAAACCGCCTTGGATGATCACCGAGGTGCTGCTTTCCATGGAATTTTCTATTGTTAGTGTGTGTAATTATGTATAACAATATATGTACACATAATATATATATAGAACCACATAATCTTTATTGTATCTATATATATATGGTATTTCTTATATATATATGCGCACATATTTATATACATTACATATTTATACCATATATATATATATGCATATGTACCGTATATAGAGTTGATGCATGACACCGAAAAAGCACTCCTAGACCACCGAAATGGTTCCTTTGAAGTTTGCCCCGTTTACCATTTTTTTAGGCCCTCAAGTTCGGAATTGCTAAGTTGGCTTACAACTAGGTGATTTGTTTTATTGTCTCTGGAAGAAATTTATCTATATTCATATCATGGTGTTCTGTGTATATATATATACATAATTCGATAAATCTTTCACCCAACAAACTTCTTGAAAACTGGGAGCTCCCCACACATTTTTCCATGAACAGCGCGTTCCGTAGTACCGGCGTAGTATTTGCATAGCGCAGGATGCCTGCAGCAAGGGTCAGCACATTGACATTGTGGTGCCTATGACACATCAACTGATCGAAGATGATCGTCTACTCGCCGAAGCTTGGGACGATTTTTAAGCCCCTTTCAACCCAGGATTTTTCGAAAATGGTTGGATTTCGCGATACGAAAAATGGATCCAAACACATATAGATGTTGATAGGCGGAAGTCTCTGAAAAATCGCCCAACCTTTGAGGTTAGTGAAATATGATGAATTCTATTCAAATCCAAATTCCAAATGATTCGATACATCTTAAAATCTCTGGGAGTAACCGGACCGAAAATGGGCAGAAACCATGCAGAAACTGATCAAACTTCCTTATGAAGGACGCTGGGATATGGGTGGATATAGGATGCATAAACTTCAGGCGTGCCTGCCATGTCTGATATGTGGAAGGTGGACCAAAAAACACCAGACTCCGACCAAGGTGTGGCTAGGGACGATCGAAACTGGTCATGTTTGCACGGTTTTTTAAGGATGGTGAGAAGTGTACAACTCCAACATGATCATTGGATCATTGTGTCAATGAACATGATTTTGTCTGTTTGGGTGTGTCTGAAAATAGTGTACCCCTAAACCCAATGGTTAATGATCATTATCCCTATTAAATGGCTATAATTGGGAATATACCCTATTTCAGACAAACCCGTTTCTTTTCAAGTACTACAACACAATAGACATCAATAGACTGTCCCAAGCTCCTGCTTTTGAAAGGGGAGGCCCCGGGACCCAATGAAGATCTGATCTGGAATCTTTCAGATGAGGCAAGCGATTGGCACACTAGAGATCTAGGAAAATCTCAAAGTCTAAAAAACTTAGCCAAAGAAAACTTACTGGTGCGTTTTACGCAGGGAATTTTCGGGAATGATCCATAATAACTATGAATTTCATCATCCCAGCAACCCATCCATTCACCCATCCAGCAACCCTACGTAAAACGCACGCACGCACGCACCCCACTTGGCGTCAACTCACCGACCTAACGGACCGAGGAACAGTTCGAGATGCACGAGACCATGAGTGGAAAAGCTCCAGTGATTCTGGGTGGTCACGAACACACCGTCTTTGAGGAGGCGAGGAAGAGCGGCAATGCCCATAATCCAAGCTGGTTTGAGTGGTGACTGGAACCATGGAATGGATCAACTGACTTTCCATGAACAGTTGGGAATGGAATGTCATCATCCCAACTGACTTTAACTCCATCATTTTTCAGAGGGATTATATATCCACCAAGCAGCAAGCATCTTGTGTTCATTTACATCCATCAATTCTTTCCGCCTAATGTTGAACACCTAAAAACCATGGTGTAGTTAGTTTAGTTATCAGGACCCATATGTAGGATGTGCTTAGTATGGACGGGGGATGGACACATAAAACATATCAAAATCAGTATCCATTGCTATCCTATTGATATTCCAGTAAGAATTCATCAATTGGATAGGAACACATAAAAAAAATCTAATGCCAGAAAGTATAGATAAATCATGATAAATCATGATAAATCATGATAAATCATGATAAAGCATGATCCATATGCCAATATGAATATGCACTTTTTTTTTCCATTCAATCCCTATGTTTTTTTTTTTTAATAAAGGGATGACCGGATGACCTTTAAGCGCGCCGCAAATTTCCAGGAAGTGGCCGACTCCTTGATCGTGAAGACGGGGCAGGAGCCATGAAGAAAAAAACATCGAAGTAAATGGGAGTATTATCATAATGTTATACCCTCTGGTAATTTAACATAGCTATTGAAAATGGCCATTTATAGTGGATTTTCCCATGAAAAATGGTGATTTTCAATAGCTATGTTAAATTACCAGAGGGTAATAGTAGTAATATGATCATATCTAGGTCAATCTTGGATGAGTATTATCTATTTATATATCCATTTACATATATATCATACTGTATGGAGATAATGGGATATAATGCCATATAGTGTAATCATAGTTAGGCCCTTCATGATATATGATATATCCATAAATGACTATATCATAATGTAATAATAGTAATATGATCATATCTAGGTCAATCTTGGATTGGATGGGTAGAAAGTAACTAATCCTTTAGTCTTTTGGTATCAATGGAATAATCTACATTCACCAGCTAAGAATTCTTTTTTTGTTTTTGCAAGGGTATCTAAGATTGGCCATGATCATGTAATAATAGTAATATTAATATATGATATATCCATAAATATTGTAACTATATTATATACCAAAAGACTTATTATGATATAAACATATTGGAATACCATAGTGTAGTCATAGTTATTACTTAATGATATATCCATAAATGATTATATTATAGAATCATCGTTGATTATACTTCTAAGAGGGGAGTTTCTTTAGCTATGGGGCTACCCCAATAGCTGATAATAGCTGGATGGTTTACTTCATGGAAAATCCCAATAATTGGATGATAACTGGGGGTACCCCCAGTTTACGAGACCACCATATTATACATTATACAATTTACAGCAACTTCATTGATAATATGAAGTACATTGGAATTGTCTAGTACAGTATCATATGATAGGTAGCTCAATATGTTTTACCTTCAACATTGTCATTTTGATAGGGAAGATGAACTGATGAACAATCTTTTTCTTTGTGGTTTTCCCTAAATCTTCACAACCCCAAATCACTATTTTTGCGTCTTACATCTCCATGGAAAATGCTGGTTACATCACTTTTTTTTTCTGGTTCAGTTGCTGAGGTTTTCATGGTTTCAACTCAGCTAGTTAACCTAGTCCTATCTTTTTTGTTGACTCACTCAGGTTTTTTGTTGCAAACATAGAGACCTGTTATTTTTTTTCCAATGTGGCTACGGGTCAAAACCTCTTATAACTTATTACCCGAAGAAACATCCATGAACCAATTATTGTTTAGGATATAGTAGATGTGACTTATTAGCCGAAGAAACATCCATTAACCATCCATTAACCAACTATTTTTATGGTTTTTTTTAACCTATTTCTTTTGACTCGTTTTGATTCCTTTGCCCCAGAAACGTGACTTTCCCACCTTCCGTACGTCGCTGGGTCGTCGCAACGCGGCCGTCCAGGATGCAACGAAGATCGCCTGCGTGGACATTTGGTGGACCGCCAAGGGCGTCACTTAGTGCGCACGAAACCCACGAAACCTGGGGGGTTGGTGGTGACTGGAACCATGGGTTATGGATTCTGAATGGATTACCCCCTGGTTATGTCAAACATAGCTATTGAAAATGGCCATTGAAATAGTGAGTTTTCCCATTAATAGCATGGTGATTTTCCATAGTTATGTAAACGTTTACCAGAGGGTATGACTTCCCAATAAACCAGAAAATATGCCATATATCAATGGTCATTGCAGGAACCGAAGTATTGGAGGTACCGATTCCATATATAAGGCCTATGTAAGTGAATATCCGTGTAAAATGCTGGTGGTTTGGAACATGAATGGATTATGACTTTCCATTCAGTTGGGAAGAATCATCATCCCAACTGACTTTCACTCATATTTTTCAGAGGGGTAGGTTGAAACCACCAACCAGTATATATATATATATCATATTATATCATGGTATATCATTTTATAACCATCTATAACCATCTATCAATACTATAATACACTATACGTTTGTAAAATGGTGGATTGAAGATGATTTAAGTATCAGCGGGCTGTGGATAAATCGCCATGATTACCAAAAAATGTTTCTGGCCTTTTTACCACCAACCAGATATAGAATAAGTCAACGTTAGTAAAATCTGGGTAAATTTCATGACGACCGAACCCTGTTCTCCCGAACCCTGGAAATCCATGGGTTTTTATAGGGGAAATGATCCCCATGGTGGGCCTTAACTATTCAGGTGAGTGAACTATTATTTCATCTACCCAGACCTATGGAAAGATCCACCATTTTTCATGGGTAAATCCACTAGAAATTGCCATATTATATATACAATTATTGATATTGATATTGATATAATTTACCCAGAAAAATGGTGGAACTGGGACCTCACAAAATCCGGTTTCGATCCGTAGCCATGGTTTTTTGTGGCGTTCGGAGCCATGGGTATCGCGGGTTATGGGGCAACCTCCATGGGAAAACCATAGGAAAACCATAGGAAAACCATAGGAAAACCATAGGAAAGTCAATGGATTGGTGAAAACACGGGAAAATTGACTGGAAAAAAGTTTAAGCCCTATGATCTGAAGATGGGAAAATCGGATGGTTTCCGGTGAAGATTTTCCCAACAAAACCAATCCATTATATCCATTGAAAATTGAGTTTCCCAAGCACATGAAAGTTTCGCCGGATATTCTAAGCTTACAATGTGAGGCCCCCGTTGGATAGCTAAGTTGGTGCAAATAACTTCAATGTCACTATGGTTTCTGGTACTTATAACGAACTGGTTACTGGGGCTTTTGTTAACCAACTTATAACTGGGGGGCCTCACATTGTATATATTCCCCATGTTTGCTAAATGGCTGAACTGGCCTCAAGCTCATGATGTATTAGGCATCACAGGCTTGGAAACCGGTTCTAAAACCGTGTGGCAAACCTCCGTGAATAAAGTTACATTTGTTCAAGAAAAAAGCATAAAAATAGAAGGTGGATTCGGGTTTCTAACATAAATGGATGTTCATCACATTTTGTTCATTTTGGATTTTGGGTTTCACATCTACCTTCCACTGAAAATAAGCTGGCCGGCTTCGCCACCGGCTCAAAGGGCCTCTGGGAGCCTGACCGAAACTGGACCCGGGTTGTCTGAAAATAGGTACCCCACCAAATTTGATGGTGATTCAAATAGGTTATTTGCCATTTTAAATTTTATAGGTACCATGATTCACTGGTAGGTATCCAAATCATGGTCTTTGCCATTCAAATGGCTATTTGATTAAACCATATTAAACCCATATAGCTGCTGTCTACCCATCTTTGTTGCTGACAATATCTCATTCTGTTTGTGAAGTTGCCAGTGTTGTTGCTGAAAACTCAGATTTTGTTAGTGGTTGTCACACATTTGGTTTGCAACAAATCTTAAAATTTGAGATTTGAGTACTGGTTAAAATCACCATTTTCTGCAGAACCCAATTTCAATGGTTATTAATTATTATGTTATGTTATGTTCAAGTAATATTCACCGCTTACTCCATGTCTCTCGTAATAGTTTCGAGAGATGCTAATGATGATGATGATGGTTTATCCATGTTTATCCCATTATCCCATGATTTACAGTGTTTCATAGTTACCTAACCCATATGCTCCATGTGTGCAATATTTACCAGCATTTGCCCTAAAAATGATCCACATGTGGGGAAATATACCATACATATCATACATAGAGCATAGGGGTAATAGTTTCCAACCGGTGCAAATTTTCTGCCATCCTCGGCTTCCTCATTCGTGAGGTGAAATGCCGTCATGTTCTTATCGACACGGAGAAGTTTTTCGGCTGGGCTGAAGGATGTGGATGAATGGAATTTAACCATCGAACATGGTGGAAAACAAGGCGATAATTCATTCGCAAAAGATGGGGATAGTTGGTTTATCTGATATGATCTGAGAATCTGAGCCAAGTTGGTGAACATGACTAGATTAACTATGGAACTAAGGTTTAGAGTAAATATATAGATCATACCCATAGGATCCATGTATGCTATATATGGTAACATTTACCATCCATATACCCCCAATGTTAGCATATATACCATACATGGATCCTATGGGATATGATCATGGTGTTTATAAGCCAAGATGGCCCAAACTGGTGTACGCCATCCTCCAAGTAATCCCAGCCCTTTTTCATAGTAAGCACCCCCAAAGGATGTGGATTCAATGGGGGGGGGATATTTATAAAAGTACATAGTTGGGATCATTTAGGGTTTACAACTGTATATAGTTAATGGATTATCATGGGTTTGTTTAAGGTGATTTGTTATTTTTCGAATGGAAAATCCACCATTTGGGGAATCTATCGTGCTTTTTTTTCCCCAATAAACCAGATCTGGTTGGTGGTTTGGAACATCTTTTTTGACTTTCCATGTTTTTTGGGAATGTCATCATCCCAACTGACGAACTCCATGATTTTTCAGAGGGGTAGGCGAAAAACCACCAAGCAGTAATGGATAATAGTTAATGGATTTCTAACTATTTCTGCAATGTCCTGAAATAATTAAATATAGAACTATAGAAGATGGAATAAAACAATTTCTAACTTATTTTTCCATGGTAAGTTAAATAATTTCTTAATAGTAGATCTATAGTTCCTGGGGGGTTCCAACTAAAGGTCATGGGGCTTTGGCATTTTTGAAGCTTCCCCCATATGAAACACCCCCGGATCATCCACCATGGTGGATCCCTCTGGTAATTTAACATAACTATGGAAAATCACCATGCTATTAATGGGAAAATCCACTATTAATGGCCATTTTCCATGGCTATGTTAGTTTACCAGAGGGTATATGATATATATATATATACATATATATATTTATAGGGGGTATTTTTCATAGCTGAATTCGACCAGACATCATGGTATTTGAGTTGCTGAAAATAAACCAATGAAAACTATAGGCTATAGCTATGTCCCTCTAATCGACCCAACCGTTGACCATCCGTTGGCTGTGCGTCAACTCGTCGATGTCGTTTTTTCTGGGGCCCCACCGTTGTTTACGCGATTTTTACGTTGATGTACAGTAGTACAATACTTACCCTCTGGTTATGACTAACATAGCCATGGGAAATGGCCCATTTATAGATGGTTTACCTATTAAAAATGGTGATTTTCCATGGCTATGTTAAAAACCAGATGGTATTTTATTTTTAGTTGGCTATCTAACTAACCAACTATCCTACCAAACCATGGATATTCTAACTAGTTGGCTAAAAGTTTGGTACCTTGTAATCCTACTCACCAACTATGGCTACTTCATGGGATGTTTTCTTCCCTATCGAAGCCATGGACCTGTAAAAAAAAACCACGACAGATCGAGGTTCACTTCCAACGGCCCAGCAGCAGCCTGGGCGGATGGAAAGAAGAAGTTCGTGCAAGCGGCCATGGAGGCGTGGGATGATGAACAACGTCCGAGATTCGAATGATAGTGAATGATGTCGTGAATGATGGTTTTCATGTACATCTATAATTTAATATGAGTATATATGATAGTATATGATAGTTATAATCATAATATTGGAAACTAATCATGCAAAAAATCTTGAATCATTCTTCCAGAGCCTCTGCATCCATCCGAGATCCCATGCTGCCGTGAAAACGCGTTAACGCACCACGGGACTTGACGGACTTGACGACTTGGCAGGCGCCCATCATGGCCCTGCCCTCCAAGATGTCCACGAAACAAGTTCGCTTCGAACAGTCTGACCTGGCAGCGTTCCTCTTGGAGAAGCTGAAGCGTGGAACCTCGCCGGTTTTAGGAGCCGGTTAAACAGACCATGGGAAGAGCCATACCCTCTGGTATCTTATTTACAGTATCATCTCTTGTTTTATCACCATAAACCCAACAGTCAACCATTAGTGAAGATACCCTCTGGTAAACGTTAACAAAAAAACGAACTGGAAAGATCCACCATGCTATATAGCTGGGAAAATCCACTATTTCGACTGGGCCATGTTCAAATTCGCAAAGTGTTAGTTTACCAGACCGGGTAAATCCCATAAAAACCACCATTTTGTTGGTTAAACCCCATTAAACCACCATTAAACCACCATTTTCCTGGGTAACTCCAACGAAAGTTGATGAAACATATAGCCATGGGGGTTTTTCAGTAAGCCAATAACTATGGATCTGGTGGGAGTTAACTGTCATGCCATCAATGGCTTGGTCTTTCAGGGAAAACTAAAGGCTTTCATGTACATAGTGGTGCCCCATAGATAGCTAAGTTGGTTTATAACTACAATAAGTGGGACTTATGGTAGATATATCTATAGTTGATGGGGGTTATAAACTAACTTATAACTGGGGGGTACCACATTGGTACAATGTAGTTGTTCCCATAAAACAACAGAGGGATACCTACTATCTTAGACATACTATATATTAGGCACATCAACGGGGCTGTCTTTTTCTTTGGGGGGTATCCCACAAGCCGTGGCTTGAAACAAACTAAAGTTGGATCGAAGACTTTGGATGTGTTAGTCATGGCCATGACTTTGGACACATTCATTTTGGGCCCATTTTTTCCTGATACCGTGATACCATGTGATACCCAACCCACTTTAGCCCGTTGTCTCTGCAGCCACCGCAGCCGCGTGTCCTGACACACCCTTGGCGCGCGTTTTGTTGCGCGCGGTGGCTTTCAGCGGTGGCCATGGCGCAGACGCCGGTGGCAAAGACACCGATGAGCCAGTAGCTTTGGTGGTCAAATGGGTATGGATCAATACCTATTAATACCATTTTTAGTGGGTTATTCACATCCATTTACCAGCTATTTTTATGTTCACCAGGGGTACTATTGGTTTTGACCCACTGCCATATGCCAAAATGCTGGTGCGTCCATGGGTTGATCGATCCAATGGACTATCAGCTAAAAAAAAAATGTTGACCCATGGCTGGCCACGCGGGGCATATTTGTAGGATCCGATTCATTGGAGAGAAACCGATTTTTTAGGCCTAAATTTTCAGGGAATATCCCCACAAAATATGGCCTGAAATATATTGAAATATGGTACGTTTATGTACCTCCATGTATTGGATCCTGGAATTCCCATTGACTGGAGGTCTTACCAAGAACATGGGTGGAATGGGGAGATGTGATATATCTATATCGGAATTCGGATATAGCCAACAATTAGCTTACAATAGAATCTCAACTGGAATTCATATAGTTATAGAATATAATATGATATAATGGGATATGATTGGTTGCTAAACCCCAGTTGGTTGATTATATGATACTGGGTTATACTATCCAATGGTAATTTGACCATCATCCATAGAGGTTTTAAGTATCACGTGACAAATGATGGTTGTTTGATCATTACTTTGGGGAGTATACTATCCTTTATATATTGGGGATTATCACAATCCATGAACTGGAAAGAAATCCTTTCTTAATCAGCCAGTATAATGGGACGACAGAGAGTTTTGAACACTGCTCACATGGACTTTTTCCTAACTACTCAACATAATGTTCTGGGGCCACTAAACGTACTTCCTTCGCATGTCAGTAGTCTGGGAGTACGAAATATTTGACATATTGTTCATGAAATATGCGATAAAGCCCATCAGTTACGCAGTTTCGGCATTGTTTTGGCAGAGCCGAGGTTTGGAAATATGGACATTGGCCGCGGCGTGCGAGGCGCTTTTTTGACCGCTTCTGTTGGAACGGGGCACCGTTGTGGGAACCCCAAAATGACTAAAATGAAAAAAAAACACAACCATGCCCAACACTAGTGGGAAAAAACATTGTAGTTCCATTATCTTAATTAATTTCCATTGATTCTCTACATCCATGTATCACACTATCCTTAACCCCTAGCCCATTTGAAATTATGAACATATTTGGACAGGGGGCTACTAGTTCGATCTTGCCGTCCCCAAATTTCCCAGCACTCCACGACATTCTGAAAGGTGAGGCCCCGTATGTCCACTATGGTTTATAGGAGATATATTTATGGATCATGGGGGTTATGAACCAACTTATAACCCGGCACCCCATTGTTGTAATTTGACTCCCTCTAGGACATCCAGAAACTGCTCCCTTATCCAGCCACCTTTCCAAAAACATGGAAGTAGAGCGTTTTCAACAGGTTCCATTTTCGCAACAGACAATACTCATTGATTACTGACCCACAAGAGGAATCAACATCCATAGGTTACTTGGGAGACCTCACTGACCGACCTCACCATGATGGTAGATGGTTGTTTTATTTGTTGCTTTTCAACCAACTTATACTGGTTGGTGGTTTGGAACATTTGTGATTTTCCATTTCATATATGCGATGGCATCCTTCCCATTGGCGAACTCCATGATTTTTCAAGATGGTTAAAACCACCACCAACCAGTACATACCTTAACTCTGGGGACCAAAACGTCGCATCCAATTACTTGCAAGATTTCCATGAGGTTCCCTCTTCGAAAGTCCCTTCACGTAGGGCACTTCCCAAACACAACCCCCATCCAGAAGGTCTGGACTGAGTACTCTTGGGGATGACTATCCACGAGAGCATATGGGGGGGTTCTTAAGTCATGGGGGATCCCCAGTCGTCACCATAGGTTTGAATATGTTTGAATGGTCTAATCTTGGCTGATTTGGAGGTACCCCTATTTCAGGAAATCCTCATATGCCAAGACTCTACTAGATTGATGGTTCAAAAGTTTCTGCTGGCCGGTTGAATCCTCATTATCACTCCTCACTTCCATTTCTACAATCTGGTTGGTGGTTTCAAACATGTTTTATGTTCCATAATATATGGGATGTCATCCTTCCCATTGACTCATATTTTTCAAGATGGTGATTGCACCACCAACCACTTATTGTTCCACCACCACGTTGGAGAATTGGGTTTGTTTGACAATGGGGGGGACCCCAAAACTTGATAAAACTTAGCACCTCACTTTTTCCCATGTGTTGATGTTTATTTTGGGTTGCACCACAGGGCTTTGCAGAATGTGGGGAGTTAGGTAACTACTGTAGTTAGTAGTTACTTATGGGTCATAATAGGGATATATAATTTGTGGGTTTCGATTCGAGGAGTAACTAGCTACTAGTTATGTTAACTTCATTCACAGCAACTGCATTATCATTAGGATAGTTCGTGATATTTTTGTCGCAACGATGACCAGGAATCGTCAATCCCATGGCCCATCTAAGTGAGCCATTAAAAATACCCTGGTGAATTGATTGCTATAGGGGATTATACTACCTGATTTACTGGGGATTATGATAACCCATAATAGGGAAACCTATCAACCAACTAGTATAATGAGATGGGATAGGGGTATTTTTAATGGCTCA
>Ga0126342_10005278_pt1 | contig 22468 bp, 18 predicted proteins | sample Cyp1metagenome_FD_92528 | JGI IMG/M metagenome (GOLD analysis project Ga0126342, IMG submission 92528) | Coral microbial communities from Lord Howe Island, Old Settlement Bay, Australia - Cyphastrea 1 metagenome | ecosystem: Host-associated > Invertebrates > Cnidaria > Coral ...
CAGCACCCTGCACAGCACCCTGCACAGCACCCTGCACAGCACCCTGCACAGCACCCTGCTCAAAAGTTCGCCACCGAAGACCCCACCTTTGAGAAGTAAGAACCCCTATAGCTTGCCAGCTATAATATGATTATTATTCATTCTCGGATTCCTGCTCACTTTCTTCGCAGTAATTGTGAGGCAGACCGGTTCTCTTTACCTGCTTACTTGGCTTCCAATCATTTGGATGTGTGGGTCACTGGTTCATACATGTACAGTATAGCTTTCAAACCACGAAAGCAAACCCGTGGCAAACTTGGGAATATCAATATAATATGCTTTGTTGATCTTTGTTGAAGGAGTTGGGCAGAGTATGAAGGTGTTTGAAGATCTTCGGTCACTGAACGAATTGAGATCGAACAACTTCCGGTGTCCGAGGCAGTCACTGTCAAACAGAGAGCTGCTTCCAGCTCGCCGGTGAGACGTTCTGGATCCCAATTTGTTGGTTTGATCCGGGTGCGAAGCACACTTAAAAGCGAGAAGCCACTCTAGCGTCTACCCAGGGTTCGTACTTTCGAAATGCCAAGAAGAACCAAGCAGTGGCACTCCAAGAAGTAGCTTCCATTGCAGGTCCTTGAAAACATATTGGAAAATATATGAAAAAATAACATAGCCGACATAGCCCCTACGTCAGAGTGTGCTACTCGTACTGAGGCTTCGTCCAGCCGCCAGTGTTACAGTCACCGGTCATTTTTGGAAGGCGGTTTCTTTTGTCAAATTTGAGACGGCAGTTGCTGTGTGCAAAGTTTTTCCTTTAAAGTACAACAGTTTCAAAGAGTTCTGTCAGAATTCATGTGCAATGTACGTCTCAGCACAGGCATACTGACTAGCTCTAGGTATTGTTCTGTGGGCTGTGGCTGGTCCCAGATGTGGTAAGGGCGCAAACCACAAGTCTTCTCACCATTTTTCAATTCTCGCATTGTGGAATGACCAGATCGGAAATTGCTTGAAGTCTTAAAAGTAGCCTCCTTTAGATCAAGTCACAAAAGTCCCTTAATCTGCGAGGTGATGCTCGCAGAACCAAGCAGCGGCAGATCACGCTGTGCGACGGAAATGGCTGGTCAAGCAGGAAGGAGAGGCCGCACGAGGCAAGTGGAGCGGCTGACAGTGACTGAGATAATAAACTGCTAGAGTGCTCCTTCAACTCTCGTCATGAATCCTGCTTCATTCAGCAAAGCCACAGCTTATGATCTTGTCATTTTGAGCATTCAGGATTACCCAATATGCTCAGTGCCTCTGGATTGTGTGTCTGCAAGCGCTTGGTGGACGATTTTCTTCCCGCGGCCTCTACACCCAGAGATAAAACAGGATAGAACCCATCAAGAAGGGTTTAATCTGCCAACAGTTCTATATTTAGATATGAATTCTCGAATGCTATTCGTATAAACTTTTGTCGGTAGTAGGTAGTTCTGCGTTTGATTCAGTCAACGATACTGGCCCTGCGCCGATGTGTTCTCCACAGCCAGCTTTGCCCGAAGGCTGAAGAATTTTCGAAGCTTCCATCATTTTCAAGAGACAGTCATCAGTCATGAGTGACATCTCGCCACGGTGCGGAAAAAGGCCAGCTTCTTCACAGCCTTGTGCTACAACCATGTTTCCAGAAGTTGCGCCGTATATAGAATGTTTGAACATTTTTGAACGACCTGTACATAACTTGCAGGACTGGTGACACCACTTTCAAATCTTAATTTCAACTTTCAGCTTGGCTCAATAGACCGCCCCTATGGCAGGTTGGTCATGACAGTCATGACAACTCATGAGAGTTGAATTGCAACGACAAGGCATGCAACCTGAATGCATATGATATGTCAACACTATGACGTAGCAAATACTAAGGAGTACTGGCTGACAAGCTCCTGTTTGCACCCCATGGACTCAACAAAGACCTTAGGTTTCTGGTTCTCTTCGATTTGTGATTTATGTGCACATGCAGGAAAGACACCGTTCTTTTGGAGTTTCTATGCGCAAAATTGCACATCAGTTTTGAGTAGATGGATCGTTTGATCCAGCCATCCACTGTTTTGTCACTGCCTGAGAAACGATTCTTGTGGCAAGCGGGAAGGCAGATGGGCTCACTCATAGGAATTAAGAACAGAACCAGCAGTGGAGCATGCAACATCATGCAACTATGAATTGGAGAACAAAGTGGAAAAAAGTAAACAGGGTTGCGAGAATCTCCTGGCTGGTTGTCTTACAGTGTCCCAGTTTGAAGTGGTCCAAGTCCAAGTCCAAGTAATCATTTGGATTCATGTGGATGGAAGGCCACCCACAGGCTGACTCCCGAAGCCCATTGTCTGGTGAATTCTCCTCAGAAGATTCCAAGGCACAAAATGCCCAGCATAGCTGTTGTATGTTTTTGCTGGTTTTCATCAATGTTGGGTGTTCCAGATCCGACCAAATCCAGCAAGTTTGTAAAAGAACTCAGGACAGGACTCCAGGACCCATTGATGGACAGAAATCATCAGAAATCTAAGGGGTTGAGTCTGGCTGAGGTTACAGCGATATGCCGGGAATCTCAGCGATTCACGCACCTTTGGGCCCCTCACCTTCGCCTTAGCCTGCCGAGTTTATGGCATGTCCTAAAACGTGGTGGCGCCTCTAAGGGGCCGTGCGTTTGTGAATGTTGTGGATTCATGGCGATTTTGAGAGTCACCAAAAAATGGTGGTTTCGGAGGATTTCATTTGCAATCGATGTTAGAAAAACATGCAAAACCTCTCCAAGGGTTTGCTTAGAAGTGTTTTTCGACAACTCCTCCAACAATTCGCGCGCTTGTTTCACGTCTTTCTGGCAGGTCATTTTTTTTGCCATATTTGAGTATCATGTTATATATGTATAATATATATATATATATATTTATTATAGAATTATATATAAACGTAGCTGGAACTTGTATGAAAAGTACAAGATAAGTTATCATGACGTAGCACTAACTCTATGTGACGTAGCATCAAGTAGTTTTTTTAGGGATGTTATTGCCCCAACCCACCCCACCCAACCACCCCACCCCAAGCGTATGACGTATCAAAAGGGAAAAATGGGAAAAGTATATAATCTAGCGTGCAGAGGATGTGGAAATGCAACAGAAGTTCTTATGACGTAGCATCACGTTACTTTTGCAAGTGCAAGGACGTTATTGCCCCAACCCAACCCACCCAACCCACCACACCCAACCAACCCCACCCCAACATGAAGCAATTAGAAAAAACGTAGACGGACAGAAACACAAACAAGGCAGGGGAGTAAAAAGTACACAAACGCACGGCCCCTTACAGGCGCCGCCACCTAAATCCTGGGAAAGAACTTCAGCAGATCGCCTGCTCCTGTTTTTCCCAGCATATTTTATATCGGCCTCGACAAACTTGGCAAACGACACGGTGAGCTGAAGGGTCGCAGTTCGACCTCACTTGTTGCCAATACACAAGACATGTATAAAGAGATTGAGATTGATTTGCACACATTTGCGCCAGCTTGGATACTTGATACGTTGACTCGACATGCGTGCAGGAATAGGTTTTGTGGCAAGAGATCAAAGACCAGCGTTCGTCCCGGGTTCGTCCCGGCTGGGATGGACCACTGGACCACTGATTTTGCTTCACTTTGATTCACTTTCACCGGGTTCACTGCCTTGCTTGTAACGCCGCAAAGTGAGAAGCTGAGGTACCAGGTGAGATGGCAACATCGGGATCCACCTGATGAAGGCCTTCCATCAGAGTCGGTTTCCTCAAGTGGCTTGTGGATCTTGCGGATTAGAGATGACTGGAGACTGGAGATGAGTCGAGATGGCTAGAGGGGATGACTGGAACGCATTTTCGGCTCAAAAGGCTTTGCTTTCCGGAAACCATAAATCGCGGAACAAGAACACAAGGGCTTGTCCAAAAAAAAATCTGAGAGTCAGGTCTGATTGTGCAACTTTGAACAAGACTCCAATTCCATCCAATTCCCAAGTGCCACCCAACGTGCTCCAAGGCAAAGAGTTGGCACCGTTGGCAAATCGGTGAAACTGAAAACCAACTGTTTCAGGACTCGTTGGTGCTCCCAAAAATATTTATGGTTCTGGTCTACAGTTTACAGAAACGCTTGTACAGAAAATGCTCCGAACATAGCATTGCTGCAGGTCGTTGCATTCTTTTCATTTAGCTGCGTGGACATCGCAAGCTCATGACAGAGAAGATGTATATATATATATAAAATAAAACATATTCTAAGCTAAATTAATGATGTAGTATAGCAGTTTCTTTTAGCACTTATCAAGTTCGATCTCACTGCGGTGCTGAGTTTCAGACCTGCTTTCTCGTGCCTGCCGCTTTGAATGGCACGCAGGATCAATTGGAACGATGACTGTGATGTGCATCAATACCAATATGAATTGTGCAGCTCCAAGGAATTTCCTGACGAATGTTGACAAATCTGACACAAAATATGACAAAGAAATATGACAAAAAAAAGGACAAATTGACAAATTCTGATTGCAAGTGAATATGACAAATTGCAAGTGATCAAGCACGGGTGGTTCATCATGGTTCATCTCCTCAGGCCGAACCCTGAAGCCACTCGAGAGGAGGAGGGGGAAGGGCAACATGTGGCGGAGATAAATCCAAGACAGTGCCTGTAGTGCCTGTAGTGCCTGTCAACACTGTCACCACACAGGTTACACAAGGACATCGCCCTTACCCTGCAACCTGGGTTCATTGGTCCAGGAGCGGAAGATGGTAGAAGAGGCGCTCGAATTTGTTTGATCAACTGATCGTGTAGTGATTTAAATCCTGAATGGACCAATGGATGTCTTTGCAGTATTGCTCAGAAGCACCAGAAGGCTAAAGATGTTGTTGAAAAGCAGAAGTAACACGTGACAACCGAGTACAACACAACACAAGAATACACATATCTCATCGTATTTGTTCCCATGACTTGACTGTCCGCTGCCATCTTGTGATATGTTTCAGGTTTGGAACGGTTTGAAGACGACTCTGGAGCATTTTGTTGTGCGACGCTGCGACCTCATATCGTCCGGTGAAAGATGTCGACCTTTCGGACGCAAATGGCAATGGCAACTTCGGTTCAGGCTTTCAAAATTGTTTTCAACTTTGAACTGCTTTATGATCTGTTTTATAAACTGTCAAAGTGCGCAGATCGAAAGAGAAACTCCAAAAAACGTGGCCAACGAACGACGCTTTATAACTGCAGTGGCCACCCAGGTCCTGGCCTCATTTTCTCACCAAAGCTGGTGCCAGACTTCCGCGTCCCTTTGAAATCAGGCCATGACCTGTTTGATCCTGTCTGCTGAATTCCTCAGTAGCAGTCAGCACTCAGCTGCTTTAGATTCTGGCCATGCCGGAAGAGATGTGCTTTGCATACGGGACCCAAAGACTTGGCCGTGCTTTGGCATGGCATGGCTATTGCTTGATTCTTGTTTCCTTCTTTTGGTGCCACATTATAGGGACAAAATGGGACACCCAGACCCCGTGTGGTACTGTGGTACACTTTACACGCTCTGGCCCCTGAGACGATGATTTCGACAGGTGGCGAAGTCAAAATCTCTTTCGTAGCCAGAACACCTGGGGACCAGGCCCTTTGCGGCGAGCCAGAGCCAGAGTGGGCAAAATTTGATGATGCATCATGCTTGGCCTTGGATGCTTCATCATGCTTCATCAACCTTGAAACTTCGGAAACTTCACCAACTTCCAACTTTTGGTCACATAGCCTTGGATGTCCCATGTTTCCTGCCTTGGATGATCCTTGGATGTTGAGCCATGTTTCCTTCTGCCTGCAGATCAATGCTGGGCTTCTGGGTCCAGCTGCAGTAGTTGGGCAGCATATCGCGGCTTAGCTTCAATTTATGACCTCAGGGAATGCATGTCACCGTTCAGTATCTTGAACATGGGAGCTGGCAGGAAGTTCCGCTACAGACATCAGTTTCCTTCTGCAGAGATTAATGGAGCGTCCTGTACTAGTATACTGTACTAGTACTGTATAATTCAGTATCAAAGTCAGCTGGCAAAGAAAATGAAGACGTGGCTCGTGCAGCGGACAGCTGGTACCGACTCTGTCCAAATGATGAAGCAGTGACAAACCGGCAAACCCCAAGCCCTTCAGCTCACAGGACCAGCCATGAGAGCCATGAAGATGTCTTTAAAATTCTTTGAAACATTGAGATGAATTGAGATGGGACACGGAATTTAGAGTACTTTGGGTCCATGCGATGGTATGAGGTCAACAAGTTGGCGCAGCCTTTCAAGATTCAAAAGGCGCAACGCCATGTGTATGCCAAAAGGATCTTGCAACAGTCAAGCCATGGCTTTTACCACACTAATTATTGTCATTTATTGTCGGTATAGACTTTGTGATTCCAGCCCTGGCCCAGCTTCAAGATCCACTTTGTGAACACTTGGTGTTGCCCAACACCTCGGATCTCTTCTCTTGACAGGTTGGAAAGCGGTACTACAGCAACTGCCCTCAGGTCCGCAGAGCTTGGGAACGGGCTTCGATTGACACGCTGTGCAATGTCATTTTGATTTGCCATAATTTGGATCCCAAGTCCTTTTGGCAGTGTGGATTTGGCTTGTATCGCCTTATGGCTTTTGTTGATGCAACAGGTTTCTTCCTTGGAAAAGGACATGTTTGGTCAAAGATTTTGCAGAATTGAAAGAACATGTCAAACCGTCAAACCTTCTAATTTGTTGCATCTGCGAAGCTCACTGAGCCTTGCTGGGAGGCGAACACCGGAAAACAAGTCTTTATCAATGGCTATTGTGTCGTGGCCCTCAGCGGAAGCAAAGACTTCCATTCAGCGCTGCATAATTCTACTGCTACAGGGACATAGAGATGGCACTCGGACATGTAAAAATATGTAAATATATATATAATATTATTAACCATAAACATTGTGGCTTCTGCCGCACACGAGAACTTTCCTGGAGCACTTGAAAGTCTGTAAGCGGCGTCAAGGGTTTAGAAACTGTTCTTCTGAACTTTGAAGACCTCGGGCCTAGGGAACTATGCTTGGATTCATACAGACATTTCTCAGTCCTCGGACATGATTTGCATAATATGGTGTCGTGGTATGTTGTTGTCCAGTTGTTTCATGCCTTCTGGTGCGCGGCTTGAGGTGAACATGCTGAATGTTACTTCAGCTGGACCACTTTTGCAGCTGGATGTGTACGCTTTGACACGTTTCGCAGAAGTCAGAACTTTGCGGCGGTTGGATGACTTGGCAATACTTGGCAGACATTTTTACCAGTCATTCTTACCATGCTTCAGATGCAGGCTTCAGGTCTTGGCGTGTCCTCCAAATTCATTTTGACGTGGCTTGAGCAGCTCTAGCTGGATGCAATTTCGCCAGGGTGCACCGGCCTCTGAGCCAGAAGTCGATGATCGAGGTTCTCAGGGAGATTTGTGAAGGCCGCACCGGAATGATGAATCCAGTTGATTGGTTCCTGGCTAAGTACTAGTACCAATACGAAGTTCTGCTCAAAGAGGCGAGCAAAGACAAAATAAGCAGTTAGTTGATGTTAGTTGTATAATTCAGGCAACTTGCCTTTCAACTGCCACAATGACTCTTTCCCAGTGCCAGGCTTCATTTTCTTTTGCAAAGCTATACTAAACCATACTGCCCTACCACTGCAACCCAAGCTTCTGGAAGTTCACTAGTAACAGCGTGGCATCCTAATCCGAGCTGATTCAAACCACACGGGTTGCCTCGGCAGACAGGCAACGAAAGCGATGTTTGGGCCTGGACCCAAACATATCCCAAACATATCTTGAAAATCTTGAAGATTTTTCAGAATTTCTTCACGTCTTCACGGGGGTTTGTGGCATCCAACGAAAAAAAACCGTGTTTGAGGCAACACAAAAGTGCAGTGTTCTGTACAGATCCCATCGCATTGCAACTCGAAACAGCAAGGCATTTCAGAAAGACCCAGATGTAGCGGCTGAGTGGAAGCGATTTTGTGTGCGCCCTGCCTTTGTAGCTGTGGGATGTCGAAAGACCAAGGGCAATGCAGGATCCTAGCAGTGCCTAGCAGGGCCATGAGCTAATTCTTGTGTGGTCTCCATAGATAGAAGGAATAGATTTTGTGAAGCAGATGAGACCGATGAGATTCTCAGCTCATTGCTGTCTCTATTTGCAAAAGATGGCCAAAAAATGCTCGGGCACCGATGCATTTGCTGAAGAATGCCGAGTAAGAACGATTGTGCCAGGAAAACGCGACGGTGGTTACCCAATACAACGCCCGAGTCTACAGGAGCCAAGGGTGAAAGCGTGAGAGTGGCACACGAGTCACAAAGTTGAACCTATATTCATTGTCAAAGCACCTTCAACACAGACATTTTTTTATTTATTTTTTACTGTCAGTGGGTGACAATCAGACGAGGAAGGCATCCGGTACAGTAGCGACAGAATCCACTGAGCCGTGAGGATCAAAGCCGTGCACTTTGACAAGACTCCAGCTGATGAGCGAGGGAGCTCAGCTCTCCGAAAAGACAATGCATTTTATGTTACATTTATACAATTATTGACACACACAATATATATACATGTAGATGCATACGTATATATATATATAATATGTTGTATATTGCAGCAGAGCACTCAGCCGTTGGAGAATTGGTAACAGGCCAAGTAACATGCTGATGCGTTAAGAGATGCGGGCAGACTCAACAAGGATTTTGGTGACTACATTAGATTGTTGACAGAAAGCTTCAGGAACTCTTACGCACGTGATTGGTCGTGCAGCATGCGCTCAAGATACTGTACACGATACTTTAATTTCTGTTATACTGCTCTGCAACTTCACTGAAGTTCGAAAGCAAAGTCACACAGAAGCACATCAAATGGCATTTACAGTATCAGTGATTTTTATTTAGGGACTTACCAAGTCTACTTGATCGCATAGCGCAGCAGCACTCCTGCAGCTTGAATCAGACTCACTGAGGTTCACAATGTACCAGCGAGAAGCGAAACAGTATGCCAAGATCACATATCTGAAGTACATCGAGGTTGGGACTTTGAGACGCTTGAGAAAAGCAGCGTTGACTTGTCCTTTCCTCTCCACAAGTGCCGCGTAAGACAGATGAAGACAATAGCATTCACCGATGCTGTTGGTGAGAACTTGCCACCATGTATGAGGATGCAAACACGCATGCGAGATTGCTCACATACAATACATACAACATGGAAAGGTGTTCACCAATGGCTGTTCAGTCTGACATGCAGGCGTTCTACAGCATCCCTCCAAAGTTTTCCAACCAGCCCCTGCTGGAAGCATTCCCAGAGAAGGTGCCACTTGGGGCCATCGGTCCCAAGCTTTGCAGTTGGATTATCTATGGATCATTCGTTGTTGGTATTGGGGTGACCACCACATGTGCAGCACAGTCTTGGTCTACTCCTCTCATACCATTTTTGTAGTGCCCGTCTAACACATGCCTGCACATAGATGGAACTTTTGTGAAGGACAGCACGCTACAGCAATTGAGAAGGATGCCTTTCGATGCATTTTCACGGCATTCCAAATGCAACACCTGCAGCTGGAGGAAACAGAAAAGGTCTTCCTTTTGCCTGAGCTCTGCGTCCAGACAGGTCGCAACCGGACTTCTATTCCAAACCGCATTTGCCAATAGCAAGTCGGTGTGTGCGAATTTTGCAGTAGTTTAATTGCTCCAGATGATGCGAGACCTGTGGGCAAGGAGTTAGCACCATCTATTCATAATTTCTAATTATATATCTTTCATAGGCGATGCAAGCTTTTAAGTAAACTGATAGTTTGCCCGCTTTGGTTACCGTGAAAGAAGTTGCGGACTAGGACAGTCCCTTTGGCCCGCACGTGGTCCTGTTGTCAATGTTTGGGCTTGGAATCACATTTGTGGAAGGCATCACTGAAGAGATACGCAAGGAGTGTGGTTGCTGTATGGGCACTTCCCTCAAACTTCATACACCAATAATAATAATAATATTACACCAATAGTATATCGGGTTAATTTCCTTCCAATTGAAGACATTGAAGATGCTGTTTGGATATGTTTGGACACATATTGGCTACTGTGCGCCGTTTGCCGTCTTGGTGTTGGCAGTTAGTTTTGACGAGTTATGCTCAGATGCTTCCCACCAAAAGGTCCAAAACAGAGTGTGTTCTCAGGCTTTGAAGCGGCTTTAGGTTGAAGGTATTCACCTTGCCACAGCGCTTGGGTCACAGTTGCAATCGGGTCAGATTGGTATGCCGCATTGCCAGAAGATGTGGTGTGAAGGGTGCATGTAGAAAGCAATTTACCCTCACGCTTCGAACATGATGACTAGATTACAGTATGACTAGAACATCATCGTAGGCTTGCCGCAGATTGGCTTTTCAAACGCGAGGGCGGTTCATAACTGTGCACATTTCCACACTTTGTCGGCCACTGACAGCTACGATGGGACTGTTGCGAGGAGAAAAATACAATGTCGGAAGCACTGAAGAGCATAAAAGCTGCGCCGCAGGCAGATGGAAACTATGGGTGATAGCTGATAACATTCTTCCGGCAATTTCGCTGTTGGGAGTGTAGAACGAGAAGCAGTAACATTTGAGGTGTATCTTTAAGAGTCTGTGAACATTTTTAAGAGATGTGTTCTGAACAAAGACTGGAAACTAGAAGGCAACTAGAAGTTTATATACAGCAAGTTTTGATCGCCTGCAGACTGACAGACCAATCCTGACTTTGAACAAACAAAGCAACTTTGAGGGCCCCGTGGGTGAAGGTCGGTCAAGGTCCGGTGAAGGTTGTCAAATGTTGACATCACACGTTGACAATCTCTGCAATTTTTTATGGATGACATGGTGTACCTATGTGTACCTCTTTTCCTGGCAAGTTCTAGTCTGCACGAAGCTTGCGGATCATGATCAACAGTGGCTTTTGGTCCCAGGAGCGCCTAAATGCCATCATTGCAGGTGCAACTGCAGGGCGACTCAGTTTTGGGAACAGCCTAGTGAAATGCAGTGAGGGCAGTAGGCACCCTTTTTGTTTGCAAACTCAGCCTGATCCAAATTCCATACTTCGTTCTCTGCGTGATGGAATGGACCGCGCAAACTTTGTAGATGCTCGGATATTTTTGAGTTGGTGAGACTTTGGAAAAGTCGTGGCATGGAAGCATCCCGAGGACATGCAGAAAGATACGCTTCCTTCCTCAACTGCCGTCAAGGTTGGCTGGGGCTGCAACACACAGATATGACGGAGCCTCACACAGAGATGCATGTTTCTGTTTGTCTTTGAACAAATCTATGCTCATGGTATGTAGAGTGTGTTTGTAGAGTGTCTATGCAGCTTGAGGGATTATGACCTTAACTTGCTGTTGTTTCTGTTGTTGCTATTTCAATGTCGTGTGACCATGGTAACGGTAGCGATTGTAGCGGGACTGGCAGCATCCAATGTGATGGTTGTCATTGTGGTCCTGTGCCTTTGCTCGAGTTGTGTCTCAAGTGTTAGACCCTATCTGGTTGCCCACACACTTCTTCTTGAAGTTGGACTTTCTCATCTTTCTCATCTTTCTCATTGGATTTTTGTTTTGTATAGGAACCCAAACTCGGTCACGTGGCCAGATGTTATGATGCCAATCTTAACATTTCTTAGACACACGGGAATTGTGCTTTTTTTTGTTTTGAATTTGCATCCATGCAACGGTAGTTGTGATAGTATTTAATGCTGCTACGAAGAAATCTTTGAGTTCTTGACATTTCTCAACCAGGCCTGGGGCTGTTCTTTGAACACAGAGCCTGTGGAGGCTGCGGTGCTTGTCTCTTGTCGCTGCTCAATATAGGCAGAATAGAAGATTCAATAGATCACGGCAGCCTCTCACGCCGTGGACGTTTAATTTCCACTAGAAGTAGCTCATGTAGTCATTAACCTGCACAGCGCATACCTGCGCTTTGTACACGTTTTGTTCCTGTGGTGCGGTGCCAGGTGAATGGCCGTGTGTTGGAACCACTGCAGGTGCGGGACAATGGATAGCTCGTCAGTTTCTAGACTCATTAGACTCATTGAATAAGAGCTGTGTCTTACACAGCCATGTTGTTCAGTTTTAAAGGTATTGCTGTGCACAAGTCCCAACTCATTCATATGGGTCATCGCCAGATATCCACATTTATCTTTTGCATGCAAAGCTAGATGAACTAGGACTGGCTTGTAGGGATATCATTGCTCCGCATTTGAAGCAAATTTACTGAGTGCAAAATGGTTGTGTCGGATAATATTGATGATTGGTTGCTTGAGGTTGTGGGCTGTATTGAACCCATTGCCGGCCCATTGCCCACCTTGACCTTCACTGGTCCAAGCGATTTGTGGAAAGAAAGGTTGCATTTCAAGAGAAGAAGGTCTATCCCGTGGAGGAGATTCAGGGAATGGATATGCGACGCATGAAGTAAGCATGCTCTCCCTCTGTGACCACTCAACCTAACCGACCTACAAAGGGTTTGCATGTGCCTGGCTGCAGTTCGCTTGCGGAGCAGGTTTGCTTCGTGCGTCTGCCTGTGTCAAGTTAGAAGTTGAACAACAAATGTCAACTCCAAATGGACATGCACGTGTCCCACCCCATGGGTAGCTGTGTGCGTTTGCGTGTGTTGAGTTGCAAGCTGAACAAGTGTCAACTCTGAATGGATCGGCATGAGCAATGCACAGCGGCACAGCATGATTTGGTCAACTGAATTCAGCCCTCTCGTCCACAGCGACACTTGCCAGGACGGTAACTTCACCAAACTCCTGCGGAATGGCCTGCAGACTGGACCTGAGTAAAGTCACTCTCTACAAGACATTATCAAACTCTCTGTATCTCACGAGAATCTTTTTTTTGTATTCTGAAAGATCCAGCATACAAAAAATGGTAAGAGCAATTGCATGGTAATTCCTGTAGGATAAACCGATGGGCGTTTCGGGTCTTGAGCGCACGCATTGAAGTGAGGGAACTGAATTGACATCCATATACAGGGAACCTGTACTACATCCGTTCGGTGAGCTTGATTTGTGGCATTCCAATGGAAACAGAGGCTAGAACAAATCTGCACATCAGATTTTTCTGTCAGCTTTGGTTATGCACCTTCACCTCTCTGCTCCCTCTGAGATGTCGTTAACACAGATATTCTGGACATTCACGATCGTGTCACACATTCCTTGCGCCTTAGATGTAGTTGCCTGTAGTTTGTTTCATTGTTGTTATTGTGCGCCTATGTGGCTCTATAGACTCTATAGCCTTCAACCTGCAGACCGTCAGTAATATAGAATGTGAACCATCCCATCACACAATAATGATTCAACCTTAGATGACACTTAGATGTGTGTAAGGAAAAACAAACAAGTTGGAAGGGATTTTGTTCAAACTTCAGTGCCGGGCCAGTGCCTTTCATTGAGTTGCTGTGATTTATGCGATTGCTGCTGCTTGTTCATTTGCTTGGATAGGTTAGCTACATGCTAGCTACCATTGCTGGGTATATCGTAGCGTTCTTGATGCTTTTAGGTGTGCTGTGAAGTTGGATGATTGGTCAGCGTCTTAGAAACCCAGGGTTGGGTGGACATGTCAAGTTTCAACGCATTTCTGTTGCGATTGACAATCAACAAGAAGGCCCAAAATCATATTGATGCTGGGCGTACTAGGGAAATTTGGTATTGAGCATTCTGGTTCTGCGACAGGTTGAGCTAACATAGTGATGATGATGACTTTCTGTTCTGCCTCAAGATGAAAGGGTTAGCCAGATAGGATAGGGCTTGAGGGGGTTGGCTTGTTTTGCAATGAATTGCAAGCAGCTGATTGGGGCTTTCCTTTGTTTTTGGAGGGAAATAACATGTTACATCGTTGATTTTGAAATTCTGGTTGAACGTACATGAGACCTGATTTGATGAGTTGGGCCGTACTCTACTGATGATGTGGCTAGTGACAAGATGCCTCAAACGTTGATGTTGCTGTCACCATGGTAGACTATGGCAATTTCACCTGGTCGCAATATGATGTTGTACTTGAATTGTGATATTCTGAAGTTTGAGCCACTTGATGCGAAGCACAAAATAAGCTTTTCGGCTCTCTGTGAAAGATGACAGGATTCTGATGTACCCCGCCTCGGATGAATCGGTGCTCGACATTTGGCTCCGCTCCCTTCGTGACATTGCTCCCTGGCTCATGTCATGTGCTATGGCATGTGCTACAGTACATGTTGATATGTGGGTGTTGTGTGAAGGAGAGCTTGAACACGAAATCCTTCTTGAAGCTTAGAGTTGTTGTGACTGCTAGTTTGTACCCTTGCTGAAGCATTGACTCTTGCATGAGCTTGATTTGTTGGATGAAGAACTGACCCGAAACACACACACAGAGCGATGCGAAGACGAACTGTGTGAAAACATGTGCAGACATGTGCAACTGCAAACTGTAACGTATGTACATGTCATTTATGTGATTTCCTTTAAGATGATCTTTACGGAGTCCTTACCATGTGCCATCATGTGCCATCATGTGCCATCATGTGCCATCATGTGCCATGTTTTTGGATATCCAACACATTGTGGATCATTGTGGTGTCTGGAGGCACAGGTAGCCTTTGGGATGCAACTGGTGGAACCAAGACGAGTGATGAATCTCAGTGGTTCAAACAGTTCAAACATCAGTATATATTTGGTGCAAGTAGATTCAAAGTGATTCAAAGTGATTCAAAGTGACTCAAAAGTCTACAAAACGATGAAAGGAACTAAGGACCTGAAGTTGGTGTGCGAAGAGCCAGCAAGTTTGTGGAGAACGGAACTGATTACAATTGCAATGACCTGATCACAGAAAGGGCATGAAATCAGCGACTCATCGACTCGAGCTGCTAAGATCAAGCTGGAGCACCAACTCGACGAGCTTGATGAGGCACATCCTCGGCCACTTCTGGAGACAACACGCACCAACAAGATTCAACAACATTCAACGACTCAACGATAACATCTAACGGAATCTAACAACGTTCAATTTCATTCAATGGTCAATTTCTGTCCAGTACCTACATGTTGAAAATGTTCGCTTGATGTCTTCTGCTGGATGTGTATGGAGTGCCGATGTTTGTGAGCTTGCGCCAACTGCAAGAATCAGCTCAGTGGAGAGAGGCCATTTGTCTTTCTGCGTTCACCTGCTCCGGCGTGAGAGGCCTTGCAAACAGAAGTTAAGCCGTCAACACAATTGGTCCTTATGCTCATCCCAAACAAGGTGCTTGGGAATCACGTCTCACATTGTTGCCTCGGACTTTGCACTTTAAAGGTACCTGCCTTCCAGTGCTCGAACGGGTCAACGAATCCACAGACGGTTTTTGCATAGCTACTGCTCTACTGCTGCAGTCAACAAGTATTGTACCACAAAGACCTCCAAGAATAGTTTCAGGCATGGCATGCGGCATGGCTCCAACAATATAGCTGGATGATGCTGGATGCCTATCTCGCCGAGCGCAGGACTCACCCAAGGTATATCAACGCTTCAAGAGAAAGTTGATCGCGGACTTGCCATGTGCCTGGGCACAGAGTGCATGGGGACGGATCAATCCTGGATTTTCCAGCAATGTTGTGGGATGTTTTTTGGGATGTTTTTTGGGATGTTTTGTGATAATGAGGCTTTTCATGCCTTTTCTTGACTTTTCTGTCGCAGTTTTCTGATGTTTTCTGCCAAGGTATCTCTCAGGTGGTCAAGAGCGACACGATCCGAAAACGTCAATCCATTGCTGCGGTTCTCAGTCCGGGGACTTGGCCAGGGTGGGGATGCTGGGGATTTATGGCTTGATGAATTGCAGAGTGTCTTTCCAGTTTGTTCCCAACAATGTGGGGAAGCTTGGACTGTCCCAATTCTGAAAAGATTTGATGTGCTTTGATAGCCTTGCTTTCAACTCCAGGTTTGGATTTGCTGTCAATCCCTGTCAATGTTTGAATTCACATCAAGCAAATTTCTTCAATTATGCACTTTCACTGATCAGTCCAGGAGTATCCAAGAGTCAACCAGCAAGTCTTCATGCAAGCATTTCTGATTTTTGGGTGGCATATCCGCATAGACCCTGGTCGCTGTATGAAGCTCCACAGGCTGCTTCTTTCCCTCAGTTGAACATAAAAAAGTAAAAGTGATTCGCATCAGTTCTTCGCCCTGCTGCAAGGCAAAGTGGTTCTGCAGATCAATGCCAAGTGGGCTGCCTGGGCCAGTGATGCACCAGGGAAGGATCTATGAGTAAATCTATATGTAGCCAGTAACTGCCAGTAACTGCAAAGGGAAGCCTTGAATGGACGCACCCAAAAGCACGCCGTAAGCAATCCATTTGGTAGATCATGCTGATCATTTTTGCCCTGCGCAAAGAGATGCAACAGCAGTTCCCCCAAATATCACTATTTGTAGCTCCTGATTCATCCACGACTCAAATCCCACAGGTTCTCGGGACCTCTTTGGAACATCACCGTTTCAAAAGATCTGGAGAAGGCCGGAGTGTTGTTGGATGCCATTATGTTGAATCCTATTCTACTTAATTAAAGTGTTTAACCTCCTGCCTGATTGTGTTTGCTGGTGAGAAGCTGTGCTTGGTTCTCTTGCGATTTCGGACTGAAGCACGATTAAAGAATATATTGAATATGATTGAATAGTCTTAATAGTTTGCAGGCAAGCAACTACACCTGTGGTGAGCTGAAGGTTTCATGGTTCCCCGAGATGGTAGGGAGCTGCAGTCAGAAAATGGCGCCGTGCCTCGTAAGCGTTCACTACAGGATATCGTCGCAGAAAGTCTAAACACCACTGCCAGGGCCTTGGAAGTTGTGAGGCTGACATGCTATCGGAATGGAATCTGAACCATGCTATCAGGGTTGAGTCGAAATGATAGAGAGGGTTAAAAAGTGTGAAGAGTCCAGAGTGTGATGACCGTTGCCAGCGCAAGAGTACAAACAGTTTTGACACTGCCCTTGTACCCACTGCATCTGAAACAATTTCGACCAACTTTGCTGTGAACAACTGAGTGCCAGGAGCTGGGTGCTAAGACTCCCTTTTCCATTGTGGGCCTGGACGTTTATCGAAACAACATGGGCGAGCGAACGCTTGCCATGACGGCCACCATCGACAGGTCCTGTTTGAAACTCAATGAGCTTGACACCTGACATGTCCTGACTGAGGGGGTTTCATGGCTCCATTCGCAGCCACAGTACCTACTTGTGCCATTTTGTGCCTATGTTGCAGAAACGAGTGTCTAGATTGTATAGGCAATTTCCCTGCATTTCGGAAACGCATGTAATGAATTTCGGAACAATGTGTGTGTGTGTAGCGTCTGGTAAACGTGTTGAATATGGCAATGGCAAGCACAGCAGGAAGGTCTTCAGGCCACCAGCCGCTTGTTCATCTCATGTCCTTTATCTTGGACAGCATCCAAGCCTTGTGTCGCAGTGCGTCACTGAGATTCACAATATTTCTCGATGTCAGCTACGCTGGACAAGGTGGAATGGAGATGTGGAATCATGCCAAGCTTTCAATCTGTTATACAACATAATACAGCCATACTCGGGACAATTTCTGCAAGGACCGCAGAGAGGAACATAGAGAGGAATTGAATTTTGGTGATTTTGGTGGTGCTTCATGACACAACACAAGTCTAATTTCAGCAGCTCTTTGCGGTCAAGATAATGCACTTTGACATACTTTTACAAGAAGATGTCTCACCAAGGACCACGTCCAGCTCCATGGATCTGTACTTGATCAATGTTCATCAATCACTACCAGTGCGGTGATTCACGGTCCTAAAACAAAATGCCAGAGAAGCCAACAGACTCATTGTATCTCATTGTGGGAAAAGGATGGAAAAGGGACAATAGTCAATGTGGCCTCGTTGCAATTTGCACCATTTGAATCATTTGCTTGGTTGCGTGAAAAAGTGTCAATTCTTCTTTTGGGTCTCCCTTCCCAGTGGCCAGGAGGAGTGGCAGAGCAGCGCGTTACCCAGTTTTGCCTTTCGGGGTGGTATGCTCCAACAGTTTGAGTCCATTGCGTGTAATCGTAGACTGGTGCCATGCCCGAGTAATCCAGAACATGCCAAAAGACAAGGAACCCATCACAGTCTGGTCAGATTTCCTCTTAATCCCCTTGAAATCAGCTGCTTGCTTCAGGTCTCCAGGTCTCCAGGTCTCCATGTCTCCAGGTCTCCAGGTCTCCGGGTCTCCGGGTCTCCAGGTCTTCAGGTCTTCAGGTCTAGATCACTCCCCTGCATGGCATTGTACAGGTCATCTTGAAAGATCTTGAAAGAGCTACACTAAAGCTGTGTTTGAAGCAGATTAGACTCCATTAGACATATCGGACATATCGTTTGCTGGTGACATGGTAACAAGGCTTGTTGCAGAACATTCAGAACCTCTTCCGCCATGCCTTGCTGTGCTTTGCTGGCTGCGCACCCAGCTGGGTGCAATGAGCGGCCGCTGTTGACCCACCAGCCAAGCGTGTGCGATTCTTGTACTACTGTAGTAGACAGACATCAAGTTGATTGCTTGTTTTGTCGCTGGCAAAATGAACAACATAGTTGAATCATCTTGAACCAACCAATCTACTTGAACTACAAAATTCTTTCACACCGTCATTGTGACTCAGAAGCCAAGTGCAAGCTGAGATTTTTAATCACTGCTTCTGCATGGTTCTGCAATAAAATGTGGCTTACTTGTCGCCGAAGGTGGTGAAAATCAAGGCATTCTGCCAGACAAGATTGTTGTCTACAGGGCATCAGCTTTTTGCCGGCAAAGCGTGGGTAGATGTGCAATCTGCAGATCAGATCAGTGGTCAAAGAATTATGCCCAGGGCATCCCAGGGCATGTTGAAAGGCGTGGGAGTCACTAGCATCGGACGGAAATTCTGTGATTAAGATGTGGATGATCTATGATGATCTCAGATTTGCAATTGATCAAATTCCATTCCGATTAGTCCAATTCCATTCAAAATCCATGGAATTTGCATCATTCTGCATGATTCTGCCATACCTCCATACCTCGGTCACCATCACTGGTTGTGGCGGGTCGCTGTCCAATGGCCATGGCCATGGCCTGAGGTGAGCTCCGAAGACATGGATCTGGTCTCTGCGGAGATCCAGGCCATGCAGGACGTGTGATCGCTGTCGGGCGGCTTCGGTTGGGCACTGCTGGCACTGCTGGCAGTGCTGGCAGCGGAAGTGTTCGGAATTCGACTTGGATTCGACTTAGAGGCTCAAGGAGTGGAACTTGTGCACTCTAAAGAGAAAATCTCACAAAGCCAAGGCCAAGGCGAATCAACGGATATTTACTGGCATTTTCTTGATCTGTGTCTAGATTTGCTTGTTGCCGTCCTTCTTTTTCTCCTTCTTCTTGAATCCTTCACCCTCACGTTCGCGTATTGTTTGAAGTCGAAGTAACATGATGGTCATAACGGGTCTAGTAGTGATCGCAGTTGTGTCGCAGATTCATGCAATTGTGATAGTGATTGCCATGTTGGAGGAGCACTAGTAGGCCTAGCAATGTCTAGATTTGTGTAGTACAACTGTGAGTAGTATGATAAAAAGTCCCAGTGAGAAATGCCACTACTGTTTCTATGTATCTTGTTTTGCTGACTCAGGTTTCGCAGAAGAATTCCTCTGGTACTTTCGACTTTCTGTCCCTAAAGAGTTTTGTTTTTGTTTTTTGAATGCATTCTTGCTCGTGATGATGTACCACCTTTTTAGATCTTCTTGCCTTCGAATGGTTTGAGACAAGCAGGCTAGCCAATAGATATAAGTAGATGCTAGCGGCTTTATTTTAGCTGCTTCCTGGTTGAGTGGTTCCAACATGGCAAGTGCAGTTGCAATGCGAAGGTGCCATGAAATCAATACCATTACCCACAATATAGGAACGTTCCCCCGAAGCTCCCGAATGGTCTGGCTAGCAAACTGTGCAGTGACTGAAAGGATTCGGGATTTTCGGGCTGGCAAATTTCAGGGTTCTTGGTAGTGTGGATTGTTTGTAGATGTTGCCAGTGCAGGAAGTTCTTGATGTCTTGGTCACTCGAACTTTTGGAAGACAGCCTGTCCGTCCTGTTTTTGCAAGACCTCCACTGTTGCATCGTGTGGGAGTCTTGACACATGTAACTTTCAACCTGGAACCATCCGGAACCATTTGGAACCAAAGGTAGCATTGCCTGCCTCTGTTGGAATTCCGCTTGTCCACATCCAGGCCTGAAGATAGGCCAAAAATCACCTTCATTGCGATTGTTTCTCAGCTGATTTATGAAGTACAGGTCCGGGTGCGTGATTGGGCCCTTCCCAGGAAGCACTTCATAAATCCTGTATTACTGTAAAGTAGTGATTCTTTGTCATGCTATATCCTGCTAAATCATGCCGTAGTATCACAAGCTGTTGCGTCACAAAGCATCATGCTTGTACGAAAAGGGTAAAACAGGGAGAATGCTGCCTTGATGGAAGACAGGATCCCTTAAAATCAGCCTTTGATCAGATTGAAACTGGCATGTATATATATATAATTATATATATGAACATATACACATGTATATATATACATAATTATATATATATATACATATATATATACACAGTACAGGATGCAACCAGGAGTTTGTTTTGCGAAGGAAACAAACCTTTTGACAGGAGAAAGGTTAGTTTTCCTGGTTGAAACAAACGTTTATAAACGACAGAAAAGGTTTGTTTTGCAAGCGAAACTAACGTTTTGGCGCTTCCCAAGCTTTGGCCTGAAAGCAGTGGAAAGAAAAAAACAAAGGTTTTCTTCCCAAAACCAACGTTTCCCCTGCGAAAAAGTAAGCTTCGGGGTTCGAAACAAACCTTTTTCGGAAACGTTAGCTCAAAACAAACTCTGTTGGAGCTAGTTTCAAAACATCGAAAACAAACCTTTTTTTGACTGGTGAGAACACGTTTGTTTCGGAAACGTTTGTTTTGGGTGTGGAAACTATTCGACAAAACCTTTGTTTTGGGTTGAAACAACTAACTGCCACCCTGCCAAATTGAAAGGTTTGTTTTTCATGGGCATGGAAAACATTTGTTTCGAACAAACGTGTTGTCTGAAAAACTTCAGTTTTGAAACGTTAGTTTCCAGGCATTTCCAGGCAATAAAACTTCGTTTCGAACGCGTTGGTTGTTGACCGCCACCACCCAATTGTAGCCATCATCGTCATCTCGCTCTTGTCCTTTTTCTTGTTCCTTTCCTTTGCATTTTTCTTGTGCTGCCTCTTGTCGATGTTGCTGTTGCTGTTGCTGTTGGTTGGTTGGGTGGTTGGTTGGTTGGGTGGTTGGGTGGTCGGGTGGTTGGGTTGTTGGGTTGTTGGGTTGTTGGGTGGTTGGGTGGTTGGGTGGTTGGGTGGTCGGGTGGTTGGGTTGTTGGGTGGTTGGGTGGTCGGGTGGTGGGGTTGTTGGGTTGGGTTGTTGTTGTTGTTGTTGTTGTTGTGTCTAACAAACTTGCGTGCATTGGCAACGCTTTACTCAACAAAACAGTTTGAAAACGTTTCACGGTAAGGCTTCATTCCAAATATGTTCCGTAACGATGCCTGCATTGAATTCCAACACTACTTCCATAGCACGAAGGTCTTGCACCAGCGACATTTTCTGCATGCAAGATCCAGCCGGTCCATACTGTACCAGGCCGGAATGTCTGGAAACACACCAACGCACCATCTAATTCCAAATCGCATTTGCCGGCTTTCGAACCTGCAATACAAAAAAAACGCCAACCAAGCGCCTGCAACTATTGGCTACGAGGCGGCCGCTGCAGCAGCGAAAACGGTTTCGGAATGGTGCATCCTTGGCAATCATAATATCATAAGCCGACCGCCGTCGTCGTTTTGCATTTTGCCGGCAAGTAAAGCGGTGTAACAGAGTTTCGAAACTTTAGTTTTCCCGGCCGGTCTCTGAAACGTTTGTTTTTGGTCGGAACACAAACCTTTTCCTTCCTTTTCCGGCTCACAACCTTTGTTTCCGGACCCGGAAACTAACCCTCTCCCAGGGCTCGGAAACGTTTGTTTCTCGGCCGGAAACAAACCTTTTTTCCCAGAGTTAGTGCGTTTCCCCCGCCGCCCCCCCAAGCCAGCCAGGCCCCGGGTTTCGAAACACACCTTTTCCACTTGAAAACTATATAACCTGTACCAATTAATCCTTTAAACTTGAGTTTGAAACATGACCGCATCCATAGACATATGAGTTCCGATCCGGAGAGCCACCCAAAAGTCGGATTCGAGTCGGTTTCGGGTTTTGGGTTTCGGGTTTCGGGTTTCGTCGATTGAAACCAACTTTCGCTGTCGGTTTCGGGTTTCGGGTTTCGGGTTTCGTCGCTTGAAACCAACTTTCGCTGTCGGTTTCGGGCTTCGGGTTTCGGGTTTCGGGTTTCGTCGATTGAAACCCACTTTCGCTGTCGGTTTCGGGTTTCGGGTTTCGGGTTTCGCAGTTCGAAACCAACTTTAACAGTCGGTTTCGGGTTTCGGGTTTC
>Ga0126342_10005279_pt1 | contig 22465 bp, 19 predicted proteins | sample Cyp1metagenome_FD_92528 | JGI IMG/M metagenome (GOLD analysis project Ga0126342, IMG submission 92528) | Coral microbial communities from Lord Howe Island, Old Settlement Bay, Australia - Cyphastrea 1 metagenome | ecosystem: Host-associated > Invertebrates > Cnidaria > Coral ...
ATCCATACATCCATACATCCATACATCCATACATCCATACATCCATACATCCATACATCCATACATCCATACATCCATACATCCATACATCCATCCATACATACATACATACATACATACACTTATACACATATACACATAACATCAATTTACTGATTGTTTGCCAGCATCGCAGGAATGTTAGATTTCTTTTGTTTTGATGGGATTACGTTTGGTTTTCTTAATAGCCCCTCAACCTGCAACATATTTATTTGAGAGCACTCATTGTCGAAGTGTTTACATCAATGGATATGATGGGGTTTTCCTGATGTTTTGGTGATCAGTTCGCTCCGGGACTCAGAAGTGTCCAACATGCGAAAGTTAAACAAATCTTCCTGGCGCGGTTTGTGGGCACCTTTTTTCTGAGCGCGAAGCAACAAAATTTATTGAAGACCTAAGGTGACGGTCACAGTTGCAGCCAGAGGTGCAAGGCAAACAGTTTCATTTGTTTCAACTCAAGTGAGGCTACTTGCGAGGTAGGATTGCTGGGAAGATATAATGCACATCAATCAATTTCTCCCGTTTTTGCTGGAAAAAATGTTCTTCGAAAAACATGCTCGGTCGCACCCTAGGCCGAGGGCTGAATTGTGTGTCCGGGGCTTAGAATCTGAAAACGCGACCGCAGGTGGCTTGGTGACATGGTGAAAATAAAAAAAATAGGGCCAATACCCTATGGTAAACTAACACAAGTATGGAAAATCACCATTGTTTAATGGGTAAATCAACCAACTAAATGGCCATGTTCAATAGCTATGTTACAAATTGCCAGAGGGTACATTCCATTAAAATCCCATTAAGATCCCATTCAAGTCCATTAAATCCCATTAAGATCCCATTATGTTAGTTCATCAGAGGGTACATGGCCAATACCCTGCAGCACCCGTGGCAGCTGGCACCGGAAGGCCTTTTGCCATGTGGCATCGCAACTATCCTGGGACGCAGGCGGGTCCTCCGGTTCTCAAAGATTCTAGTGGAATATCATGGAATATCCACATCTCGATGTTTATAGACGATTTTCCCATGAACATGCCACTTACATGCACAGTGTATATAATTGTATATATATATATATAATATATGCATGTATATTTTACGTATAAATAAATATATATATATATATATATACATAGCATATGTATTTATAATATAGATTTAAATGAATATATACATATATATATATATATACATTATGTCAGGATGATCCATTGCCATGTTTGATTACAAGAGGTAAATTCCTTGTATCTGCTTGGCGCAGTCCGCATGCTTCGTCTTCCCCATGGCGTTGGGTGTCACAGCCCCAGATGGCGGCCCACTCGTGACGACCGCGAATTCCCAAAATGATGGGACTCCCATTCCCTGAGAAGCCCCGGCAAAATCTGGTTTGGAACATGAATTTTTTGTTCCATACTGGGAATGTCATCATCCCAACTGACGAACTCATATTTTTCAAAGGGGTAGGTCAACCACCAACCAGCCATAATATTCTAATTATTTCTAATTAATAGGGTGGTTACCAATTTTAATGAGAATGACTTATAAATATATTTCGAGCCAAAATCGTTGTAATCCCAAGCAATGGTGGGATTTGTTGAACTTCTGCGTTGACTCGCTGCCGCCGCAGCCACCCGGGTGACTTCCTCCTTGCGTCACGCGCGCCACATCCTGACGCAGACTCCGCCATGGGGGAAGGGAAGAAGTTGCTCTACGATGCGGAGACCAAGAAGACGCTTCGACAAGAGCCCCAAGTCATCAGCATTATGGCTTGCATATAAACCATCACCAAATCCCCAGTCATTCATGGTAGGTTGAAGCATTGCTGGGATATAAAATGATATAAACCATCCCCAAATCCCCAGTAATTGGTTGATTATACATTGGGTTTAGCACATTGCTGGTTTTTTTTGGGGGGATGGCCAAGGATGTGCAAGCAAGCCATCACGGGATCAAAAGATTGGAAGGACAAGGAAGAGATGCTGGGCTGCTATCAGGGGTGGGTGTTACATAGCGAACTGGAAAATCAACCCATGTTTCATTGGATTGATTTATGGGAAAATCTAAAGGAAACCATGGTTTGTACCATCAAATATAGATGTGTCCTGTAATTTTCCCCTTAAACCAATCCAATGAATGTTCAATAGGTACAGTAAATGATCGAACTAAATTCGTCATAGTCCTTAGCAATGTCAGTCATACTACCGGAGGGTAGGCTTCCGGATATGTTGAAAATATTTTAAGATGTTCTGATGATATGTTCAGGTTTTAAGAGCAGAAGAGCAACGAAAATTGAAGTAGAACCAAGGATGAATCGTTCAATTCAGACAGACCTTTTTTGGATACACGTGTGTTCATGATTTTTGGGAGGATGTTTTCTCTAAATGAACTCAGCTTCCACTGCTTGGTGGTATTTTTTCTATTGTTGTTGTTTTATGCTGTGAGGTGATTTGCTGAAGGTTCATAACTCGGCTTTATAGTTACTCCACTTCAACCAATGCAGAGGTTCTCAATACATCTCGATATCATCTTGCAGAATTTGACTTTCACATTATACCACATCATGAATAACACATATAACACACTTGGAAAGCGTGTTTCACTCCGGATTCACATTCCAAATGGCACATTTGACTGATGATTTTCCAGCCGAATCATCATGAATCATCCGCCTAGGAAGATTCTGCAAGCCTTCAAGACCTGGGACAAAGATGGGAACGGCTTCATCACCAAAGATGAGCTTGCAGATGTGCAACTTGGCGGCCTAAACGCAGGGGAAAGGGCTTGTTTGGGGTGGAAAAGCCGGAAGCAAATGATATGTTTTCTCTGGGTTTCTCTGAGCAAGATGAATTTGGAGCCAGAAATCCAATATTGGAAGAACAGAAAGGGATCCTTGAGGATTATCCTGCCATAGGCCATGCGCAAAAGGCTGAGTTACAGGGTTGGGGTATGGGTTGAACTGAAGGTGATATGGAATTCACTGGTGTGAGTTTCCGTTCATTCAGTTGCCGATCATATTCCCTGCCATATTGGGGCAGATCTTCCCTCGCATGAGGGCAGGGGAAACCAGCGAAAGCAGCGAACTGGCTTCCAAAAAATAGCTTTTTTTAGAGGGGACATATGGGATACTTGCAATTGTTTCAATTACATTTCAACTATCCCCATGAATTGCTGGCAAATCCCCGATTGATGGTGGTTTATACTGTCAAAATCCGGGTCCATATTATTGTTAGAACATAATCCATGAGTCCAGCGTGCTAAATCCTCTATGTTTTTCTATGTTCATGTTTCCCATAATTTGTCGTCCCCAAAATTATCTCCATCTCAGTCTCACACTATAGATCTCCCAACATCTTCCAATTCTTCAAATAAATTTCCACAGGATGGGGCCCCCCAATTATAAGTTTGTTTATAAACCATGAAATAATCCCCCGTTAACTAGTTCGTTATATCTACGTAGCATAAACCATTGTTAATTCAGCCAAAACCAGACCAAAACCACTGCGCCGTGGCCGTAGGTTGTCGTCCCTGGGATGTCCCACGAAGTCCGAAGATCTGGACGTGATGCTCAAGGAGGCGGATCTCGATCTCGATGGCCTCCCGGCGACTTCGGTGGGGGCTTTACCGTTTCGGAAAGCATTGGAAAATACTGACTTCAGCAAGAAAAATGGGTTGAAGATGGTTTGATGTTTAATGGGATTTCAATCTAGGATTTTAAGATGGCTAATTGAATTGACTTGAGAACTAGGGTTTCTGGAGGTTGATGTGCGATAAATATGACTATAGAATACTATAGGTTTACATGGGTTTATTTGTAGACCAAATTATAACCGGGGGGCCACTTTGTATCATTGGAAGGGTCCTCTTCCTTGATTTGCCGACGATGATGTGGCTATGTGGCTTATTTTCCCAATAGGAAATCCACCAAACATGGGGACTCCTAATATGTCTCTGATTTTCTTGGGGTTCCTTGCGCTTAAAGTTTTTGAGTGCAGACCATTCTGGTTAATTGATCAGAATCATCAAAGGGGGCTTACCTTCCGGGGACCCAGTCCAGATGACCCCCCCAAGGCAAAATCAATTACGAGGAGTGAGGGTGGGAAGGTAGCCGTGCGGTTGCTGTGGTTGGGTTAGGAGCGGTTCAGAGCCAGGGGTATCCATATTTCCTACAAGCTGGGGCCCCAAAAAAAAAAGCCCGTTAAGAATAATTAATAAGTATCATCAAGCATAGCACATTGTAGAAAAAGTGGGGAGCTAAGGAATTATATGGAATTACCTAGACTGGGAGTTTCCCAGCCACATGATAGTAAGTCCATGTTCAGATTCCTAGAACTCTTGGAAAATGGTTGAACCTATGGACCCATGCAGCCACACCAGGGTCAACCACCAAGGTGGTTGTGGTCGGGCTTAAGTATGTCTTGTGCAACGCATCGGGATGCATCGGGGAATATGGTTGTTAAATATAGATAAACATGGAATTAAATTAACAACCATATTTAACAACCATATTCCCATTAATATGGATTTTCGAATATAGGATTAATTTATTTTTTCTAAAGGTGTTTCCCGATTCGAATCGACCAATTCAATCCTTACACGCAGGAGATGACTCATTGGCTTTGCCGTGCCCCTCATCTCGAACAGCATCTTGGCGCGGCAGCCATGCCGGGTGGTTGCATGCGTTGTGGTTAGCATGCACCAAGGTACCAGGTAACCATTGTAAATTGATACCCAACACATCCCAAAACATCCCAAAAGTATCTCAATATATCCCAAGATCTCATGGAAAATGCCGGTTCTTTCAGCAAATCTTCACAGCATAGCATGCGGAGGTTTCCCCAAAAGAGGTACTGTACCACATGGTACCACCATCCTGATCTGGGAAAATTTGGCTGAACTGCAGGTACTTCCTGCGATCCGTGCACATCTTCAAGCAAAATTTCATCGATTCCAGCACGGCAACTGGGCAGCGCCAAGTTCTCGAATCCAAAAAGTCAACCCGCGATCAATACCACACAAGAACACACAATAACCCTGGCGAATTACGTGTGATTTTCAGACAGTGACTTCATAATACACCATTAAAGCGGTGTTTTTGAGAAATCCGGGGTTGATGTGGTGAGATTCAAGTGGTTCAAATCTTCACTTAAAAATCCGTCAACCCTGAAGAGAACCGGGAAACAACCGGGAAACAGCCCCTCCCGAATGCCGTGGGGTTTTCCCACCCAGGAGATGAATAAGATCATGCTTGAGATGTTGGACTTGAAGAAGCGCCTGGGTATTTTTATGTTTTTTGGGGGCCTTGGGAGATGGTCATCATCACAATTCCCAGTGCATTTGGTGATTATGTGTGCTTTTTTTTTAGGTTGTATCAAGTTGTATCCGCAACTTAGGGGATTTGTAACCATGTTTGATGACCTGACAAAAATGGATTGGTTCAGGGAAAATGCTCAGAAAAAACAGGGTTCCTGTCAATGTTCTCTTCAACCATTTCTAGATGAAGTATGATAGGGGGATTTTTTCTATCGCTGAAGAAAGTCAGATAGGATTGCCAGGTATGTGTTATAGTTATGGTCAAAAACCATGGTGTATATATATATATACACGTGAAATTTCAGGTGGGTGAATTGGTATATATTAGCCATATATTAGCCATTTTAGCCAGTGATATTTTCCAGGCTTTGAAAGCACCCAGCAGTTCAGCCGTTGGAGATGGGTCATCCCATGGTGGGTATCGGATGGGTATCACAGTCATGATCCTCTAAGATCCTATTTGAATATATCTAATATATCTCTCTACCTACCTATAGTCTATCTATCTAATATATCTATCTATCATGATCTATCATGATCTATCTCTATCTCTCTCTCCATTAATATAGTATTCCATGGCTAGTAGCGTTGATAAACACCCTATGATGAGCATCCACTTACAACGAGTGGTGCCGTGGTGCCGTGGTGCCGTGGTGCCATCCTTTCAGCGCCAGGGAGATGGAAGCCATGCAGGGCGGGGCCGAGGGTGAGCTAGGTGGGAGGATCGATCGATCAGTTCAAGACATGGTGAACATATCTGGAAATCAGGAAACTTGAGAAGCAATTCTGTAGCTTAACCAGTTAGTTGATCAAGTGTGTTATTTTTTTCCGAACACGGCTCACTTGAAGCAGGGTACAGCATTGAAATCATTCCTATACCTTGAACCAGGAGTAGGGTTGAATAATCTGTTGAATCATTGAATCACAGCTGGTTTATGGTTTCAGTTGTTCCCATACAGTACCTGACATAGTGATGTCCCCTCAATTGTTCATATCCTTGGGATGGAGGTGAACACGAACCAGATCATGAAGCAGCAAACATGTGTTTAAACCTGCTCTTACGCATGCTACTTCTGGGGGTAAGTCATGCACATTCATGCGCCAATATCCAAGAACTATGTGAATCGAAATGAGCAGAACAAATAGTCCACCTGAGCTTGACGAAGACATTGGGATCATTGGGGATGGAAGTAACAAATCATCCCTTTCGGTTCCCGTGTTTAGGTCATGTTTTGTTTCTCGCCTCGCCCCGGCAGAATCCCTGGACGGGATGAAGAAAGGCTTGGAAATCATGCGAATCTGGGCCGACGTGGCGCTGATTGCCAGCTTTTGCCCGTGTTTCATGCTTTAGTATGTCGAGCATCATCATTTTCATCTGTATCATCAGACATTGGCACCTTGGGAAATTCTGGGGCAACACTAATGTTTCACGATTTCTCTATCGTTTTTTTCGATCCCCAACTGTTATTTTTCTCCCGATGCCGGTTGTATACCCAACGTCGCTCAGGAAAGGTCGCGGAGAGATTCCAGGAAGTCGTGAAAAAAAACCAGACGCGGATGAATGACGAGCTTCCCCCGGTGATTTTACAGAGCTTCAAGTACCATGACAAGGTGGACTTCTCCGGGTTTACCGTGGTGAGTTCAACGAAGTTTCAGAAAGGTACTGTAGTAAATGAATCCAATATCACATAATATCACCGGTTGTGTATGGAAGGGATATAAACCTCTTACCAAGTGGGATGCATGATATCCAAGTTTGGGTCAAAAAAAGAACGAACAGGCACCGAGGTTTTCAGATTATATAAAGCAGCTCGTTTGTTCATCCGAAAGAGTGATGGGAAGAACAATAGGTGTGTTGACGGTTTTAACATATCTGACCTGCCCGTCCCCACACCGGCAATCCCATAGCCCTAATATTTAATATATTTAATACACCGCCTTTTTTGATGGAACCTAAAGAGGACGTATTAGATCCAATTCCAAACAAGGTGCATTGTTTTGAGGGTCATTTAATATTAGTGAGAGGGTAGTTTGTATGGTGAAGAAACCATTAGAATGTTCTCAAACATTGAGAGGTGCGGCCATGGGTTGGATGGATGTGTCTAGATTCCCCAATCATGCCAATATATACCAACTATGGGATCACTTTCATGTCAATGCTAGCAATGTTTCTCCCCTATTTTGAAGGAGAATCAGCATGAGGTGCCATGATCAATACATTACCCATATGGAGATTTCCTGAAATCGGGGTACCCCTAAATCATGAATTTGAATAGGATTTTCCATCATAAACCATCCATTTAGGGGTACTACCATTTAGGGAGACCCCCATATTATCCCATAGTGGAGCATGGTCATAGCCCCATTGCGATTTCTACGCCCAACATGAGGAATCCAATGATGGTGGTATGACCATGGACCCAATTCTATTCTAGATGACAGTATATCCGATTATATCCTGTTATATTCCCATGGGTTTTTCCTTTAAATTCTAAAGGCAACATTCCAATAATCAGAAAATCTTTGCATACCAAATTTTGATCGTACTCCAGACCGGGTTTTGGTATGTTACTTTATTTCAGCTCAATCTGAAGGAAATGGTTTGTGGTTAAATCACTAATCACCCATTACTCCAATATAACTTGACTATAGGTAGCACATGTCAAGATTGCCATCACCCCACCAGGACGGAAGTGGAACATTGACCTACGATGAGAGTGTCATGGCATACCACGGCCACAGGAAATCCCCATGGTCAGCAGGGATGTTAAACTTTGGCGGGGCCCCTTTTTAGGGGGTGATCCCAGCAATTCGTTTATTGAACGAACCAAAGTCTAGTACTTGTCACGGGAGGAATTAGTTCTCCCAGATATTGGAGGAGTTTCTGTCTTGTGACAAACTTGTATATCACCATAAAAGATCATAAAAGGATATACATGGGTGGTATAGACTATTCCCCAGTCATGGGTGGTTTATGGCATGGTTTTCACCACAAAAAACAGGGAAAACTACGTGGCGGAGACATCGGAGCACCACGCTTCAGAAATCTCTGGTGTTCAACTGGGATAATCCCCATCATCCCAGTTCGTTTAGATAAACCAAGGTGGTGCCCCTAGCAGTGTTATGTTTGTGAACTATGTATATATTTTTTAGTTATTTATACACATAATAATAACAATAATAAAAACAATAATAATAATAGTAATCATAATGTATCTATATATATATATATCAGAACAATAGTAATAATAGTATATATATATATATATATGCATCATAACCCATAGAATGCAGCTAGTTAGACCAACTTAGCTATCTAGGAGGCCCCACCTTGTAATCAGGAATTTCGAATTTTCAGACAGGATTAGATTTGGTATGTGGTGAATAAATTCTGAACTGTGCATTAGCAAGTTAAGTTGCTTCCTTAGGCCTTTCCATGTTTTCCAAAACCAAAAGAGAGTCGACTTGCCGTGATTTGAACAGCGCCCCATGCTCTTCACCTGGTCTCCATGACAATGTGGCAAACCCAGAACCCCTGTGCAATGTACGCAACTTTGCCCAAAAGGGGGGAAGTTAATAACCATTTTCAAACAAATGGAATAGTTCCATCTCAGTCTTGACCTTTCTGTTTGTTGGGGACCTCTACGCGCCGTACCAGTGTTTCAAAAGAGTTAATTGCTGAACCACACATGAACTAATGAACTATAAGATGCTTGCTTCCCAGGATTGGTTTCGGTGAAAAACAGTAAACCATAGTGCTTTTCTGGAGGAACAACTGTGGTTTCCTGATGTTATCTGTCAATTTTCCCGGATAAGGAAGCAACCTCAATGGCGAGACTTTTGCTGAATTTCTTGTTTTTCAACAAACATAAAACCACTTAAAACATATGAAAACCAGTTAAAGCCAATTACTGTAAATCCCATTGAAACCAATTAAAGCATATTAAAGCCAATCAGAACCACTTCTGTCAACAGGGCCCCATGTTCTTGTCCCCTCCAAGGCATCATTTTTTTCTCGAACTTCATGGCACTCTGGGAGCCCTTTGCAGAGGCTTGATCCAGCCTCCAGCCTCAAGGAATCTGAATTGATCCAGCCGTGGGGTGATCAATATATCTGAAATATTGATTAAACAGATTGTATATGGTAAACATAGTATTAAACATATTGTATATTGATATAATATTGATCAATATCTAATATCAACAGAATATACCTGATCAATATAGGAATAGTCTGCACTAAAAAAGGATCTTGTTTGGTCATGTTAGTCGAAATTCCAAGTCTTGTATATTTATTGAAGATTAAGTATATTCCAAAACTCATGTGTTTTGTGGATATGTATTTACGTATTTGATCTAATGCTATCCATGGATCTTGAATGGTAAATCATTACATTCATGAATTTTGAACTATACCTCTCATGTCAATATCAAGAAGCAACTGACGCAGATACCCGAGTTTAGTCTTGGATGTGTTTATCTTGAAGAGGATCATTATGGATCATTATTGTGTGGGGGAAATTGTTGCTAGTGGCGAGGGATTGCCAACGCTAGTGGGGACGTGATTGATTAAAGTAGTGACTAGTGACATACATCCGATGTTCCCATCCGATGTTCCCAGCGGTCATTCGTTTGGGATGTTTGAAGTCACCAGCATGGTACGAGGCTTCCATCATTTCCATTTCTTGAAGTTTGTCCGCGGGCAGTTCCAGGCTACCACCATCTCACTAGCAATGTCTAATGATCAATGACAAGGACAGGTTGGACCTGCAGTTGGCAAAGCTCTCCGGTTCACTGCTTCGGAGAATCTCAAAGATGCTGCAGGGACCTGTCCTCCCTTTCGATGTCACCCTTTTCCGGGTCTTTTTACCCTTTGGTAAACCAACAGTTTGCTATGGAAAATCACCATCTTTAGGTTCGGTAAATCAAGGAGCTAAATGGCGATTTTCCAGTTCGCAAACTGTAACAAATTACCAGAGACAAAATCCCATGTCCATTTCCCATTTCTTAATATGATCTCAAGATCACCCCATGTCCAAACCCTCCCATTGGTGATTTGAATCTTTCCATTGAAGTTCGGCAGACGATGTCTGAGCTCAACGCCATCTTCAAGGAGAGCGAAGTCACGAAGTCGCTGGGGGCCGACTTGGGCGGGCATCTCAAATTCGAAGTTTCTGGTGGCTGGATTTGTCCAAGGCGTTGGGTGATGATTTATGCAATTTGATTTTATTATATTATAATATATACATATATATATATTATTGTATATAATTTAATATATTATAGAGAAATATAGGATGATATAGGTTTATCATATGTTATTAAACAGATAGTTTATTATTGTTTATCCCACAAAATTGCCGAGATTTTTGGCCTCAACACACGGAGAACATAGGATTTGTGTCACAACCAGGTCCTTCAACAAAACAGCACCTGCAATTATAAACCATATAGCGCATTATAAAACCATGCATACAGATATGTAAAGCACTATGAAACTCCACGCCGCCCGAAAGAAAACTCGAATAGATATGAAAAGATAGACAAGGAGTTAACTTACCACCATTCTTAGTAGGATTTTACATTTCTATCTCTATTGGGGTTGCTAGCCATCTTCAATACAGAACGCTTCGGCTGCCCAAGATCTACCACTTTGATCTACCTCAGCCCTCCGGACTTTTTTCTCCAGGAGATGGACTGTGATTTGAACGACATGGGGGACGACACGACCAAAGAAAAACTGGAGGAAGACATGAAAACGAGAGATGAAAAGGCACGAAACTGAAAATCAGAGGATTTTTTCTTTGCGATTTTGGGAATTGCCATTTGACAGAGATTCCAATAAGTTAATGGATTGAATGGATTGCCTTTCTTTCCATTGTGATTTAATAGTTTGGAAATGTAAACGCCTTCTTGCGACAGTTGGCTATGATCAAACGATGTCTCCATTATCTCCCATTCTTGCAGCATTACTGTTTAAATTTCCATTATATCGTCATCATTTTCTCATCATTTTCCTATGGATAGTTAGCCATTTTCTCACTGACCTATCTGTACCTGTTTTTTTTTCCCGCTTGTGGTCAAGAAATCGCCACTTCGCAGGTGAAGTTGGTGACCCCAGACAAGCTGCATGAAACTTGGACGACGTCCAGGGTGAGTTTGGTGGAGGGCGGCGCTAGAAACATCCAACGGATGTTCCATCACATTTCAAGCAGGTGTATGACATCTGGATTGTAAAAATAGTGTGAAACTATTGTTACTTGTGAGCATGGGTTATTCCAAGATCTTTCATCAACCAGCACTTTGACTTTGACATTGAGTTTCAGTGGAACTTGGAAAGGCAAGGGTTGAGGATAGGATATGCCAATGATGTGAACCACTTGAAAAATAAAGAATGAGCAGCCAGTCTGGCAGGGGGATCGTTGTTTCATTTCATCATGATGCACCCATGACCCCCCTGCTCTTCGACTTCTGGAAAACTACTTACTGTAGTTACTGTAGCCTATAATTCTATAGTCATCCAGCCAACTTGAGGGCATTCTGCCGCTGGATTCCTTAGAACCAGGAAGTCTTCAAGCAGAAATATGCCATCCTGAAGGAGCCCGCCACGATGGATGCCGTATGTGGAGCCGGGGGTTTACAAAGGGTGGATGTTTTTGAGAAGTAGGCAAGTATAACATCCATAAAATGTTCATAACATCCATAAAATGAAGTCTATAAGTTGGCTTATAACCCCTACAACCATGGTATACTATGGTAGACTATGGTATACTATGGTTATATATCCACTTGCATGGTGTGTACGCAGTCCTAAGTCTCCAAGCAGCGCGCCAAGTGCGCCAAGCAGCGAGGAAGAGCGAGCCAAGAATATCGATGAATATCACGTGAAGGCCTGGCCGAAGTGGCCAAAATGCCATACTTCGATAGTCTGATCATAGATGTATGAACTATGATCTGGGTAAATAAGGGAAATCATCCCCAAATGGCCTTAATTATCCTGAAAATTCAGGATAGTGGAATATTATTTCATTCTCTTTCATTTACCCAGTAAGAGTATTATGAACTCCGAAAAATGAACACACCTAAATTTCAACGGGTAACACAGCTGCAGGTCCCCTCGATTGATCCGCATCGCGTGACATCCCATCCCCGTATGAAACCCCAGAAAACCACGGTTTCAATAAGTGCTGAAACCACGTATTTGGATATATTTGGCACGAATGGGGGTGTTTGATTTGGATTTATATCCCAACCTATCCGACTGAATCCTATTCAGTCCATGAAATCACATCAGGCCCCATGAACTTCATCTTAAATTCCCATGAAACAATGCCACTGAAAATCCTATGAATCCCCACTGGAGTCCATTAAATCTCACTGAACATCCCGTGAAATCCCATTAAATCCGATTGAACATCCCATGAAGTCTCCATTTTCAACCCAAAATCAACTCCCAGACTCCAGGCCTTCGAGGTCCTCAGTGCGATCTTCAGCTGGCGATGTGGGATAATTGAAGTGTATATTTGATATGTGGGATATATGAATATATATATATATGTGTGTGTGAAGATATGTGTGAATCTCCATCCGATTAGTTGTAAGTATATATATATATGCGAATAGATCGCATATCGTATATATATATATATATATGTGTGTGTGTTGATAAATATACATACATACATACATACATACATACATACATATATACATACATACATACATATATATATATACAAAATGTTAGTGTTGCTTTTTATTTTGGATGGATTTGATGTATAATTGACAGAAGCAGTCAGGACTTTAGGACGCGTTGGGGTGCAACAGAACAGCCGCGATGAGTGGAATTGGCATTAAAACTGGAGAATTGGAGAGATGTATATATACTATTATACTACAACTATTTATCATACACACACACACATATATATATATACATACATGTATTATAGGCAATCTATAGGTTTGTGCCAAAATGGGTTATCTCCAAGTTTGCTAGTTTATACTCCCAAAATGGGGGCATACCCCCGCATTGAATGGCAGTTGTGTTGGGGAACATGGCGATTTCACGGCCAGGTTCCCTCATCTAGGCCATACAAATCATACCAAGGTGTTGACGGAAAAATTGAGGAGGGTGCATTGAAGGAGGCTTTGCTACATGGAACCGATGCTTGGCTTTTAGCCGGGGGCGGCTTGAGCCGGCTCAAGCTGGCTGAACAATAATCCAGAAATATATGTTGTAGTGAAACCTGAAATAAAATGGATTGCCAAGGACCTACGACGCTATGAGTTAAATTTCCCAACCACTTGATAGCATTTCACATGTATAGATCATACTCGTCATGTAAAATTTTAGGAGGAAATTGGCTTGCGGAAGGTGCTCCGCCATGTTTCGTGAATTCCGGCGATGTGAGGCCGATAGTTGGGGGTCCTAGGCCAATCTGCAAGCCATGCTGCCATCGACAGGAAACTACGATTTGTGCTTCTGAACTGCTTGGCTTAGAAACCCCAGGCATCACCTGGATGTATTGGCAAACATCATAGATTTTCAAACCAGTACTGTAGCTAAACATCAAGGCTCCATGTGAGTTCACCCGTGATAATTCGGATTCACATCTGAACTTCAATTCGTGGATATGCCCCAGTTCCAACATCCGGGTGATCCTTTCCCAAGGACAAGAACAGCGAGTTTCTTCGTGCCATGAATTTGGAGGTTTCCGAGGCTCAGACTCTGACCTTGGCAATTTCGGATGGAACTGGTAACAGTTATGGTCCAGGTATAGATGGCCAAAAAGTCTGGGTCAACCGACTGCTTACAGCAGTTTAGTTCTTTATTGTGGTTGCTGTAAAGAAAGACGTGAATATCTGAATATCATTGAATATCTACGTCCTGGAAATGATTTGGTTGGAATTATCTTTTCCTTAATAAATCAAAGTGATTTTCCATATTCGATTACCAGATGTAACCAGATGGTTCACCAGCAATGTGTAGTCACAGGAGGTCCAAATGTGTCCTCCACACATTTGACGATTTTCCGGAATCTGTACTGTTACTTATATATACAGTACCCTCTGGTTATTTAACATAGCCATGGAAAATGGCCCATTTATAGATGATTTTCCCATGAATACCTTCATTTATAATTAAGGGATTTTCCATGGCTATGTTAAATAACCAGATGGTATATATAATTGATAATAATAATTATATATATATATTCATTGCTGGTATCGAAGACCTTCGGCATTTGTAGCCCTCGACTTTGGATTCTGTTCCAAGTCTCATTCGTTTTTTTGTCTATACGGGTCAATTTAAAGGAAACCTCGATATTTCAGGGTCACAAAGATGAAAAGAACATGGTTTTCTTGTTGTTTTTTTCAATGGACTAACATGGTTTTCTATATTAACATGAAACCTCTATATTTCTGCTGGTTAGTTCTTCCCTTTTTCCCCATCCCATTTTGCATTGCGCATTCGTGGTCGGCTCACCGAGAAAGGTGATGAAGGAAACCACTGAGAAATGCAAGGAGTTCGAATCCCAAAAGGCGGGCTTTTTGGGTGTTGTTTGTATCGTTTTCAGAGTAAAGAAAGATGGCAATTTTTGCCGAATCCCCCATTTATTACTGTTTAAACGACAAAAAAAACACATTTATAAGAACAGAACATACAACATTCATTGAATGTAGCACAATGTAGCACGTCAAATCCACCCATTTATTGATGATGTATTCATTGAACAGGACATGGACATGGCTGTTTTGAAGTGCTACGCCAATTTCAGGATGAACTGGAGGAGGCCATGCAGATGATGGAATCTTGGGATGTCGGTGGAATTCCTATGTGTGGTTACTTTTTCTGATAGAAAATCTCTACATTTTTGTATCTGTTTTTTTCTGGTGGAACGTATCTATTGTTTGTCTCTTTTTGTCTTGGAATTCCTATATGGTGTATCTTTTTGTGGTGATGTTCCTACTTTGTTGTACCTTTTTTTTGTGGTGATTGTCCTGCCTCGTGGTCCAAGATTTACCGTTGTGAAAATCCCACTAAAAATCCCATTGAAATCCATTGAAATTCATTGAAATTCATGGAATTTCAACAACAAAAGCCTCCTTTTCCGGTCAAATCCTTGGAGTTTCATGGTGGATCTTAGGAAAGCATGATGGGCGCCATGGCAGCCTTGGGAGCCATGGGAGCTGCGTTGGAAGGAGCCATGGCATGCCTTGGACATGGCGGCCATGGTTTTGTTGTGGGAAATGCAATCGTAACCTGAGGCCTTTCGAGAGGGGCTTGTTTCCAGCGCCAGAAATTGGACTATTTGTATCTATTATTCATGTTCCTGTATCCTTTGGAAAATGATATTTATCTAATATGTTTAAAAGGAGGAGGCCTGACCCAGAGAAAAAAAAATATTCAGCTGCAACATGAACTCCAACAGAACAATGGTAGTCATTAGGTTCAAAACGTGGCAAATTCCAAGAATTCAACCCACCTTAGAAGAGAAAGCAGGATATACTGTATCTACACTTTGAAGCATATGTGCAGTAGAATATGTATGTGACATAAAATGCAAAATTGCAGTGGGTAAGTTTAGGTCATGCAGTTCTCATAAACAATAGGTATCCTTCTTTTTGTGTGGCATGATCAAGAAAATTGAACATACATTGTTGTGAAGCCTTCGGATACACACTGTAATGTTTCCATATGATTGTGGTACAGTACCACATTCTTTTGAAAGAAATGAGTCACCTTTGAAACACAACCTTAGTTCATCTACAAAGCCTATCTCAGTTAGAAAAGTTAGGACGCCCCCTGGGGTTTTCAACAGGTTGTGGATATGTTTAACAGATTGGTTACCCTTGATGCAGTGCCATCAGTATATTCAAGCAAACGCCCAACCTGACGCTAATATCTTGTTTGTAGCCAGGTGGTATCGCACAAATACCCTGCCATGGTGCAATATGTCACAGTTGAAATTATATATTCTAATTGATTGTGCAAGAACATGTAATGTTAAATGAACTAGACTTGTAGTTTATGAGCTTGAGTTGCACAGCACAGCAATTACCGAAAGAGGAATATGTAAGCTACCCCATCTATTAAGTCTTCCACCTGTGTTACATTTCCAGCAGGTAATGCTTTGAAGAGATGTTATTCTTCAAGGAAAAGCAGTTTTCCTCACAAATATGCAGCACCCCCTTCTTTCAAAAAAAACACTAACAAGCTGATGATTGCTATGAGCTAGCGCAGGACATTTTAGGAAAAACAATCCCTTTGAAGGTTGTTTCAAAACATGCTAGTTCTCTACAATATGCACCGTGTTTTAAGTACTGTATTTCTGTTTGCCTTTTTTATGATGGATCTAGTTCCTCAAACAGATACAGGTTCCTTTCAGAAGAATACTTGACTTAAAGCTGCAGTCATTTGTTTAAACAACAGAAACAATATTGTTGCAGAAGATGACGGGTATATTGTTGCACACCATGAACAATGTCTACTAAAGAAGTAACAATCCCATCAAAGCTCCGTTATTATCTATGTTTGAAGGTAACACCATTTCTTTCAAAGACAATAATGTCACACTCCTTTCAAAAAAACTAGCTATCCTGTATTTGGCAAGTAGCACCATTTCTTTGAAACAGATTAATCCTTGTCCTTTCGAAAATGCATCTCATTCATTTGAAGGAAAGGCTTCACTCACCAAAAAGAACATTGTCTCAGTTGCCCTTTGTGTTTGAAAGTAACACATTTTTCCGGAAAAGAATGGCTCCTTTTAAAGAAACCCAACCGCCTTCTATTTGGAAAGGAACACCAGTGACTGGAAGGACATTGTTCACTCACAAATTTGCACATCCCCAAAGGCTTCATCCCTTAAAGGAAAAAATGCACATCCCCAAGGAATACTGCGCATTGTTATCATACACACATTTTTTTTCAATGGTTTGTAAAGGATACATTTGACACATACATGATGCCTTAGAAACAAGATTAATCAGATGTGGCTTGGATTGTTCTGGATTAATCCTAAGGATCAAAACATCGGAAAAAAATGCAATGTTTCCCCGACTAGTCTGAACATGGCTAGATCCAAGTAGTTCCCAAAACATTGCTTTTTTTGTAGTTCAAGGGCGCCTTATTTACAACCCACACCTCTTAAATAGGTTTGTTGACAGCGCGAAACAACAACTTTACCCCCAAAAAGACAAGACATAGTTGCGGCGCTGGCAACAAAGCTTTCTGTTTTTGTTTACACCTAAAAAAAGGTCAGTGCCTCCATTCAGCCTGAACGATTCCCTGATGAAGTCAGGAATGGGAGGAGGAATTCCAGGAGGAAAAGAAGGAGATCTCGGTGAGCTTGAGATGGGCGAGTGCAACATGCAATAAGCTCAAACACCGGCCGGTGAATGGTAGGTCTCTAGGACCCTAGGGGCCCTAGCTGGATAATATATATATATATATATAATTATATATATATATTATATATTATATATATATAATATACATATATAATATATGATGATATGTGTGTGTGTATTTGTGGATCCAAGGCCGTTTTTAGTGCAAGAAAAGCTGATAATTCTGGGAGAAAAACAGATATCGAAGTTTAGCTAGGTAAGAGGTTGATGTTCTTCAGACCCATCAGCCCAGTATGCAAAACCGCACCTTGCCACGTCAAAGACGTGCCAGGTTTTCCTTGCCCCTCGTCGACAGCAAAACATCCTGTAAGTTGGTGGACACCTCTACCTTTGGAGGTAAAAAGCACCGATTTTCCTGTAGATTTCCTTCAAACCAATCCCTGAAAGATCACCTTTTTCGGCCATGACATGGACCATACTTCTAAAGCGCTGCTGGTGATGTTGATTATACAAAATACGTGTAAAAAATGCCATTTGGATACCTGGTAAGTTAACATATCTATGCTACAGATGGCCCATTTAGTTCGATGATTTATATATAAAGATGGTGGTTCCATATATGGTAAAATACCCCTCGGTTTCATTTATGTTCAATTACCGGAGGGTAATTTGCAAAAATACGCACAACGGTACAAAAATGATCCTTTGCAATACACAGGTGCTGCTGACACAGGGTGTTGAAAACTTCGTGACCCAAAGCAACTTTGATCCAAAGCAGATCACTTGTTGCCTGAACTCTTGTTGAACTCATCTACGGATCTATGTTTGATTTTCTCTGTTCGAAACACTAACGAAAGAAAGAGTAATATGCACTACCCTCTGGGCCGGGAATGTGACAAGATGTGACTAGCTATCCGGAAAACACAATTCCAATGAGCAAATCATCTCCACAGTCTAATTCTCTGATCTGAGTTCTGGGTGTTTCAAGCCCATTTCCTGCGGCGCCCCTGTGCTGTTGGCACGTGCCACGCGAGCCCCATTTCAGCGTGCTTCTCAAAGAGAATCTCCCGCACCGGAAAGAAGATCTGTTGGAGGAAATTGGGATTGGCCAAGGTTCGCCCTTTGTACTCCCGAAACGAATGGGTCAAAATTATTGGTGAATCTTTTATATTGCGTCAATCAAGTTAAATCTGACATCTGAGTTGTTCAAAACTGGTGAAGATGTGAATTGAAACTGGAGAAGATGTGCTCTACTTTTGATAATTGTGATGGATGGGCAAGCCCAAAGATGCTCCGATTCTCCCTTTTAGTTTGTTCAATGGATGAGTACATGGCTCGAAAGGGGACAGGGGATTGTTGCTTTTTATCGTCACTTAACCAGGCGTGGGCCTTGTGGCTGTCAAAAGCAATGGTCTCCAGTGGAATCCCTTCCGTCGGGATGAGGTCTGGGCCTCCTCTACGACCATCTATTTGGGCTACACATCCTGCAAAAAGGCGCCCTTCAGCCTGAAGAGACGTGTTTGATGTGATGCCAATGGACTTGGCCTTTTTATGTGGATTATGATGATTGATGGACTTGGGAGATGCACCATTTTCAGCTACTCAGTTTGCATTATATAGTGACAAGCATGTCCCACCGCTTTCTTGGTGCGTTGTTTCGAAACAGGCTCTACACCTGCGATCCCCGGCCAAGCCCAACATTCGCCCCGCCTTTCTGTCGGGATGCGTCTTGGATGGGCATTTTTTTGGCTCTTGTGGGTTCCATGCTGATGACCAAATTGGAGCATTTACTGCAGATTTGTGGGTTTTTGTTGGTTGAATGCCCGTTCTTTCGTTGCCATCGTTGAATCCTCGTGTTGGCTATACTTATTGTAGAAGTTGTCCATTGTACCTTTTTTTCTCAATACTGCACCATACTGCGCCCAATTTTACCATGTACCACCAGCAGTTGGTTTGTAACACCCATTTACTAGTTCGATATAGTGGACCATGAACCATACGTAGTCTAGTTCTGTTTACCAATTTAGATATCTAAACCCTATATTCCCATTAAATCACCATTCTTGCGTGAGTAAATAGCTATGACTGAGCCTCATCTTATCCCACCGATGTCATGGGGCCCCTGGAGGTCTCTGGGCATTGGGCTTCGCGTGTTTTGCCAAATCGTTGGGGAAGCTCAGCACGAGGATGGCTACGAGGATGGCAGCCACAGCTCCCTAAAAATCCATCGCGCCACAAGATCTGAAAATAAATCAAGGCGATTGGGAAAAGTCCCAAAGTATTGCCAAACATGTTTTGGAATGTGGGTTGTCAAATGTTATCAATATGAACTCAACATTACCCCCCCCCTTTCCATCCATTTGGACACCCCCACACTCATGTGTCCCATGAACAGTGAGGCTCATGAAGCGCCGTGACTAAGGCTGGATGATATCGGCTACACGGCCACCTATGTGTTGAGCGTCATCGGTCAACGACCTAGTGCTGAAGGAAGTTTATTCTGGGCATCCCCACATCCACGGGATCGTGGTGACTGGAACATTGGTTTAATCTGGAATAATGATGGTTAATGATGGTTAATAATGGTTAATAATCATATCTGGTTGGTGGTTTGGAACATGACCTTTATGTTTCCATATATTGGGAATGTCATCATCCCAACTGACGAACTGATATTTTTTTTTCAGAGGGGTAGGGCTCAACCACCAACCAGATATTCTCTAGCAAATCTGGGTGAATCAGTGGATGGTTACCATATCCCCATGGCAAATGATGACATTTTGCTGGGTGAATCCCGCCTTTTTCAAGGCCCGGTGTTAGTATCGTCCTTGGTGTCCGTCTTCATCTTCAAAGAGGTTGAGGCTCCAGGGAACGCCTGGAGTCTATGGCTTAAAACAGAAAGGGCCATCATGACCATGTGGTAAATTAACCTGTGCTTAGTAATGGTTAGTAATGATTAATAATAGTTTGTAACGGTTAGTAATGGTTAATATATAATGATTATAATTGTTAGTAATGGTTGGCAATGCGTAATATTGAACATTTACCATCTGGTAAATTAACAGTTGGACCCTGAAAGTAACCAATGTTTAGTGGTTTCCTAATTTTCCGACCCCGATGACTGCCAGGGTCAAATTGTTCATTTATACTGGAGGAGAAATCTTTTATATCTTTTTGGGTAGCTTGTTTGGTATATAGTATAGATCTAGATATAGTAATTTTACATGCTACTTATGTTGTTAGTATGATAATATTGTACTACTATGTTTCATAATATATGTTTGTGAAATATTATAAATATATTGTTAGTATAATAATATGTTACTTCACTACTAAATCTGTTTGTTTGTGAAGGGGATTCTTTCTCTCTCCGGCGCAAAAAATCTGGGCGTAGCCTGTGGGATCCTGTGGGATCCTGGTGTGGATCCCAGCACGCGCCACCAGGACGTATCGCAGCTACGCTGGTTTGCGGTTTCCTGTGTGGTGTGGATCCTGGGCAAACAGACGAGTGAAGGTAGGGAAAGATCCATGGATGTATGTATAGATAGATAGACAGACAGACAGATAGACAGAGATAGATAGATATAGTATATATATAGTATGTATAGTGTATATATGTATATATACATTTACTACATATATATATGTACACTATACATATATATATATGTTTACATATGTATATATATATATATTATATGCATCGTATATATCTATCTAGTATAGATATAGTAATTTTACATACTAAAATATTTACATATACAGATACATATACATATATACATAAATAGATATGTTCCTGCCGGACTGGGGGATATATGCAGGGCCAGACTGAGGAACAGGAATCAAGGCATTGAAAGGATGAGACTGCCAGGATTGAACCACATCATAGATTGGGAAATTGTAATAGGTTGGTAATTTCTAATTACACATTCTTCAACTCTTGGAATTTGTAGATTGGTTACTGAAAAAAAAAACACAAGATCTATCCACCGAAAAGTTGAGAGCGATGAGCCGAGCCACGGCTTAGGTCCAAGCGTTGGGAATGTCATGCATCATCATGGGGAATTGAGCGGACCCTTCGGCTGCCGGCCGTCGCTGGTGGCAAAGGCAGCCCTTGCTGGTAATTCGTGTCTAGTAACCTCCAAAGAGATAAACAATTTTGGATAGCACTAATTTAGTTTGTCGTAGAATGATACACTAGAAATTACTTTTCTATGCTTTTTAGTGTATCACATTTTGTAAGTATAGGATTTGACGTTTCTCAACTTGGGGGGTTGCCATATATCGACACAGGCCATCCACCAGTGTGGCCACGGTGGGCTCATGGGACTTATATCCAGCTACAATCGGCCAGTCATCGGTGGCACAGTGGCCTTTTTAAATATGGTATAGCCCATTTTTGGACACACCCACCATATATAATCATGTAATTAATATTAAATGTCCACATATATATGAATTGATGGTTTAAACAAACATCTACATACACAGATACACATGCGTACACATATACACATACATTTAATTTACATATAAATTTACACATACATATACATATATCATATACATATAGATTTAGACACGCACATATATGTGTATATATATATGCATATACATTTACATATACATTTACATATACATGTACATATACATCCCGGCGGAAGGGAAACCGCGCGAGCGTTTTGATTGGTTGCTTCCAGGAGAGTCACAATCACCTGTAATTTACAATATAAAATGCTCTTCCGCTCAGTTTGGATAACTGAAT
>Ga0126342_10005280_pt1 | contig 22463 bp, 22 predicted proteins | sample Cyp1metagenome_FD_92528 | JGI IMG/M metagenome (GOLD analysis project Ga0126342, IMG submission 92528) | Coral microbial communities from Lord Howe Island, Old Settlement Bay, Australia - Cyphastrea 1 metagenome | ecosystem: Host-associated > Invertebrates > Cnidaria > Coral ...
AAGTGGTGACGAAGGGAAGTGGTGACGAAGGGAAGTGGTGACGAAGGGAAGTGGTGACGAAGGGAAGTGGTGACGAAGGGAAGTGGTGACGATGGGAAGTGGTGACGAAGGGAAGTGGTGACGGTGGGAAGTGGTGACGAAGGGAAGTGGTGATGAAGGGAAGTGGTGACGAAGGGAAGTGGTGATGAAGGGAAGTGGTGACGAAGGGAAGTGGTGAGGACGGGAAGTGGTGACGAAGGGAAGTGGTGATGAAGGAGGGAAGTGGTGAGGTTGCAGATCGCATTGGGATGGCTGCATGGATGTTGCATGGGCTTTGCGTTGGGGAGGAAGCCGGAGCACGAAAACCTGCATTTTTCGTGTAAAGTGGCTGCAGGCGGCAATGAAAGGTACCTCCATGTACCTCCTGTGTGCGGCGGGTGCGGCTGCGGTCGGTTTGCTTTTTTTTCTTGCCGCATTGTAACGGTGGCTTCAAGCTGCTTTGGGTGTGCTTGTGTGTGTGTGCGCGTAGTTTTATAGTTGTTTTGGAATCTGTGGTTGCAGATCGCATTGGAATGGCTGCATGAGTGTTGCATGGCGGAGCACGAAACCTTAGTAGTAGTGCTGGGAAGTGATTCATGAAAGTTTAGATGACATATGGGAAGAGATGAGATGAGAAGAGATGAGCTGGGATAAGGTGAAAAGATCTCAGATGAGATAAAGCGTGGAGTGTGAAGAGTGCAGTGTGAAGTGTGGGGCATGAAAAGTGAAGTGTGAAGTGTGGAGTGTGAAGAAAGCAGTGAGAAGTGTGGACTGTGAAGTGTGGAGTGTGAAGTGTGAAGTTTGGAGTGCGAAGTGTGAAGTGTGGAGTGTGAAGTGTGAAGTGTGAAGTGTGGAGTGTGGAGTGTGGAGTGTGAAGAATGCAGTGAGAAATGTGAAGTGCGAAGTGGAGCTTCAAATGTGATATGTGAAACAGGACACCACTTACGCAGAATGCACGCACGCACGGGCCTGGCTGGCGCACGGCGCATGCAATGTCTATAGATGAGAAAGGTCTGAAGTATATCCCTAAGGCAACTTCCGCCCCGCCTCGTGCGGGTACTACTGGTAATCATTATATACATATATGCGGTGGAACATGTATATTTTGTGTATATATAATCAATATCGATCAATATCGGGTATTTCAATCAAACATATGGGCCATATTGGGTTTTAATTATGGTGATTTCAACCAACAACAGTATGAGCCTCAAATGTACCCGTGATTCACCACTGTTAACCACTACCAGCCATTATTAACCACCATTGGGTTTAGATGGGTTTAGTCCATTTCACCGCGGCCTCCGCGCGGCCACCAGGCGATCGTTCTGAGCTCCTGGCGCTGCTGCGGAAAGCGCGCGCGGCAGGACCGTGGGACAGCGGCTCCTTCGCCATGCGACGACAGCAGTGGAGCTTTTGCTGGGCCACTCGGCGCGGCATGGCCCGGTTGTTTTTGGTTGGTTTATCAATGTTTAGTTAACCAGAATACTGTCCATATGCCATAGTAACTAGTTCGACAGATCATGAAAATCCATTTATTAATGTTTAGTCTACCATAGTGCCATGGTAACTAATTTGACATATCTAATCTACCACCACAAAGCCTGAAATTAAAATAATGCTCATCAACGAACTGGGGCACCGCCTGGTACGGTGAGCTCTCAGTGTGGATCAGCAGGTAGAGGATCTCCACCAAAACTGGTAGCTCTGCTGTTCTTTTTCACTTTGAGGGGGCCGCAATCAGAAGCCTTGTGAAATCAGTATTCACAACAAAAAACTTAGTTCCCAAAGCACTTGTGTGTTTCACTTGTTTTTTCATTTTTTTTCGATTGTGCAATCGTGACCAAGTGGATGCGTTACATTATTGCAAATTTCTTATGATTCTTGGACCCAAATCGCCAGCAAGAGCCCAGGTGGAGATGGTTGAGGGTCGGCAGGCATACAGCCATTTTGGCGTTACTTGGCAGGGCTGACTTGGCACTTTGGATCCCATCATTTGGGGGGAAAATACGGTGAACTCGATATATTCAGGGGGTGGAAGTTGCGACCGTGACCAAACTCAACAAACAAAGTAACGTTAAAGAAGTAGATATGATGAGCAGACTGGATAAAGCGCCCTTTTCATTGGATTTATATATATTTGTGTTTATCCAAATGGTCTTTTATATTCTCATCAAATCTATCAAAACTCCAAACTTTGATACCATAAAACAGCTTTACATCCCAAAGATCTGGATCACGTACTAGTAGTTGTAACGTAGATTGGCAAATGTTGATAATTGGGGATGGTGACTGGCCAGCCAGTGGGTCCCAACAATCATCTGAAATCACAATTAAAAAAATATCGAAATTTCAGCATCTAAAGATGTTCAAACATGTCTAATCTATCTGGATATACCTATAACCATTTCAAAACACATCTAAATCCTGCCTTTAAAAACTGTTAAACACAAAAACAAAGTCATGCATCCTAGACAATCTCCCAGAACAAAGCTCCGGGTCATCCAAAAATCTCCTAAAGTTCAATCCTCTCATCTTCCATGGCAAAGGAAGGCGCCACGGCGATCCAAAACGTGGAGGACCTGGAGCCAGTGACGGCTGCCGAGATGCCATGCCCCGCGAGGTTCGAGGGCAGCTTCGAGGCAGCTAGGGCTCAGGCCTTCCTGAAGTCCAAGCTGCTGGTGCCTGGGATGCCAATGTGTGATTTTATGGTGACTTTAAGGGGATTTAACATGATTTAACCATCTGGTAAACTATATAACAGTTTGCGAACTGGAAAATCACCATCTTTAATAGTAACTAATCAACAACTGAAGGTTTAATCACCAAATACAAGTGGATTTTATTGGGAATATGATGTCTATTCTATCTTATGATTTGTTTATGTATTGTATGGAAATGTTAACCATCAACTATGGGATTTAACCATCAACTATGGGATTTGTTCATGGTATTTGATGGGACTTGATGATAGTTACCCTCCGGGAAACGTTTACAGTTTGCTATCGAAATTCACAATCTTCAACAGGTAAATCAACTATTCCTATGGGCCATTTCCAATAGCTATGTTAAATTACCGGAGGGTATATGTACTGTATGGAAATATTATCTGATTTTTTTTAAAAAAATAGGGGTACCCCACCACCATATATATATATATATATATATGCAAAATGTATCAACATGTTTCAACATGTTTTGAATTCTAGGAAGCCATATAATATGGTTATATACATCATATGGGCATGGGAATAACATGTTCATATTTTGTTTATGATATGTTTGGAATGGACATATTGGTGCATAATAGTAAATAATCAGCAACTGAAGGTTTAATCACCAAATTTATGTGGATTATAAAGGGAACATTATGTTTATATCATGTTTATTACATGTATTGTATGTAAATATTCACCTATGGGGTTTATAATGGGAATGTTTAACCATCAAGTATACACCACATATGGGAATATTATGTGACTAGTATGGGGGTAAGTACAACACGTTATATATGAACACCGTACTTGGAATATGATGTTGATATTGTGTTTATTATATTGTAATATTATGGGAATTTAATATAATGATATCAATATGTCACCATCATGAATTGGGAATATAATGGGACCATGTCATGAACAGTTAGCTTATATTCATGGGTTGACTGATATGCTTAAAGCAAGTGGGAATATCATGGGCATTTGGGAATTGTCGTATAATATGTCATATCATGTCATAGCATTTAAACAATGGGTTCCTAAATGTGTCTAATATTTACTGCAAATGGGAATTTGCACCAACGCAACCATGGCGGGATGATAATCCGAATATTATGACTATATTTGCTTTCTATGGGGTTAGTAACGATACCAATGGGAATGGATGTTAACCAACAGCAGTATGGGATTATCACTGTTTTGGAAACCTAATGATATCTTAATGGTAAACCCAACGATAACCTTAACCAACAACGATGTGTGGGTTGTGCACGGATGAGCTGTAACCACATATAACCACCGATATGGTTTTATGTTGTTTATACGTTGTTTTTTGTTAGGATTACATGGAGATAAATATTGGTGATATTTATCGGATTGAATTGGGATTTCACTGATGGGAATACTATGTCACTATGTTTATAATCGGAAGTGAACAAATAGACATATTCACGAATCAAACAACAACGATGTGGGGGATTTAATCAATATTAGATGGGGATTACAATGGACAAAATTTCAATTACATATATATATATATATACATATACGGATAGCTACGTAGTGTTTAAATGGAATGTTCAATATATATTATTCACATTTTTTTTGAAAAAACAATGGATGAACTTAAACCATCAACCGATCAAACATTGAGATTTTACAAGAAGCGAAGGTGGACTCTATTGGGTACATGGGGATTATGATTGCAACCAATGATTGAATATTTTAAACATCACCAACGGGGGATTATAACGAAACATATCAAACAAAAAAATCTGGTTTGGTAATGAACATGGGAAAACTGCCGGAAGACTTTGAGTGGAACTGAACCAAATCATGTTTTGTTTTTGTTGTTTGCTCCTATTTTCTCAGATGATGTCAACTGCGCAAGCATGAAGGATGGCCCCCCAAGCACAGTTCACCAATGGGAAGCGGAAGTGGAGGTTGGTGGTTTGGAAGATCTTTCCCCGTGCCTACCTGGAATGATGGTCTGTGTGGGTTGGCTCGCATTTTGGTTAATGTGTGAATGTGTCAGATAGGATACCGCAAAATGGAATAAAATGCCATACTTGTATGGTGTTCTCTAATTGTTGAACCTCATGATTCCCCAAAAGTAAATTGGAGTAAACCCTCCCTGTTTGGACAACCCCTAATCCATTAGAATCCACTAGTTGTGTAAAATCAGTCTTCAGACATGCCGTCTTTATCATGTTTGATCACGACTTGGCTTTCCGGTCAAGCCATTCCTCCGCGGGTCAAGGATGGCACTAAGGTTGTGGCTGTGGTCTCCGGCCGAGGGTGAGCGGGATTTGGTGCTGGCTAGGTCAACTCTAAATGGGATGATGACATTACCCTCTTGTAAGCTAACATAGCTATGGAAAATCACCTTTTTTAATAGGTCAATCAACGAACTAAATGTGCCATGTTCAATAGCTATGTTATTTTACCAGAGGGTAAAACAGATTGATGGTAAACCACTTGCTATTAAGTGGAAAGAACGTGAACTCAGCTGGTTTTTACATTGACAGTTCCAAGATTGATGGAACAGAGTGAAGTGGATTTCCTTCAGTAAATCAACATGCTTCGACCCTCCAAGGCCCCATGAAAATGAGTAAAAGTCCCAAGTCAAAAGGGTTATGTTACCATATATTGCCTCATTTTCCGAGGTACATAGCCTGGGAACATGTTTGCAATATTCAACGTATTCTATTGCTACGTAGTTTGGTTGTTTCAAACATGTTTGTATTCAACGTAGGTTTAGTATGAAGGTTGGTGACTTTATTGTGTTGATGGAATGGGCTGGAAACCACCAACTAAGTTGAAAGTAGCAAAAGTAGGATAGAATAGGGGAGAACTATAAGCAGAAACATTTTGTTCAACGACTCAACGACGATGACTACCCGACATAAAATTGGGATGAAGCAGGACGACGCGGTAGATGAATATGCAGTCCCTGGAAAACCAGGTGCCTATTGTTGTGGCCACCATGCCATACCATGCCACCTTTTTTTAAAAAAAAACGCTACTTTACAGATTTGTTGCGTCACCTTTGTGTATATTTAGGCCACTGTTCAAAGGTAATTAAAATTGCACAGTCTGACACCTTCAAAAAAATGATGATGTTTGTTGGTTTTGTGCTTTCTTTAAAGTGGCATTGAAACTTGCCACTTTCCAACAGTTGCCTTAATGAATAAGCCATTTATAACATTCCAGGTAGACAATTGGGGAAGTCCTTGGTGAATGGTGAGTTGATGGGTGGTTTGTTTGAGATTTGGTGGTCAGGAATGTGCTACCACTGGTAGATTAGCCATGAGTTTGGGATGTTGGTGTTGTGCATACGAAGTGTTCAATGTGAAACTACATGTGTGTTCCCAAATTTGGCTAGATCTCTATTCCTTAAATACATTATATAATTATTATAATTATAAACACACATATATATATACAGGTTATTTTAATTTAAGTTGAATCAACTCAACATCAGCATAGTCAACTCGTTGAATCACCGTTTATTTAAAATTTAACAATTCCATGGTCTTTCATCTCCGGCCCAGCAGGAAGCCACAGAAGGACGAAGCCCTGCAATACCTGGCCTTGGCATCGGACGAAGTCCGCAGTGTGCTCAGCGAGAATGCGCCTGGGCCGGCAATGGGAACTGGCCGGGTTTTCCTGATGGTGAGGTTGGTAAAATTGGAAACATAAAAGTAACATGTAGAGGCTTACTGTATAAGATTGAGTTCATTATGGGATGATAATTATTAGATAAACAATCCCACTTGAATGATATGTTAAGCGGCAAAACTGCGAAATCAGGTGGAAAGCAGAATGTTGGTGTTAGTGTTAAACAGCAACAATTTTAGTGAAAACATGTGGAGGCCCAAAATCCGACGGATCATGTTGGAAGTTATGGAATGAACTATGAACCATCCGCAGCAGGAAAAAACTGATAAGCACAAGGTGGATGAGTGAATTTACACAACAACAACGATGGAACTTAACCAAGTCACCTAATATTTGAAGTTACTTAGATGTGCGGTTCTTTGAGTTACTGAAAGATAACTGCTCCAAAGTGGGTCCAACTCCCATGAACATGTTCCCACTTTTTCCGCCGGGGAATTTAAGAACTAGCGCCATCACCAAAGTCAGGGCCCTTAGCTGCCCCTGGTCATTTCTTGGGTTTTCTTCGTGCGAGAATGCAGCATACCCTCAATCAAACATTAGCTTGCTGGAAGACCCGCCAGTTAATTCGATGAATTTCGATGACACAGGGGGGTAATTGTTATACACTAGCATAATAATGGTATACTGGTTGGTGGTTTGGAACATGGCTTTTATTTTTCCACATATTGGGAATAATCATCCCAACTGACTATCATATTTTTCAGAGGGGTTGAAATCACCAACCAGATAATGTTGATGATTAACCAGATCTAGCTAGACCATCGTGCTAGCTCCATTGATCTAGCCAGGTCGCAACGTTGATCCATGGGTGAGGTCGCCAGCACCCTTCGATCAACATCGACGTCCCCTAAAAAATGGACAGTTTCCACCTTTGGTCTGCTAAATTCCCGGACTTCCCACTTCTATTCATCGATTTCCAAGATTTTCCATGGATTGTCCATGAATTTTCCATGGATTTTCCATATTTGTTTGGAGAGCAACGATGTAATCCATCGATTTGCGGTTGCGCGGAATCCCACGGAGGCCATCTTTTGGAGGGGCCGCCCTGCAGAGCTCAAAGATACGCAGCTGCGGCAGCTGGCGCCCATGGACGCTCAGCAGTGGGATCTTTCCATTGGATTGATCATGGTCACCATGGTCCATGGGGTTAGTCTATGGTAATTTAACATAGCTATTGAAAATCACCATTTTCAATGGGGTAAATCCACTATTTCTATGGCCATTTTCAATAGCTATGTTAAATTACCAGAGGGTAGTCTATGGGGAAGATTTCCCATAGGAAGAGTTCTTGGATTTGGACTGAAGAAAATCAGATTTAACACATTTCCTTTTGGTGACTGTCCATGTGTTGAGCTCAAGACGTGTACATTCTTGATCGAAACCATGGGGGGTAAGGGGATGGATAGAAAGTGGATATGCAAATCATCATCTTCCAGCAGGGATTCCAACCATGGCCACGCAGCGATCGCACTTTTGTTTGCAAATAAGATCTTCAATAGAGGCTTGGTACTCCGGGGCGCAGTTCCACTTATACTTGTGACTTGTAAGTGAGTACATAACCCATCATTTCTTTTCAGTGGGCACATAAACATACTTATAGCTTTATAGCCTGTAGCAGGCTAGAATCCCATGATTATTCCCAGTAAAACCCAACCAACTTCATCCTCCAAGTACCAACCACCCAACCCCTGCAGATCGTTTTCGAGGACACCTTGCCATCTCTGGCCATAGCGGTGACACTGGCGGCGGATGCCATGACGGAGACTCGACCACAACTGTTACAAATGTTACAAGCGGACTGGGGTTGGAGACGGGTACCATCGATGATGAGAGCTCATATGCTGGGAATTGCTTGATTCCTGGTTTTTTTTGGAAAACTTGTGATTTACAAGGGAAACTGGGGTTTATTGGGTACCATCAATAGCTTGATTCCAGGGATTGATTGGGGAAAACAGGGGAATGAAAGGGTGTCACCAAGTGGTAAGCCACATGGGCACACAAATCAGCAGCCTTCGAAACCTCTTGGCCTTCCATTAAACTGGTTTCTTACGAACGGGATTCTCAGCTCATGGATTATGACAATCCCCAATAATTACGTTAAGGGTATATAGCCCCGAACTCATCATCAACCTGCAGTGCTTTGAAAACTACTCTAGTTGAATTTACCCTCTGGCATCATCAAACATGGTTTCTAGCGGGTAAAATTATCAAATTAAATTGGGAATTACATGAGTTTGACCACAGTCCACTTGGTTTAACTATTGTGTTACTTTTTCTCAGTTTCATGTCGAACGAACAGCGTCGTATCACAAATTCACAAAGAGAGAGACTGGACAAAGGATAGTTGCATCTGGGCACAGGGACTAGTGAGTTGGTATGTGTTGCTAGTTTGATGCAAATAAATAAACAAAACACAGGGAATTTGAACAGGACAACTAAGAAGTCCCCAAGAAGTCCTTATGGTTTTGCAACTCCAAAATCTCCAGCAACCCCCAGTTGGTAGATTTCTGTTGGTCCATACTCTATACCCTTTGGTTCTTCAACGTAACTATGGAAAATGAGATAAACTTACGTACCTTTTTTGATAGGTAAATCAGAAAAAAAAACATCTACCATACAGCGATACATAGTCCATTTTCATGCATTTTCCATCATTTTCCATCATTTTCCATCATTTTCCATCATTTTCCATAGCGAACTGTTAAATAACCAGAAGGTAACTTCGATTCTGGTTGCGATGCCCAGGTGATTTTGGCGGTGCCCGGAGCGGTGACCAGGACTCAAACGTTGGAAAGCATCTTGGAAGGTCTCGAGGCCGGGACGGCAATAAAAACCAGATGGGGAGAATAGGGGGAACACACACACAAATATATATATATATAACATATATATAATATATATAACACATAGACATATATATATATAACACATATGTATATATATATATATAAAACATATATATATATATGTAAAACATATATATATATAACATATATATATAACATAAATTTATTTATATATATTATTTCTATATGTATATATAACACACACACATATATATATATATATACGTATATATATATATATGTTATGTATATACACAATTCTGTATGGATGGCGGATGGCGATAACAATGATACATGTCCAATGATGTCCATTTCTCCAATGCATTTTTGATTATGCTTTTACCACCAGTGTTCTTCTTTGTTAAAAGACCTGAACATGCCATTTTGAACCCAGCCCCTGTCCCTCTACGTTCCATCAGATCACCGATATCCTCCGATCATTTTAGATATAGTCATGGAAAATCACCATGTTTAGGAAGTACATTGAAGTACATAATCCATCAATGGATCTACATTGGCAATTTTTCATACAAGGTGAGGTCCCCGTTTACGATAGCTTAGTTGATGCGGCTAACTTGGTTTGCTATAGGCTTTACAAGGGATACAACTATAGCATAACTATTTACAACTATATATTATAGTAACTATTATATAGTATTCATATCATGAATTCATAGGGCTTATAAACCAACAAACATCACTGGCAGGCCTCACCTTCTATAATCATCAATGATCAACCATCGTCAGTTATATCCACATTTTATCCCCACAGTTTGGTGAAAATCCCCAAAAATGGTCAACTATAGTGGATGGTTGCGACATCCTGCACCACCTAAAGGATGGTTAAACCCATATAAATAATGGGATGTTTACACGTCTATCAACTCGTGCAGGATTTTGCAACCATCCACATGGACGATCGCTATGGAGGTGTGTCTCACCCGCCAGGCTATGGAGGTTCACCGTCAGCTGATGCAGGCGCGCCGGAACGATGAGGACGTGCAGTTGCGACAAGCGCAGGACCAGGCGCGAAACGCGCGGGGGATGGTGGAAGCTGGGGCGGAGACCATGGATAAAATGAAAATCCATGAAGCATGGAGATTTTCACCAAGAAAAATGGTGGGTTGACATGATTTAACCATGGAAACATGATGAAACATGTGGATTTAAGCATCAAGAATGGGAATTGTTGGGAAATGGATGGGGAAAACTGGGGAAAGATGGGGTTAATACCTCTAGTGAGTTGACATTTTGATAGGGGAAATAGTGATAAACCAATGGGTTTTAGGGGTACCATGTTTTCAGACAAACCAAAGTAGGAAAAAAACAACAGGAACAAATTAGGTGAACTCTATATACTTCCAGTAAGTTTAGATATGGAAACAAAGCGCTATTTAGTTGTACAGAGTAGACCATGTTCCGAGAGACAACAATGGATTTCCCATTCCTTGTACCAGGCAGCAAAAGCATACAGTAGAAATTCAGTGAAACAGCACCTGAGGCGTATTGGCCAATGAATCAGTCCAACATTAAGTCAATTCCTCCTTCCCAACGCACACACACACACCACAACAACAACAACAATAACAACAACAATAACAACCACAACAGCAACAGCAACAACAACAACAACAGCAACAACAACGACAACAACAACCACGACGACGACAACAATAACAACAACAAGAAGAACAACGGGACATTTTAGAGGGCAGTAACCGCAGCAACCTCAAGACAATAGAGTGTTCAATCCATTTCTGGGTAGGGGTTCTCAAGAACATCCAGGGAAAGGACTATAAATTGTATAGCAAACTGACCAGCCCTTCAAGTTTGTTCCAAAGGACATGCTTGCTAGCTGCTATTTGGCAGGAACCAATCACTAGGTCACTAGAATCATCTCACTGGTTATATAATGACATTGGTTGTTAAAATCTCTAACCGGGGCCCATTTATAGCTCGGCAAACGACGACCATTCACTAACGACTTACTAATCAATATTGCATTTCAGTTGAATATTGCTATATCCCTTGTTTGGTTGGTTACATGCCTAAGCAGTTTCTGTGGTTACTCAGCTCCATGGCAAGCCGGGAAATCCCCGAACCAAAGGTCCCAGGTTTAGTTCGCTGGGAAAGTCATTGAACTATTTCCGGGACATGTTCCAGCCATGTTTGATGACCAGAGGATACATCCCCATGAAGTTCCGATGTGTTTGTCAGTTACATTCCCATAGTCCCATAGTTTGATGGTTAAGATATCAAATGAGAAGGAATAGCTTTCCCTAGTTCATCCCCCTAGTTTGATGGTTAAAATCCTCTATGAACATCAATAAACAGCGATAAATCAAGTGAACAAATAACGTATTTCTTTTTTGGTTCAAATCCTCTATTGATATCTATATATACAAGTGATAATACAACTGCAGGAGAATCCTGGTTGATGAGTTTCAACCATAAATTCAGTGAAAAATCCGGCAGCTTTCCCGAGGAATACGCCGACGCCTTGGCCCGTGACCAAGCCGCCGCTGCGCGGGCGCAGCAAGCGCCGCAAGCGCCGCAAGCGCCGCAAGCCGCGCTTCCCGTGCCGCCCACGGTGCGGCCAGAGACGCGGCCGCCCCACGTGGTGTCCTGGCACCAGGGGAGAAAATGGTGGGAAAATTCGGTACTTAGATGGGCCATAGACTTAGTGACTTAGTTAACGAATGTTAACTAGTTGGAAAAAATAATGTAAATGGATTATTATTGGGATTGTTTGTGGGTCATAACCCACTTACTAACCAGTTGGCTAGTTTTACGGCCCATCTATAAACCCTATGCAGTAACCGAATGGGAAATGCATCCCCATTACAGAAATGGATGGTAATTATCAGCGATCCCCAAATTGGAGGGTTTACCACCATTAACCCCAAACTAAAAATCCAGCGGTTTTCCCTATGAAATATCGAGGTAAACACGTAGCCTGCGTTATTTGAATCAGTGGTGGATGTAGCATTTAAGATTGTGATATATCTAGCAAACATTTAGCAGCTAGCATTTACTGCAGTGGGGCTTTAATCAAACATCAGGGTTTGATGTGGTTTAAGTATCCTGAAAAGGGGTGTATGTATATATTTATTTATTTATTTACTTATTTATTTATGATATAATACATATAATAATATATATATATATATTTATTTATATGTGTACGCACATATATATATATATATATATCTTATGTATATATATATATATATTATGTATATATATATATGTATACCGCCAATTAAGAACATTGGCTTTAATAAGATCCACAATACATTCTACCAGGGTGTTCTTCGTGGGTGGAGCCATGCGGAGCCAGGGAATTAGTTTCGGTGCGACCTCAGTTTGATTCAATGCCATTTCTATTTGCTTAACATGACTTAAACTATCCCATAGGATCCATGTATGCTATATATGGTAACATTTACCATCAATATACCCTAAATGTTAGCATATATACTGTACCATACATGGATCCTATGGTTATCTTAACCTCAAAAAAATGAACATGATAGAAAACACTATTTCTGATGTTCCCTGATGGGATTCCCATCATCCCCATCAACTCCTTTTCCCAGCATCCAGTAGTTGGAAAACACTAATTATTCATATCTAATTCATTCTAATTCCCAATACTTGGGATTGTGATTAACAGAAACTCATCATCCCAAGTCAAAGCAATATTCCATTTTTCCTACATGGAGGTTTTCCAAAATGGGGGCTACTCCCAATTCATTCAAGTCATTAGACCACTCTTAGTATTCAAACCTATAGTGACTTCGAGATGAACCCCCATGTTCCCATCTCCGCATTTTCCCTGTTTGGATGTGCATCCCACTTAGGACCCGTGGTTTATAATGTTTATAATCCATATATAATATATAATATAACCATATATAACCCCTATAGAATCCTATAAGTGGGGATATTCCATAATATTCCATATATACTTGGGTTTTTTGTTGGTCCATTTCCTAAGTCCCGGTGCTCCAGGACGAACGACACGTGGCCGCCGCCGAGCAGTTCCTCAGCGAGGCGCCCAACGGCCAGGACGGCGACGGCCGCGACGACGCGGTACGGCTGGTGCTGAAACTGCCCAGCGGCGAACGCGTGGAGCGCACCTTCAACGCGCAGGACGAAACCAACGTGGCCTTGGGATATATGGTGGATGAATCCAGGTAGTGGACTTTTTGAGAATATTAGGGATAGAGACAGAGAGAGAGAGAGATATATATATATATGTATGAATGCATGTGTATATATGCATACTTATACTGTATACTTAATTAATTTTTAAAAAATATAATATTCATGTATATTTATAAATATTCGATATTAGTATATAATTATATATATATACACGTAAATATTTGTGTGTTTAGTAAATAAATGCAAAGAGAAATATATTTGATTTCGCATATTGACCTTTTCATATGTTGTGTGAATGTATATAAAATATGTATGAGTTGTTACCTATTACCTCCCATCACTATAGTGGATGGTTGGATGGAATGGGATCATTTTGCTGGAGAAGGGATCCGCCAACTTGCAACTGAGAGGCCCCCATCTCCGCCTTTGCTGCGTTAGTGCCTTAGGAGCCGCTTTCACGCGTTCAGCAGTGGGCAAGATGTTGCTTGGAAGGTCTCGGAAGGTTGTTCCAATCATGTCCAATCTCTTTCTCACATTCAAGACTGAAATAGATTTGAACTATTGAAACTGGCAGAAAGTAATCAATTGTTTTCAGCACTCAACAGCATGATACCTCACTAGCATTTTGGATGATTTGAGATGTTTATGGTGTTTGTTTGGTACTGTAGTACATCCCATCTTGAAAGGAGCAGTCTAATGTTCTTAAGATTAAAAAAATAGATGCAACCTACAAGATCTTCTAAATATCATCAACCTGTTTAACCATATATTTTTATCAACTGGAATATATTGTTCCTCCCAATTTTCCTCGACCCTCCAAGAACCATCCAAAAGATATGGTAATCGATGTATAATTGTCATTTTGTCACTTCACTCGTTTACCCATGAAATCATGCGTGCTCGGAGGCTCTACCTACACGTAATCTAGAGTTTTTGGTTGATTTTTCCCATTGAATGAAGACACCCCCTTCAAAAAACCTATTATTTGTCCTACGATGTTTGAATTTTGTTCTTTTATTTCTCCCATATCTTCCGGATTATGTTTTTGTTCCATTCTTTGTTCCATTGTTTTCGCAGCATCCCATCTTTCTTACAGCCGGCGGCTCAGGCTGTCCCTGGCTCCCGGAGGCCGAGGGACGGCAGCTGGTCATCCCGGCAGCCTTCCAACTGGCGCGGGCCTTGGATCCGGTGGGGATCCGGTGCCAGTTCGCGCCAGGTTCGAGATGAACAAATGCAACGAAATAGTTAACAAGCTTGTGGTGAAATATGGTGAAATGATATCAAAATGATTTCAAGTGTTTCAACCACAAAATTGTATTAATTAATATTATTGGTTCAAACTAGTAATGTGGTTAAACTATGTTAAAACAATAAGATAATGATGATAAGAACAATAATACTCATGATAAGAACAATACTAAGAACAATGATGATAAGAACAATAATATTGATGATAAGAACAATAAGAACAATGATGATAAGAACAACCATAGTAATGATAAGAACAATAATATATACTAATCATAATGATATCATAAGTTGTTGATTGTAATCATGTGATCATCATAAAAGTAAACCATAGTAATTCTATTGATTTGTTATGAAGCCATGTAATAGGTGAAACTATTTACTGTTTCATCACATTATTGATAAACTATCTACCCGCAGTATTGATAATAAATGGATAATAATAATAGTAAAACCATTCATTGGGATTTGTATATCCATGTGTATATAAACCGTTCCTTTTCTTGTTCGTTGTATGCCCTTTCTTCATTGGTGAATTCTATCCACTTACTAAACGGTTTGCTGAAGATGAATTGGCACATGTTCCCATTGGCAAATTTCACCATCACTACAGGATGGGGACCCCCAGTTATAAGTTGGTTCATAAACCATTATAATCACCATTAACTATAGTTACATTCATCATAAACCATAGTTAAGCCACTTGTAAGGCCACTGAACGCTATCTTGGGGGCCCCATCCTGTAGGGGCCCCATTTGGCACAAATCCCAGATAAGTGTAGTAGTTTATTATCATTGTCCATGGCAAACTGTCAGATGCCCAGAGGGTACACCGAGGAATATTTACTCTACGTAAAATACTGCGTATGGACAATCACAATTTTATAGCTACGTATGTTATCATTTTAGGCCATGACTCCCATGACTCCCATGACTCCCATGACTCCCATGACTCCCATGGCAATGTTAAGGAACCAGTGGGTATATCTCCATAGATGGAGCACCCTTTCCACCGGTGACCCATGGGCCGATAAATTGCCAAAGGCCATGGCGTTCCCACGGCGAAGATTCACGGCGGCCGACTGCGAGCGAAGTCTCAGGGATGCTCTGACCGATCTCGTAGATCTGCCAGCGTTGGGATTCATTGGATATGAAATTGTACCCTCTGGTAAACATACAAAAAGCTATTGAAAATGGCCATAGAAATAGTGAGTTTTCCCATTAGAAATGGTGATTTTCCATAGCTATGTTAAATTACCAGAGGGTAGTTCAATTGTTTGATTGAACGTCAATTGGGATGATGACATTCCCAATATATGGAAAGTCAAAAAAACATGTTCCAAACCACCAACCATGTACCATCTGGTTATTTAACAGTTTGCCATGGAAAATCCACCCATTTTTGATAGGTAAACCATTTATTTTCATGGGCCATTTTCCATGGCTATGTTAAATAACCAGAGGGTAGTTCAATTGTTTGATTGAATTGGAAATGAAGTGGGATGTGGCTATACAATAGGTGCAAGATCCTTTTTTTGCGGAGTTTGTCCAGAAAAGGGGTATATCCCAAATTGGCATGGCATTGATATCAACATTTTTTAGATAGTCCAGTTTAGTTAGTTACAGAGGTTCACCCAGTCAGAAATATGTGTAAGCGGGATCTTGACCCTAGTTTATGTACGGATTACCCAATTATACTGTAAATCGGATGTTTGCCCCCTTACACACACATATCTATAATATAATATATATATATATACTTAATTATATTTACACATACATAGTTATATAGTGTATATATATATATAAGCAAATAAATGAATGAACACATAAATAAATACATATATACATAAATAAATTATCTCTCTCTCTCACATATATATATATATATATATATATATTGGCATCATAGTATATCTATATATGTGAAATTATGTCATGCGAAAGTACCTTACCGTACCTAGATTGGTTACGGTATACGGTTTTTCAATCACATGAAATCACTGGATTGGATCACTCTGATGGAACCTCTTCCTTAAACTGGCATTTTTTAATCGAAAAAAAAAAGGTAATTTTCCCATTGAAAATGGTGATTTCTGGGAAATACACCATAAGTAGCCATTAATGTTCATCTATCCAGATGAATAGCCCCATGAGATTCTATAGGAAACCACATTCCTGGCTTTGTGTTCTCTTCCGAAGTTCCCATTGGATCAGGTTCCCTGAATCTGGATTTGAGCAAATCTAGTTGCTGTTTTTTGGTCTGTCTGAAAATGGCTGCGGCTACCCCCCAATTATGTTACTTTTGATAGGGAAAATGATGAGGTACCATGAGGTACCCTATTTTCAGTCAAAGCCAGATGTCAAGAGTTACCCTTTGGTAAACTAACATAGCTATTGAAAATGGCTATTTATGGTGTATTTTGCCATTGAAAATGGTGATTTCCCATAGTTATGTTAGTTTACCAGAGGGTATATATTTGCATCTGGTTTTGTTCCGTTTGTTCATCACTACAGCTCAGTCGGTCACCGAGGACTTGGGCTTGGCACCCTCTGCAGCGCTGCTCCTGATCGATGAAGGCTGACGCACTAATCGTGACAGAGCTTGCGACTGAGAAATCAGCAAACTTAGAAACCCTTGTTTTTTTTCCAAGGAAATTCATCTACAAATGGTAGATCTTGGATTCTCATGGATTTTCATGGATTCTCATGGGCTTTCCATATATTTGTAATAATTTGGGGAATTTCATCAACACAAATGAAGGCTTGAATGAATTACCCTTCACGTGCGGCATTGGTACACGACCTGTATAACCAATCAACTGGGGGCAGAAGTTGGGTAACCTAAGCTACCTGGGGATTTCCATGGATTCTCCAATCCGAAGTTTCAACCAGCTCTTAGTAAGATGTTGTTTCAACTTGAACGTGATGGACATCAGCGTCCAAGCGTCGTTGGTCGAAACTCGAGCTCTGGCTTCGAAGAAGCTGTTGAGTTCATATTCCGTCATATCCCATTTGCGACGGCTGAAACAAATCAAGATACTACTAGTTACTACGGCTGAATCTACTAGAAATGAAGAGGATTGGAGAGGTGCAGCACGGAAATCTAACACGATGACTTTGTGATTTCATTTGCGAAGCTTCGCTACAGCTGTGCGCGAGGGTGTGAGGTGGGTCAGTTGTAAGCTGCAGAGCATCAGCCAGGGGCTGTGGCGTAGGCTCGCTCCTTGCTGATCACAGCGGATAGGTTCCCCTTGGCCGTGTGCATTCGTTGTATTTCACCATAGTAGCCCCCATTGAGATCGAATTTCAGATGAGATTCCAATGTAGATCCATTTCCTCCAGGTGTAGGTTTAGAACTTTCAGTGGCCCCATCATTACCGTGCGAAATGGATGGGTCTGTATGGTACGTCAGTATCTTTAGCAAGGCAAGGCCCTCACCAATCGCCGGTGGCCCCAGAGCCACGAGTCTCACCACTCGCAGCCAGAAAGAAAGGCGCAGGAGTCAACTGTCAATCTCACAATCTCCACTTGGTGGCTCATCCCACTTACTAAATATAGGTTATATCCCCTGGTTATTAGTGGGATAAGTGGGGCTTTTCTACTTTCAACTTTTTTTAGGGTTATAGTTTATAAACTACGTACTAAGTGGGATGAGCCAGCAAGATTACTTGAAACCATGTTCCCCGTGGCCAACCCTGCTTGGGCACATTGATAGAGCCATCCGTGGTAAATTGTCTATTGCCAATCTCATTTTGTGTCTTTGCCGGGTGTGCCTAAGATTGGCCACGCATTGCCCACAAGATATCGCTACTGTCAAGGCATTGCATCCTTGGAAGCGGAGGCAAATTTGCTGACTGGCAAGGACTCATTGGGAACATGCGTGGAAGACAAAGCCGTTCCTTCCAGCAGCGTTCCATCTAACTACCCAACATAGGGTACAGATGGGTAGTCTATAGGACAATATCATGATATATGTCAACGTGTAATTTAATCATAGTCCTATTCACTCGGCCCAGGAGAATCATTCCGCGTAAATGGTTAAGAGTTACAACCAACTTTTCTTTTGTTCGGGAACCCCTTGTTAGTTGAGACTTAAACATCTTAAACACTAACATTTCCTGGAATGATTCTCCCTTAAATTCAGCAGGACAAGAAGAAAGAGCGAGCAGCCAAGGGAAAGGAAGTTGCTGAGTTGAAGGGTGAACAGCAGCTGGGCAGAGGTCATCACTGCTATGGCTAGGGTCTGGGGATGAGGTTGTTCTGAAAGACCAATATGGGGCCCCTAAGATATTAGGATCAACTGGTGGAACAGCAATGTTGTGGCTTCAATGGTCGATTTTTCGCCAACTTTTATACCCAACTTCTGATTCCCTATTCTCTTCATCTCAACCTCCAGATCTTTCCAGTTCTCCCTAGGCAATACGTGGACGCCTGCAAGATCGTGAAGGGCCTGGAGCCGAAGTTCGGATACTTCGTGACCAAGGCTGCCGAGGCCCCAAAGGCGCTGGAGACACCGACACCGGAGGTGGAGGAAGTGAAGCCGGACAAGGCCAAGAAGGCGGCAAGTTGGGCTGGGGATGATTTTGGTCCGAAACCTCTGAAATCCGCCTGGCTGGGGATGGTTGATACATGTTTTTACCATGATGGAAATCGCCATATTGGTAATGGCCTGTAGGTTTGCCACAGCTATGAAGCAACAAGAAATGGAACCGATCGGTGAATGCTTGGTGAATGGGTTGATTCTCGGCCATTAGGTGATGCGCTATTAATTCAGCCTATAGACCCTCTACATCGAAAAATTGAGGACCCTCTGGTAAACTAACATAACTATGGAAAATAACAATTTTTAATGGGTAAATCAACTATTTCATGCTATTTCTATGGCCATTTTCCATAGCAAACTCTTAGTTTACCAGGACGGGTCAGGTGCCCAAGACTTGGCACTCCATTGGGCGCCCAGGACAGCAAGAAGGAGACCAAGAAGGAAAGTGCAGGTTTGAGCCCCGCTGAAACCAAGGAGCCGAGAACAGGTGACATATCTGTAAAGTCTTAGTGCATTTGATATCCATACCCTCCGGTCATGAAGAACAACGGTATAGCTATACAATACATATTGATTCAAAGTGCATTTTACATTCATATATATATATAATTATATATAATATATATATATATAGACCCGCCACTGGAGGTGGGACCCCTTTCGATATTGATAGGAACTATTTTGCAAATATTCCAAAAAGACCCCTAGCTATTCACTCCTTTGGGCTGCTGAGCTATGTGGGCTACCTAAGACTTTAATTGCCAGACCCTCTGATATATTCTGAAAAGGATGTGCCCCTCCCCTTTAAATATTGTTTTTTTTTAGATTTTGTTTAGTGCTCTTAAGGTCGGCACCCCCATTTTATTATATTCATATTTGCATATCAAATTTTGAACCCCGTGGAGGTTCAACGCCTTTAGCGGTTTCCGGTTGGTGGGAAAGCGGCAAGAAAAACTCTTCAACCTGCAGCCCTCAATAACCATTCGTCCCAAAATCTTGAGATGGGAAACCCATTCCAAAATCATGAAACACATCCAACACCCATGGGGTAATCAGCAATAAAATCTTGGGTTCACCACTTCCCACCCAGAATAACAAATACCCACCACCCAAAATAACACACCAAAGCACCAGCAGTTTCAACACGACAATTCCTTAGGAAGAACACATACAATCCAGAAGCATTTGTTTTCAAAAATGAAGCGCACAATAAATATAATATAAGTATATATAAGTAATACAAGTATATATTATATAATAAATAACTAAATAGATATATATATATATATATATATAAATATTACTTGGGGTCCCCCGGACCCCAGGGAACTGGAGATTTCGAGATGTTGCTGAGATGGGCCCCCTGATCTATTGGGGGGCAAATGTGTGCATGGGTGGCCAAGTGTTGTTGGCTCAGTTTAGCGCGCGTGAGGAGCTGGAAACCTTGAAGCAGGCCATTGTGGAGCGCAAAGCTATCCTCAAGGCGCCAGGGTCGCTATCTGACAAATATGTGGAGCTTTCCTATAGAGGGAACCCCCTTATCATCCCTATGTAACACAATTGGATCATGTTAGTATTGAAAGCCATGGTTTATCAGACTCATGTAACATAATTAAATCATTTTAGTATTGAAAGCCATGGTTTATCAGACTCATGTAACATAATCGGATCATGTTAGTATTGAAAGCCATGGTTTATCAGACTCGTGTAACATAATTGGATCATTTTAGTATTGAAAGCCATGGTTTATCAGACTCATGTAACATAATTGGTTCATGTTAGTATTGAAAGCCATGGTTTATCAGACTCATGTAACATAATTGGATCATTTTAGTATTGAAAGCCATGGTTTACCAGACTCATGCAACATAAATGGATCATTTTAGTATTGAAAGCCATGGTTTACCAGACTCATGCAACATAAATGGATCATTTTAGTATTGAAAGCCATGGTTTATCAGACTCATGTAACATAAGAGGATCATTTTAGTATTGAAAGCCATGGTTTAACAGACTCCTGTAACATAATTGGATCATGCTAGTATTGAAAGCCATGGTGTATCAGACTCATGTTATGTATATAAATAAAACATAATTGGATCATTTTAGTATTGGAAGCCATGGTTTACCAGACTCATGTAGCATAATTGGATCATGTTCGTATTGAAAGCCATGGTTTATCAGACTCATGTAACATAATTGGATCATGTTAGTATTGAAAACAATGGCTTATCAGTCTTATGTTATGTGTATATAAATATATATATATTTAAATATATAACATAATTGGTGCATTTTAGTATTGAAAGCCATGGTTTACCAGACTCATGTAGCATAATTGGATCATGTTCGTATTGAAAGCCATGGTTTATCAGACTCATGTAACATAATTGGATCATTTTAGTATTGAAAGCCATGGTTTATCAGACTCATGTAACACAATTGGATCATATTAGTATTGAAAGCCATGGTTTATCAGACTCATGTAACATAATTGGATCGTGTTAGTATTGAGAGCCATGTTTTATCAGTTTTTTTTTAATATAGATATATAATATTTGGATCATGTTAGTATTGAAAGCCATGTTTTATCAGTCTTTTGTATATATCTTTATAAATATTATCTTTGGATCATATTAGTATTGAAAGCCATATTTTATCGGTTTAAGTTTTTTTTTTGTTAAATAGATATATATATATATATATAATATAATTGGATCATTTTAGTATTGAAAGCCATGTTTTATCAGTCTTATTTATATATATAGTATATTTGGATCATGTTAGTATTGAAAGCCATGGTTTATCGGTCTTATGTATATATATATATATAATATCATTGGATCATTTTAGTATTGAAAGCCATGGCAAATATTGGTACCCGCCCCATTTTTTTCAGAAAGTGGCACCAGGTTGCCATATATCCATGATGTAATGGCACTTTTACCCATTGACATGGGGACTGCGTCGAAGTTGGTGGGTTTCTTTTCATCACCTGCCAGCGGTGTGGCTTTGGCCAGCGGCAAAAGGAACGGACTGGGGCGAAGTATGAGAAAAAGTACTGAGTACTGGTACCTGCTACAGAATATCATTCTTGCTATATATAATTATATGTATATATATAGTCCCTGTTCACAGGTGGTTGATGGCTGACAAAATGAGTGAATGCCCACGGCCGTCTGATTTCAAGGATTCCATTTCAACTGAGTTGTGCCATGGATTTCAACGGCTGGCTATT
>Ga0126342_10005281_pt1 | contig 22461 bp, 23 predicted proteins | sample Cyp1metagenome_FD_92528 | JGI IMG/M metagenome (GOLD analysis project Ga0126342, IMG submission 92528) | Coral microbial communities from Lord Howe Island, Old Settlement Bay, Australia - Cyphastrea 1 metagenome | ecosystem: Host-associated > Invertebrates > Cnidaria > Coral ...
AGGGAAGGCGCAAATGGGGCAAATGGGGCAAATGGGGCAAATGGGGCAAATGGGGCAAATGGGGCAAATGGGGCAAATGGGGCAAATGGGGCAAATGGGTAGCTTGTAGTCCCCATTTTGAGACTTCCACGACTTCTAGAGCAAGTGGGGCCTCCCTTCAGCTCTTGGTGAGATGCAACACCTGTGGAGGTGGGTAGAGACCGCCATGCAGACATCAGAGGCGATTTGTTACTGATCCTTTCATCCATAGTTAGTTGATGTTAGTTGCAGATGTTGCAGGGCGGCATCTACAAGAATTCAGAGGTGTAGTGCCCTGCACACAGGCAGTTGGCCATTTGCACAGCGCTGGAAAAACCAGCTGGTCCCCAGCTGGGCCGAGTCTTTAAATGCGGTGAATTTTTTAATGATGCCATACGACTGGATCGAATCGACTGGTCATTAGCTGACAGCTTAAGAAGTGGCATAGGGGATTAGTGGCTCATTGCTTCAATACAGCGGGATTGTGTCCGATCAGTGGTCATGATGTCTATATAAAGCCTTTTCGAAAAGCAGAAAACTATGGGCCATACTTTTTGTGTTTGGCTCCAAAAAATGGAGTGAGAGGGGCAAAGTGGAACACACCGTGAAACAACATGAAACATGATGAAATCATGAACCGAATCAATGTTTCATCAACTTGGTATTTCCATTGAGTCAATCTCTTTTCTCCTGGAGCACATCTCACAGGTGGCTGGGGCTGCCTTTTTTGTCACCACGCCAAGGGGCGGCTCTACGTAGTCGGCCTAAAACACAAGTCCTGTGCCCGCCCCACTGGAGGTGGGTTTGGCAGCTTTCCCTGAACGTCTTTCAACATGTTGCGGTAACTTGGGAGCCAATTATGCCAACTATCATTCTGTTTCTAACTTCAAAAGTGAAGAGGGTGATGGATATGTCCACTTTTCTTGATGAGTTGCCAACACTTGCGTTTGACGTATTTGGATTGTAGGGGGGATTCAAGTACCATTGGACTACATTGGTGTGTTGTTTTGGTGCCCGGACCAACGCTTGACGCCGCTAAGAGAACGCAACAAGTTTTGGAGGAACTTTTGCATGGGCCAGCCACATCATACAATTCATGGATATTCTCGAATATTTAAGTGAACATCACTACATCGTAAAAATCACAGGGTGGGACTTGTTTTTCGGGCAATTTCCCTGGCATATTGATGAGCCATCGTTGGAATCAGACAATTGTGTCAAGATGGCTCTGAGCTGCGTCAGTTGCACTGGGATCTTCAGCTGGATCTTCAGCTGGAGTGCTGCATATTGATAGGCGCAGGGTCAAGACCCCCCGCTCCGCATTTGCCTCGGAGCAAAATGCCGTTCCGTGAGTCGCCCATGGAAGAAGTTGCTGGTGAGAGGACAGTATGTTTAAAATCATTTAAAATCTATGTTTCAATATGTTTCAACCTTTCAGTGTTTTGCATCTTTCGGCTATTGGGTTTTGATACTCTTTGATTTCATACCGCTTTCCCAATGTCTTGAGGTCCAGAAGCATCAGAGTTCGGTTCTGATCGGAGAGACTGGAAGCGGCAAGACCACTCAGGTGAGTTGTCATGTGGAGGGCCGCCAGAAGGCCGATGAAAATAGATGAAAATAGGAGGTCCCACTTAAGTTTAAATAATGTGAAGTTAATCATAATCATGTTCATCAATGTTAATCATCATTTAATTAATAGTCAATGTTTGATGGTTAATGTTAATCATCATTTTCCCCAGGATGAAACAATAATCATGTGGGTATCCCCCATTGACCAAGGTATTATTGCCAATTCGTTAGCGACACACCATGAAGTTCCAGTCGCTTAAAGTGATTGGCCAGATGTACATTGATGGGGATATAGTGGGCATAGAATGTGGACATACTAAGGATATACATCAGGTTGTAATGGGGATGTACATTGTGCAAATCCATCGATCTCTGATGCAGTCGCAACAATAAGCATTTTCTGGGCGTCAGACCTGAAAGGAGGCATAGTCTTGCGGTGGGAAAACTGATAAATGTCCCATGCAATCCTGATACGGTAAAGAACTTAGCTGATGAACACTTAAAGACTTACGGTCATGCGTGAACTGATGTCAAGCACTTCAAAATGTAATTGTACAAATTGTATTTCTTAAACATACGGATAGCGAGAAAGTTGGGCTTGCAATGTATAGTCAAGAGTGGAAGTTGGTGACGATCAATCGGATGAACCAGAAATGTAGCAAGATCTTGTTACTTGTTTGGTAACCAAGACTGAAGCGTTCAGCTTGGCCAGGTGCCACAGTTTCTTCTTGCTGCTGAAATTGGCAGTGGGAAGATCGTCAGAGTCCCGGGTGTTCCCGCCAGCGCCGGGAGGGATGGGATTGCCACGGCGATGACTTAGGCGGTGACGCAGCCACGACGTGTTGCGGCGATGAGCAACTTGGACGCAGCTGTCAGGGGTTGCAGTTTCTTGACGCATGAGATGCTTCTGAAGCGGTGTTCATGGTTGTGTCAAGTGAATCATACAAGCAACTTCAAGCAACCCTTCATGCTGTGATTCCAAGATGGTCTAATCAGAGATTTGCGATGTAGGGCCTTAACGGTTAAGGTGACCCAAGTGACCCAAGGGCTGGAGGGTCTGACTGGATTGATTGAGTTTTCCATGGTTTTCCGCAAGTGTCATATATTTTTAGAAATTTCAAACATGTTTTAAATCATTTCTATTAATTTCTTCCATAAATTTCACTGGGCCGACTCTTTTCGCAGATGTTTGGCCAAGTAATTGTGGATGGCTCATGTTTTTCTCCAAGCCAGAGTCAACAGAGAGGCTTCTGCTTCATCCATGGGTCTTGAAACTGCCTGTAGAACTGATTCTACCAGCAGCAGGCAGGATTTGATCGGATTCTACAGGATTCTGTCTCTTGAGTGGCCTTCTACCACTGAAAAATGCATTTTTTTTTGGGGGGCAACACGTGATATTGTGACCAAGGTGTGGCATCGCGTGTCGCCCAGGCCACCGTCGACTGTAGTTGATTGCTGTTCATGTGCCAATTTTTCACTGCAAGCCAGTCTTGTTACATTTATGTATGATCTTGTTTGCAGTTTATTTTCATTATACCTTCTAAACTTCACACCATGGATACCATGGTAATATACCATGTGATCCATGTGACAATGTGCCAGGAGATGGATGTGGAGCTGGGCAAGGAGGTCGGGCAGGAACTCCCAGTGCTGACCTTTTCGTTGCACCTGACCACCTTGGCCACCTTGGCCCCTAAGGTATTTGATCCGCTTCGAAGACATGACCAGTGAGGAGACTCGATTGAAGCATCGCCAGTCTGTTTAGACCGTGGGGACATGTGGGGACCCAGGCGATCAATGGAGCCCCTGGCAGATCCACAAACTAGACACCCTGTGAAGGCAGCTGTTGAGATTGCGAAATCATGTGCTTGAAAGCTGAAAACACAAAAATCACATCCATTTGGGAAGGGCCTGATCCTTCTCAAGGAAATTTACCAACAAATCTGAAGGTCATCGCAATTCTATGCAATTCTTGGGTTTGTTTGCGTCGAGGGATTCTATCAAGCGGCTATTTGCAGTGCTCTCTGGAGATGTGTGGTACTGTGGTACACCCCAGTTCACCCCAGCCTTAACCATGACCTGCTGACCTGCTGCGCTGCTCTTGACCTCACCGGATATCCGAGGGCCGAGGGGGAGAGTGCCAGGTATATGACGGACGGAATGCTTCTTCGCGAGTGCCACTGCCTGAACGGGCCTGAAGTATGGATTAAGTGCGGATTGGACGATTTTGATGTCTTCAACACAGACATAATGTGGACCAGTTCAGTAGGAGAAGCCCTGCAGTAGTTCCATGGGTCACCGGTCGGAGCCTGCCAGTTGCCGATGAAGCGATTCAAGGTCAACTTGATCCACTGATGAGCCAATACTCGGTGATCATCCTAGATGAGGTGCGGAATGCGGATCAAGTTGCTATGTTTAGGAGTTCCAGTTCTCACTGTTTCGCTGTCACTAAGTTGCCCTGCAAAATCTGGAATTTCCTCCGTGGATCATTTTCCAAATTGATTGCGACTTCCAGATCTTCCAGGCCCACGAGCGGACTCTCTCCACAGATATTCTTTTCGGCTTGCTGAAAGAGGCCTACTTGGGGCCCAAGTTTCGAAGATGGGTCCCAGTGGGTCATGGTTTGATTGGGGGCATACCCGAAAATGATCCAACATAACAATTTTTAGAAGAACATCATGATAAACCACTGGAATGATATGACGCGTATAATTCAAAGACATATTTCAAGAGTCTTTGTGGGTGTAAGAGTCATTGCAAGAGTTCGGGGGTGAGACATCTGGAATAATTTTCCTCCCTTCCACCCGTCTGTGTCAGGTCTTGCAGAAGCGGTCTGGGCGCCAGTGAAAGGATTCTTCTGTGGCATCACCATCGTGATCAACGCCACCAGAACATACCATAACACCATCTTTAGATATCGCACCATCATCATCATCATCATCATCATCGTCCTTATGATTTGTCATATCCATCATGAGTCCATGATCATGACGTCCTTATGACCACGTATCAATCATTACTGGACGCCAGTGAAGCCATCTTATCTTGAGGCCGGAACTGCGGTGTTTGGTTATGCCAAGAGCTGAATTTCTGTGTCGTCAACATCTAGGGCCTGGAAAAACATGACAGGACCACGGAATTTTGCGACTCAAAAATCGCAGTAATTCATGCCATGCAGACTAGGAAATCACCAAATGTCACCCATGCGAATCTGTGGGGGGAGAAATCTAACAAATCTAACAAGACAAGACATGATATGTCGGAACAAAAGAAATGAGCGGAGATGACTCACAGCTGCAGTCGGTCTTGTCCCTCCCCAAGACACGGGCTCTCGCTTTGTGCGTATTCAAATTGCATCTATAGTTTTTCCGTTTTTCATATACTGCCCGATGTAAATTTTATGTGCATGTCGCTCTAAGTATGTCCATCTAGATTTGAAGATTTGTGTACTAATCCCCAAAGAGATAGACATGACATGTCAGACATGTAGAATCCTCGTAGAATGCTGGTACATCATGGTACATCACTTTTGCATCTTTTTAAGGGTCGCTAGTAGTCACCAGAACACTTAATACGTTCGAACGGTTCAACTTTTCCAAGGTCGGCCACCTTGGAGGCTGAAAAGTTCCAGGAGAAACATAGAGTTCACCCAACTACCACTGTTTTTCTTGGTGGATATTGGTGGCTTAACTTGGAACCCAACTTAAATACTTAAATCATTCTTTACCATCATTCTCAGAAGAAATGCAACCTGTGATACTTGCAGCTTCAGGAGTATTGGACTGACGCTCCTGTTCTTCGTATCCCTGGACGTATGTTTCCAGCACGACTGCCCAGTGCGAAGATGAGGAGAGTTGGTACCAAGTTTGATGCCATTCCTTCCCGCATCTGGCACTTGGGGAGTTCTCAAGGGAGAGTGGGCTGCCTATGGCAACTGGATGCAACTGGTATCCTATATATCCTATCTCTTCGAATCAAACATATCCAGGGAGACGCACCAAGCTCCGAACATCAGAAACTCGATCTCTGAGAGTCTCCCTTCAACTTCTCGCTTTGGATTGCTAGGTTCCATTGCTAGGTTCCATAAGCTTCAAGGAATCTTTTCTTTGGGCACCAGTTTTGTCAACGGGGAGGTGGACACCTTCTTTACTTTACGGCCTGAGAAGGATTACCTGGCGGTGTGATGCCTCAGAGGTGACCGGAACTGTTGAGGTGTTGGGGGTCAGGATCTGGTGCCGCCAAGGACTTTGGAGAATATCAAGAATTGGAACATTCGTATCATTTGGAAGTCATATCACATATCACATATTATATATATATCATATATATATACATATATATATATATGTCATTTCATATCACTAATGTGCCATTATTCATATTCATTTCATATCACTAAGCAATGTGAAGAGATAGAATGTCGAAAGCGGCAAAGGCTGCAGTCGAAACCTGCTGTCTCATCAACGTCGGAGTCCTCAAGGGATGAGTCGAGGAAAGTTGCCATCTTTGGGCCATGCTGGAAATTCGCATTTTCCTTGCCGTTTTTTGCTGAGCTGCTAATTCAAATAATTCATTCCATTCATAACAATTTGAGTGCTACCCACATGCTACCCACATGCTAGCAGCTTTCCTTTTGTCAATCTTGTGATGATGCTACCTCTTGCAGTACTTAGCAAGAGGGGTCGGCAGTGGATCAATCTTCACAGCTGAAAAAAATCATGAACAACAGACCGGTGAACATTGGCGATTTCGCCATTAAAGCCTGTGAAGACTTTGACACTAGTCTCAGAATGTCTCTGATGATGTGCGATTCCAGCCGAGGCTCATGAAGGTCCTGGAGATATTCTTTGTTTCCTGTGCGGAGAAGAAGAAATCGAGAAGGTGTGCTGAGAGCATCAACAGCTATCCGGCTATGCCAATCATTTCAGCCTGAAATCGAGCCACAGGGTAATGGTGCTTGCAACAAAAATCAACAAAGGTACTTGAACGGTCATGAATCGAAGATTTGACCAACAAATACCATGGGATTACACAAGGCTCGTGTTGTGTGGTGTCCCCATGGGACCACATCACTGCAGGCCTGCGCAGAGATTGAGGGGCGAGCCGAGGACTGCCATCACAAAAAATGCTTCTTTATTGGACATGTTGATATATGGCTGAAATATGGCTTGAATCAAATGTTGATATATAATGATGTATGATATATTATATATATGACATATGTTTCACGCATACATTTATGAAGGCCAACTGGGCTACAGAAGGATTGTAGTAGTTTGAATTAAAAATGTGAAAAAAAATGTGATTTTAAAATGCAATATTTTTGAAATGTGAAAAACATGTGTTTTAAAAATGTGAAAAAATGTGAAAACATGTAAAAAAAATGTATTTTTTAAAGCAATTTTGGGGTTTTGTTCTCTTTTCCTTCTTCATTTGATTTGATGTTTTTGCTCCTGGTAGTCATTGTTTTGCTATAGCTAAATTTAACATATCTGCGATCTGCACAGTCCACTTCCGATCGATTTGAACTGCTCCTCTCCGATTTTCAACCTGCAGAAGTTGGGCAAAAAAATCAAACCTGAAGAAAAAGAAATCAGAGTTCCACCTTCCCAAGTGGATTTCCAAATGTGTTCATCACATTTTTTCGCATTTTTTCGATTTTTTTCCGCATTTTTTTCACATTTTCTTCACATTTTTTTCGCATATTTTTCACATTTTTAATTAATCATTGTTTTCAGGCTTGTAGCTGGAAACGGCCATCATAAGCATACATATTCCGCATGATCGGGAAGCCATATAATGAAATATTGTATCCAATGGTATTCCCCCATCCACCCTTGTTCTGCACTTGAGCTGAGCAGGAATCGGGCCAAAGCACATTGGCGAAGGACTCAATCTTTTCTACGTACAACATGGATCTATGTATTGCCACGGTGCTTGTCAGCTACTTTTTTTGTAGGGGTGTTGTAACGCAGGTACAAAGAGTACTACTGTATCAATGATACACGTATTCTCAAGCTTGATGGGGAGATTCACAACAAACGGGAGATACCTTAACCCTGCAAACAATGAGCTCTTAGAACATCTTAGAACCAGGATTTGGCTTGTGGAAATTTGGCAAAAAGCGGAGTACAGGACTGTAGTACAGCCTTCTTAGTTGGATTCAGCATCTCTATGCGGTGTAAAATAAACTGAGGTTCTTCCACTCTATTCATCCCTACCGATGAACCAGCAAAGGCCCAACTTGGGGGGGTCCTTGTTTCGACTTCAAAGGTTGACGGCTGCTGTGTTTTGACCAAAGCATTTTATGAAAACAATATTAACAAATTACCCTCCCTGACCGCACGACCTTCCCGAAATTACCACTCTGGAAGAACTCCAGCAATTGGCTTCGATCATTTGCAAACCTCTTCGCAAGTTGGGAAACGCGCGTTTTTCTCTGGGGAGACTTGTCGAAGCTGTCAGGCGTGTGTTTCCAGCAGCGCCGGAGGGGACACGAAAGATCATCGTCGAAATCCCCAGGGATCCAATTTTGTGCCCGCTTGGTGACTGTAAAAGGTCACTCCTAGCAGCACCTTCCTCCCATTTTGTACATGTTTGTTTTGTCGAAATCAAGATGAGACCAGAACACTCAAATCTGATTTCACTTTTCTGTCATTGAAAGAAATTTCTGTAACACTTTGTTGCAAGTTTGCGGGAAGGGGGAGAGGCTGTGGACAGTCTTGTGGATGAATCTTGCAAGTTCTGAGCTTCGGGGCACGGTACCAGGTGGCCACCAACATCGCAGAGACCTCCTTGACCATTGATGGGGTCGTCTTTGTAGGAAACCCAGAGAAGCTGTCCATTTGGCTATCCAGATCAAGCTTTGCTAAATCTAAAACTCCCAACGGTACCAGAGAAAAACCGGGAAAACCAACGAAGATGTTGGGCTCGATGTGGACGATAGCCGATAGCCCATCTTGGAGCTTCCAGGTCGTGGACCCGGGACTTTTTAAGCAAATGCCCAGGGCTTGGAAGGGGGGAACCATTCACACCGTCCCATGACGAAGTGGAGATTGCATGGGATTGCCAAAAGATGCCAAAAGCATCTAATAAGCATCAATAAGTCAATAAGCTACTGGTCAAATTTGGGAGCTACTTCCGTACTTCCCTGAGCTCTCCAGTTGTCATCTCTTCCTTAGTGACTTTTAAGGCTCTACAACCCTCGAACTCATGTGGAATCACTGCTGGTGTCGCCCATCTCCAAAGCTAGCGCGATGCAGAGAGTCACCAGCACCCAGGGGATGGGGGGCATCGTAGAGGGGGAGTCAAATGTTGTAGCTGCTGTCGCGAACGGGGATTGGATGGGCAAAAAAATGCAAAAATTATCAAAAATATAACAACCCACATTTGATATGATGATGTATGACAATGTATGATGTGATTTTAGCAATCCTGCGGCTTTTGCTCAAACTGCATAGCTTTCCGCTGTGGCAGGCTTTATATTTCCAGAGATGGCATCTATCCCTTGAGCACCATGAGCAAACGGGAGTGTTAGCTGCCAGTGAACATTATGGAACTAGGACCACCGCCAGCCAATCTTAGCAATGATTTAAACGACCCAGAATGATCTGCGTGATTATATACATATATAATTATATATATATATACACATAATATATATACATAATATTTTGTATTAGTTATTTCTGTCCTGTACACAATTCCTAGTCCTAGCATGACAAGCATGATTAGTCCTATATTTGGTCAGTGGAATCACCTCGTCATGCACGATGTCATTGTCATCGGTGGTGGACTCACTGGTTTGATCGCCTTCCGTCACCTCGCTGCTGAGCTGGATGTGTTGCTCTTGGAAGCACGGCCGCGCGTCCTGGCAAGTGCCGGTGTTTCCTGTTTTTGAGTCTTTCTTGGTATTTGGGAGGACACAAAAAAAAGATCCAAATGATCCCAAATCCGTCAAGAGGGTGGTTTTTCTTCAATGATGTATCATTTATATAATAGCATATAATATCATATAATATCACTATTAATTATTCATGATTGGGTAAGACCTTATTTTGATTTATTTTGTTGATGACGTTGATGGTCCTCAACAGCAAGAACCCCTCCTGTTGGATTGGATACCCGCACCTTGTTGATCCTATTGATCTTCACGACCCACTTTTGACCAGCAAGGTCTTGGTGGTCGAATTTTCACGGTGCATGATGGGGAGCCTTCGGGTGGCCACTACGATCTGGGACCTGCATGGTTTTGGCCGCCACATCAGGAGGCGGATGAGAAAGATAAAAAAATGCGTCATGCGTCGTCTTCTGACCCTCAAGCTGGATGTGAGGAACTAGCCATCCGCTGCAGGTTTTTCAGCTTGCAGATGAACTCAAGATCCCCTACTTCCGACAATACGAGGCCAGCATGCTTTGAGGGGCCAAAGAAATGTTGCATGTTTCCGCAAGGACCACAGATCTCCGCAATTTTTGGGGTGTACTGTGGGCGCAACCCAATCCCCTCCAACTGGTGCAAGTCAATCGAGGATGGTTCGGCTATCTACGAACGAGGAGGAAAGGCGTGAGCCTCAGAATCCTCTTGCCAGTGGTAAAGCCTGGAAATCAACAGTCAAAGCATTGAAACAGCAAACGACATCACAATGAAAGATATGAAAGTACAGTATCAGCCAAATTACTGAAGTGTAGAAAATACCTACCGCAGATGTACACAGATCCTGTTCTTTCTTAGTGCAGCTTTCTTTTGCGGGCAGGTCTCTCCCACCCCATTGGCCTGCGAAGGTTATATGATTCTCAAGTGATTCGAAAATTGAAGAGCCACTAAAGCAAAATTGACAAATCCAAGTCTACCAATTAGATCTTCCCTTGGTGAACTGGAAGCTTGCTGCCCCAAAACCTCGAGATTACCTATGACTCGTACGATGGTTGGGATCACTACCCTTCCATTCCTCGAGGGCAAAATCTTTGAGATCTGCAGTAAAATAACTGCCATGATCTGGCTTGTAATGGTCGATACAGATTATGGATAGTGGTGCAGTATGGTGCAATGCCTTGAGTGATACCAAATTCATCCAAATTCCACATGTCGCTAGCAATGGGAATCAGATCGATGGATCAAAACCATTTTGATACCATGATGGGGGGGATGAACATCCACAAATTGCATTGAACATTAAAACTCCTGCAGGGGATTCCATGGGTTTTGGCCCTTAGCCCTATCATCCCGTATCATCCCGTATCATCCCGTATCAACATATCTAGACAGAAACGCCTGTGCTCCCAAGGCCCGCAAGATTCCGAATCCACAAGCGGACAGCGTCAGCTTTCGCCTCGAAGGAGGCCCAAAACCCGGCGGTCCAGAGAAGAATTTGGTAGTTGCAAGTTTTAAGAGGACGACATGGTGAGACCTCTGAGATTCAATGCCTGTATACATGATGAGAATATCTTGTAATATGGTGTAATTGTAATATACTAAAGATTATTCAAGTATATTGTACCTCATTGTACCTCAGATTCATTGGCTCTCATAGTTTTGGGACCATGATTCGCGTGGGGTGATGCAGCTACACAGTTACGCACAGGCACTGGCGCACTGATCAAAGGTCTTCAAGAACAGCTGCCCAGCGACAAGGTGCTGATGAACCGAAAGGTCCTGAGCCTCACTGAACAGGCGGGAAGCCGAAAAACAACGCCGTTGCCATATTCATAATATGATGTTTGTGGGTGCGGGGCTAAATGATCTAGTTTGCAGGGCCAGATTCTTTCAGCATTTTTGAGTATGACTTTTGTTGCTGACAGAAATCTCAGAATTGGGCCTTCTTTTGTTGGGAAGCTAACGGGGTAACTATTCTTTGGAGAACCAGTTGCACGCTGGACCATCTGCGGTTGCTCTTTTTTTTCAGGATGGACATGTGGAAATCTCTGTGGAGGTGAGTGGTCAAGAGGAGGGGCGTCTCTTGACCGTCCCTTAGCTTCTAAAAACCGCGGCCGATTGGTTCTGAAACTCTGGTTGCCCTGACATTGTATGATATTTTCATTAGAATTGGTTGTTTGGGAGTCAAGGAAGCTAAACATGAATATCATCAACTAATTGAGACCACCCAAGCTATAGATGTTCGTATCATTTTGAATAATCTTTAGACCAGTTTTCGATATTTCCAGCATTCTCCATCATTGGCCATCGAATTTTAAGCGAAAAAACCCAGACTCGCAGGAGACCTACCGCGCCCAGCGTGTGATTGTGACTTTGCCCCCACGCCTGGCAGCCAACGGGTTGCAATACACCCCGGAGCTGCCAAGGACATTGGCGCAGGCCGGGAAGTTCAATGATTTCATCATGGTCCCATCAGTCATGGGTTGATGGTTGTGGTTATTGGCCATTTTTAAGGGAGAAACATGGAGTCACATTTCTTGTTGATAGGGTTTTAAGACACACCCAGCTGTTTCGATTGGTGGTTGGAAAAGACTATGGACCCTGGCTAACGATTGGATGGATCGTATAGACACTCTTTGGACGTGTTGGCATGCACCGGAGACCTTTAATTGCGGAACAATCTCTTCTGTACAGCTTCTTCCTTGGAAATCGCAAAGGACAGTTTTACAAACTGTATACTAAAGACCTTTTAAAGACCGACGCAGAATGATCCAAGAAATAGTGCTAAAAATGTGATAAACATGAATGTGATAAATACATGGTGATCCAGTCACTTTACCGAGACTTTACCCTTGTTTTTTGACAGCTGAGTTCGCCTGGCGAAGGTGATGTTCCGCACACCGACCTGGATGGGCAATGCCATGAAGGCCGGAAACATCCATGGGAAGAAACGAGCCCAATAGTTAATTCGATAGTTAAATCAATAGTTACAGTAATACATATTTTATTAAGACATGTTAGTACATGTTGTTACTGTATTTGACTATACTTGACAACTATTTGGTTTGGTTTATGGTTGAGGAGCTGTCCTCAAGCAGGAAGAGCCGAGATTTCTGCTTCCAGACAAGCTACAGCAGATGTTCTTGTGGTCAATTCGCTTCTGATGTGAAACTCCAAGTCATCTCATGCTTTGAACAATTGCAAGTTTCAGAATGAGGTGGTGGTTGGATACGATGTGCCTCCGAAGCAAACGCCGTTCCGTGGAGTTGAAGTAGTGACAACCACTGCACTTTGAAAAGTCAATCAACAAGGAAACGCTGCTTAGTTTCTATCTTCAATGTGTTTGCGCATGTTTCGCAATGCTATGGGGCTGATTCTGGCATATGATGGCAGGTGCAAATGCTGGTGCAAGTGTTGATGCAAATGTTGGGAGTTGCCACACACGTGTGAGCGTTGTTCAAAACCCCTGTTAGTCGATGATTATAGGGATTGTACATGATTGTACTATATTGTACTGCATAACCAATATATTGGAGAATGTCACAATTCATGAGGGGAATCTCTATCAACTAGCCAGTATAAAGGGACGACGCACGGTTTTTAACACTGCTCATGTGGGTTTCTAGAGCTTGGAATGCGATGTGGACAGGTCTGTTTTCCACCTATGCCAATTTGCACATTCGTTCAGATCGTACAAACCAGGTTCTGGCGGAAGAAGCAATTGGCTGGCTATGCCATCAGCGAAGAAGGTCCTTGTTCCTCGGTGCTCTGTTCTGTTCACATGGCGGGAAGGACTGATTGGTATGCAGAGAGATTGACCCAATCACTAGTGATTTGCAAGTGATTCACAAGTGATTCACAAATTCTGCGGAACTTGTTGGACCAAACCGTTGGTTGTAAGAAATTGGGCAAGGCGAAAACGTAGGAACCTGGTCCCGAGGCCAGCAGATTCACGACCATTGCAGCGGGGAAGGTGCACCAATTCCTTCTGATTCCTAGTTGGTAGCTGTGACATTTCAAGACTCAGATCATCTCAGATTGCTCCATATTGCTCCAAAAAGTCTGCTTTTGTCCAGTTCTGTCCTTAATGATCTTAATGTTAAAGCTATATGTGTAATACTTTGCTGCCGAACAAAGCTTGCAGACTAAACGCATATGGAAGTCTTGCCTTGTAGGTGCCATGGTCAGACATGCCCTCTTCGGCTGGGTGGATGAAGATGATCCAGTAAAGAAGCTGCCAAAGGAGCCGATTTTTCATCACCATCCTTCGAGTGACTTGCAGTATTTACACTGCCTTAGGGATATCGTTGTGGTCCTTGTGGTCCTTGTGGTCCTTGTAGGCCAGTTGCGGCCAGGAGCAGCGCAAAGGACGTGTGTTGCATCAATTCGCAAGGCTTTTTGGTGAGGCCTTGGGAGAATTAATGTTTGGAACGCTTCAGCACTTCCAAAATTTCCAAAGCGGAAAAAAATCTCGGGATTTTTGATTTGGCAATCGCTGGACAGAATTTTTCAGGAAGCAAAGTCCAATGTATGCTTCTATGAAGAACACGTTGCTTGGCGAGGGGATTTTTGCCAAGTTGCCTCTTGGGACCTGGGCGGCATGAGATGCATGTTTGGATGAGTGTAAGGGTAGTCTAAATAAGTATGTGTCGCAGGAAATCAAAATTTCGTCTCAAAATCAGAGACCCCCCTATATATCATGTACAGCCCCGTTGGCACTGCCTTTTGAGCCAGGCCATATCCAACATATACTTCAAGAAATCATGGGTTGACCGGAGATGCACTTTTCGGTCAACCAAGGATTGGAAGGCAGATCCATGTACACACCATCCAGCAGAGCCTGAGGATTCTTGGAGAAGATGGCGAAGAATCAAGTCTTGGATCTAAACTACTTAGCCAATCTTAGCCAATCTTAGCCATAGTTGGCCAAGAAAACATCCAATATTTACATATATTTACAGCCACAGAGAGGCTCAGCATGGTTCAGCATCGAGTTCACTTTGAGTTTTTCGCCGAGGAGCGCTTGAGTCACCACCCACGGTATGGTGACTCAGATTTGCAACAGCCTGCGCTAAATGGAAAAGTCTTTTTTGCTGGCACAGAGACAGCCAGGCAACATGGTGGTGCCTCGATCTATTCAGGGATGGAAAGGAAGGGATCGTGTGAAGCCATGATTTGGTCATATCTTGGAGGTCTCAACCCCTACGATGAACATCTCAGCGCTTTTCAGCATTATATGTGGAAGTGTACAGTGCTTTTTCTCTGCAGATGCTTGCTAAAACCGTTTTCGACACCCCTGTTTCTTAAGTGGGGCTGTTGAAAGTTGAAAGTGGGCTGTTTCATCTCTTGAACGTGGGCGGAATCAACGTCACAGGTCGCGACCGATGCACATGGTGAAATGGTGAAAGGATGGATGGTTTTTGGGGAGATGCAGAAGGGAATCATATTTGGTTTCGAAGACAGTTGGAGTCATGAACACAGACTCACCACAGAAAGCGACTCAGTAGACTGAAATCAAAAAACATCCAAATCTATCCCCATTTGACATCCGGCCCTAAGGCTTTTTAGCAGGAGCGATCTACAGTGGCATGGAAGTCTCCGCGAAGATTCTGAAAGATGCGGAAAGGCCGAGGTCGGTAAGCCTGTGAGATATTTCAGCACATCATAGTGCCTCGGGCAGCAAGTGATGAATGGCCAGATATTTCACAGGCTGAACAAAAAGCACCTAGCGTGATCCATGGAAATTCCACAGAGTTCCGATGCTAAGATGTTCGATATGGAGCCGGAGCTGACACCTTCTTGTACTTGCAGTAGGACGGCGACTTCAACATGCCCCAGAGTCCTTTGCATGTTGGCTTTACGTGGTTTCAATTGGCGCAAGATCTTGGGGAGAAGACGCTTTGTGAATAGTGGGAACATGCTATATGAATTTCAACTGATGTACAGTTGCCGGTATTTGGGAAAGTCTGACGGTGCCTTGATGATCAAGCCACTGTTTCTAGCTATTCCTGGGATTGCTGAAAATTCAAGAATGTTTAGACCGTTTGAACAAAATCCTTTGACCCGGACCGTGTCTAGTCATCCAAGCATGCACTTGGTGGGATGCAAACCAGGAAGCTGATGCTTTTCCTCAGGTTCTTCATGCGCTCTTTGCTCTTGCAAGATCGGCTTCCCTGAAAGGGGCGGATTCTGGCGGGGTCAGGCAGCATGATGGCTGACCTAGTTTTCGAGAGCTTTTCCAAAGATGCGCTTCAGAAGAAAAGTTTGATCACTGCTGAAGCTGCAGCCACTTTGGTCCCTTTGTTGGAAATGCAGTTCCTACACTGCGACACATTGTTTGAAGAGGTTGTTAGTTTAGTTTTGTTTCTTTAGTGAAACACAGGAACGGAAAGTATATCAAAATCCCTGAACTGCAAGTCCCCAGCACCCAGGCTGGACGTGCTGGTCGAACCAGACCAGGGAAGTGCTTCAGACTCTACACTTTAGAGGCGGGTTGCCGCCTGGCTAAGCCGCTATGATTGTTTGTTGATGTGGGTATCAGTAGTAGTTCAGTGTCAGCCACGCTCAGTTGCAAACACATCTGAGAGATTGATAGAGATTGGAGTTTGCGACCCACAAATTCATTTCTTTCATTTTCCCAGTTTTCCTTTCAACGCTCATCTTTTGGCTGGTCTGTTGCTCCATGCCTGAGACCTTCGAAAAAGAGCTGCCCGAAAGCACCTACCCCGAGATCATCCGCAGCAACTTGAGCTCAGTGGTGCGGGTCCCATGCCATGGGATGGGGCGTGCTTGCATGATGCGTCATGGTGTTGCAGAATTACTTAATATAACTGCTCTATGTAGGAAGGTAAAACTGCACATCAAAGACCCTTCGCATCAGTGCCCATCTAAAATCTAAAAGAGATTTCAGATGATTTATATAGAGAGATTTGAATACAACATAGTAACATAGTACATCAGATCCTTCCAAGAGCGCAGTATCATGGCCGTGGGACTTCAGGTGATTTCCCTCAAGAAGCTTGGGGTTGATGACATCGTGCATTTCGATTTCATGGAGCCGCTGGAAGACTCAGCTGACTCAGCTTCTGAACCTTCACAGTCTCCAAGTCAGCATAGTCAGCGTTGCTGTGGTGTTGTTGGTGTTGTTGGTGTTGTTGGTGTTGTTGGTGTTGTTGGTGTTGTTGGTGTTGTGAGTACCAAATCCATTACTTTGGCTTTTGCACAGCAAATTAACGTTGGAGGGTTTGGAATCGATGCAAAATCTCTTCACGAATCCGAGAGCTTGGAATAGGCTTTACTGCAAGTCGTATCTTGGGGACATGGTTTATCCGTTTATCCTCATTTTTCCCCAGAAAAAGTGCAATTTTTGTGGGTATCTTACAGTTTTGGACACACCTAAGTCACATTGTCAGTGAATATCCTATGAATATCCCATTGAGCTTACTCAATCCGCCATTTTTGGGCACATTGGCGTTTTTTTTTTTTTTATCGCAGAGCCGTTCAGCCGTTCAGCTCGAGCTGCGGAGCCATTGGTTGCGGGCTGGTAGCTGTATAGGGAATGTGGTCATGACAAGTTGTGGATGCTTCAAACTGGTCGCCTTGGAAGACTTCCATGAAAATGAATTGAACATGAGACATGGCCCTGTCAACTTGCATGCTGTACTAAATCATTCGAAAGTGTTTTGCTGCATCGAAGCAAAGATACAGAAATGCAACATGCAAGACACATTTTCAATTCAGACCAATATTTGAATATAGCTTTGAGCGCTTGCATGGCAATAGCTTTCTCAGAGATGCTTGCAGCTTGGAATTTATGTTGGGTTTCCAGACACAGGCAGGGCAGATTGCAAGCATTTTTTGGAATGATCTGCATTTGGATGCATTCTGTCCTGGCGGGCCAAGACATATTGGCCAACTGTGCATGTGTTTAGACAGAGAGCAAGTCCCATTGCTTTTTCAGATACATCACCAGGGGTAGAAGCTGTGCACTATCTAAAAGCGGCAAAATAGTTCGGTTGCAAACATTGGATGAAACTCATCCAAAGCCCTGACGGTGATGATGAGAATCACGACACTGGTGAGAGGATGCGTGTGGATGATGGTTCGTGGTACATCTTTTTTTTATGGGATGCGTGTGGGAGGATGCCAGTTGATGGGGTGGTGATTCTTCTGCAACGTAAATGATGCATCTCGCCTTTGTTTTTTTTGCCTTTAAGTCTTTCACACTTGACAGTGCACGGTGGTTGCCTTGACTTTCATCCTTGGAGGCAGCAGCCTCGTCGAAGTTGGTTCCTGGCACGCAGTCATTAAACAACCGAATGAGTACTTTGCAGCTTTGCAGTTCAGGAAGTCTTCATCCAGGCTGTTTCACAAGGATGCACACATTGCACAACACGAGCCGACTGTGTTTCAGTGGCCGATTTTCCCGAGGACCGGCGGAGCGGCCTTCCAGATGTGGAAGCTTTGCTAGCGAGCTTAGACCAACAGGTCAGGGTCACAGCTGCGATTGAGTGAAGGTGACATTGTTAGCTAAAAGATCAGGGGCTGAAGATGGCTGAAGCTTCATGAAGCCCAAAAATGTCTCAATCTGTATAGGCTGAAGTGCCATTCTTTCCTTCAGGTATTGCAAGAAAGGTCCCTAAGTACTGACCTCAGAAGTCTGCTGGGTATATAGAAATAGGCAAGCATCACAATTATGAGGTGGAATTGAATGCAAGCTGATCACCCCCCCACAGCGTTTCGAACAACTTGCATATGTCAAATTGTGATGCGTCCAGGACAAAACACGTAAAAACTCTCTGTGTTTGTCAGTGATGCAGATGATGCTGGAGTTGTTCCATTGGCTGATCATCCAAAACAAGTTGGTAAACGGTGAACCCTTGCAGCGTGGACGTAGACCCTGTCACATCCATCTGCACGACAGGGCCTAGAGCCTCGATTGGTGACCTCACTGCTTGCACGCTTGCGGCACTCCGATGGGTTGCTTGGACCAAGAAATTCTTGGTCAATCGGGAGTTTTTTTGGGTTCTGTGCACTCAGAACATGGTGGTTGTATTATGTTGCGTTGGTGACGGTTGGTGACGGTTGGTGACGGTTGGTGACGGTTGGTGACGGTTGGTGACGGTTGGTGTTGATGTACTTCATATGTACTTCAAATCTTTGGATTCGGTCCTTTCGCCATCTTCTTTTAATCGCTCGTGGATCCAAATGATTTAAATGATTTGGTGAAAGGAAGTAACTTCAGTAACTTCTCCTTCGGGGTCACCACTCGATGTTTCGAGCGCCAGTTTCTGAGGTTGAAGCTGTTGAATGCTTTGGAAGACCGGCAGGAGGCCAACATCTACCACTACAACAGCCTGCTGAATAGCTTCTCCAAGGCGCAGCTATAAAATAGATACAACATCCTGCAAGTATACTAAGAATATACTAAGAATACGTGTATCTGATATATATATATACATATCATATCTCTCTCTCTCTCTATATATATATACACATATGTATATATATACTACAGTAAGTATATCTAATAAGTATATATACACAGGTTTGGACCACCTAGTTCAGCGATTCGAACCGGACAGCCATTGACCAACAGGATTCGAGTTGGAGCCTTGCCCTGGCGTTCCTGGAGAAGATGAACGGACGGAAGGTGCAGAAGGACGGCGATGACCGATGGGTCGTTGTACTGAATTGGTTGTTGATGATTATATCATACCAATTCATATCATATATAGGATGACCCTGTATTAAGACCATTTTAGGATTTTAGGCCAGCTAGTTTCATGGGGTGTGTATGCCTTTGTTAAAGGATCATCAAGTCAGTTCTCCCCGCCCCATGATCGCCATCATCGCCATCATCGCCATCATCGCCACGCATGGCGAGAGGATGCCATTAGCGTCAACGCCGCCATCCGCGCTTGTGCACTGGCAGAGTGCTGGCAGAAATCTCTGGAACTGCTCCAGGCCTGATTTTTTATGGGTAAAAAAAAAGGAAAATACATGTCAGTCAGCATTGTCAGTTTTAGCCCTACCCAATTTACCACTCTCATACCTGGGATGTTGGGAGCAACCTGCAGCCGCTGCGCTGCAGGTGATGCAGCAAGAGATGTTGAGGAGACGGCTGACATGTCAAGGATCTTTTAAAACTTTTGGATCATGCAGAATGCGGTGATAAGAAACAGGTTCCTTGCTTACAAGTATCTTGCTTTTCCTGATAATGATTCCAGTATGGCCTCTGCCCAGGGCCTCTATACCAAAATTGCCCAAGAACAATTGTAAGACAGCAGCCAACGAATCTGCTGACGTTGTGCAAGCTTGAACTCTGTCAGGAGCGATACCATCTCCTTTAATAGCGCCATCAGCGGAATGAGTGGCCCCCAGTGGCCCTTGGCATTGCAACTCTTTGAAGACATGGAGAGGTGGGATGCTTTGATGCTGAGACCTCTCAAGTCCAGGTGTGTGGATGAAGAGCAAGCGCTTTTAGACAAAGACTTCCAACAATTTCTTTGAGTTATATAATGCAACACACTATTAGACTATAAGATATAAATATAAAGCTATTGTATCCCCATAGTATCCTCAGCATTTTGAAATGGCTCATATCTGCAGCTTGCTGGCCTCGATAATTTGCGATCCAGGTTGACAGTGGTAGCCAGTACGGTGACCATCAACAGCATCTTGGCATGCGCAGACGAGATGAACGTTGCAAAGCTGCAACGGTTGTTGCAGAGTATGCGGCTGATGCAGTTGCAGATACCTGGCAGACTTAAGGGATGGGATCATATGGGATCAACACCGTCAAAACTCCTGACTATTTCAGTGTGAGAACTAGGGGATTCCATGGGTGTTGACCGCTTTTGATAGCCACTTGTTCAGACTTCTTCAGTGATTTTAGCTAAGGGGCACTTGACTGAGGCTTGACCGATGGCACTGGCTACAGCTCAGAATAGGAGATCTTCGGCTGTAAGTGCATTGTATATTGATGGTATTCTTTGTCAGAGTAACAACAGTGGTAGAACGGTTCGAACAGACCAGGACACAGGCACTGCTGAATCTCTGCATCTGTACAAAAAGTGAAGTTCTGGCCATCAGCAACTGTCACTCTGAATTCAACCCAGCAAAACCACCAGAAATCCAGCGATCCGATTCCAAGGAAAGACGTGATCACCTACAGTTCTGCAATCCATGCGTGTGGTGCTGACTGGGAGAGAGCCATTTCTTTCCTGCAGCAGATGCGTGATGAAGAGATCCAAATCAACTTGTCTCACCGGCCTGTTGGCAAGCTGCTTCGTGCACAGTGTGAAGTATGGCAGTATGGAGTATGGTTAGTTTTTTTTGTCTGAAAATATATACCCCAATCTTGATGGTTTATCATGAATGTATTGGCTCATCCCCAAGACAAGCCCAAGTCGAATTGTTGTCGTATAAGTTATCTCCCAAAAATGGTAAAATGGGGGTTTCAGGGCGTGTATGTTTGTATGTTGCTTGTTATGATTTTATGTTGGGGTTCAATGTTTCTTCCTCGGTTTTGATGATTTTTCGGGTGGGAAAGAAGCAAGAAATGGATGAGGACATCTTTGACCAAATGGTTGAAACCCTCAATCCAGAAACAGTCCAAAAAACCCCAATCCAAACATCCACCAGATGGAAACCCGATGGAACTTATGACAGCAAACCATTAGACCCCGAATATTTTTCCAAATACTATCCTAAGAAATTATCAACAGTCTTCAAGTGTCCCGACTGCGGACGCACCATTGCGTCCAAATCCAATTTATCCAAACATCGTCGAACCAAAATTTGTATGAGGAAAAGATGCCAATGTTGAAAGGTGCTTTAAGACGCCTCACGGCACGTTTCGTTCAAAGGGTTTTCCAGTCCATTTTTTTTCAACTGGAAAACATAAAATGATTAATTCATACTATCTTAACAAAATATATTATGAAGTAATCACCCACCCAAATACAAACAAGAAACATCAAGAAACACAACAGTCTAAACAATTCTCCCCCTCGTCTGAAACAAACACTTTAACAACAAAATTACCCCCCAAAACCCCACCTGAAAAATCATCAAAGGTGAAGATGAAACATTGAACCCCAACACAAAATCATAACAAACAACATACAAACATATACGCCCTGAAACCCCCCATTTATCCATTTTTTCCCATGCATGTTGAATTCATATCCCATTAACATCCTTTTTTTACCCCATGAATCTCCCACGACTTGACATCACTCGAATTTCCAGCCAGGGCCATCCAGCTCTGAATCGGCCAGGATTGCGCGCAACGCAGTGATCGACGCCTGTGACAAAGGGAACGCCTGGCAGGTGGCAATCCAACTGTTGCGTGGAGCAGATACAGTGACTTGATGGAGCCATGTAAGGGGCCTCTAAGCCTCTAAGGGGTCGAAGCTGACTGACGTTGAATCAGCTGAGAAAAGGAAAACCACTACAAAGATAGCCAAAAATCAAGGATTGGGGCCAAATATCCAGGAGAACTATGGAGAACTGACATATATACTGATATATACTGATAAAATGAATGGCATCGCCCACGAACTCAGACCCCACGGATCAAAAAAGGCGAAAAAGGCTCTTCTGATCCCATGAAGCTGCGGTGCTATTGGGTGGGTCCCCTTATGTCCCATCGTTAATGGATGTGGTCATGGCTTTTCCCATGATTTTCCTAGGATTTTCCAATGGTTTGAATGTCAGCTACAGATCGCAGCCACGGCTGAGATTGGCTTCAACTCAGCCATCAATGCCTGTGCCGTTGAGTGGACCATGGCCATTCAACTGATTGAGCAGATGCAAAACCAGGAACTGGGAGCGCAGCCTGAAGTCATCCCGCTTTTTTTCGGTCATGTGGTAAACCCAGCAATGATTTTCCAATGGGGAATTCGTTTTTTTTTTTTTTTTTTCCTTTGTATGATTTTTTCTTTTCCCACCCATTTTTTGTAAAAGTTGGGTTTTCCCCGACTGCTGCTTTTCTC
>Ga0126342_10005282_pt1 | contig 22461 bp, 19 predicted proteins | sample Cyp1metagenome_FD_92528 | JGI IMG/M metagenome (GOLD analysis project Ga0126342, IMG submission 92528) | Coral microbial communities from Lord Howe Island, Old Settlement Bay, Australia - Cyphastrea 1 metagenome | ecosystem: Host-associated > Invertebrates > Cnidaria > Coral ...
ACCTAAAGAAGGTTCAAAAGGCACATCTTTACAAAATCAGAGCATTGTGCGCTGTCAAAGACCATTCAATCAGACAGAATGAAATTTTGTCCGATATGGGCTGGACATTTGATGCACCCAATGTTGAATTGGGTGAAGAGGAGGCACATCGCTGCGAGCTATGTGATGATGTGTTTGATACTCCAGCAGCATTGGCTGTGCACCAGCAAAAACGTCATGGTCTGAGAATTGCAATGCGTAGGTTTGCAATTGACAGCTGCTGTCGTGCCTGTGGAAGATGGTACCACACGCGCTCCCGCCTGCTCCGACATTTGCATGTGGGCAATACGGAGTGCTGGGTTTGGCATTGCAGACGTTACATTCCAATGACTGTGGAAGAAGCAGAAGAAAAAGACAATGAGGATCGAAAGAAAGGAGTGGCCATGCATCAGAAAGGGTTTGCGGATGTGGAAGCAGACAAAATGTGGCGGCCTTGCACTGAAATGGAGCTCATGGACCGTTTGCAGTGCAGGGAGGATGTTGTGGAAAGCTCAGAACAAGTGACTGAAAGCGAATTGAAGCAGTGGAGCCAATTTGGGATGTTGCCGCCAGGAAGAGGTGGAAGAGTGAAGACATCTCGAAGGGCCACTGAGATGCACATGTTCAATGTCAACAGAGATATTGCAATGTTGGAAAATACCATGTTAAAGGAGGTGGGACGTTGGTCGCCAGACTTTTCATGGGTGCCAAGACCGCTATCTTGTGGTACCAGATATTTTTTGGTGCTTTTTAGCGGCCATCGTCGGTTTGCCGACATTGCTCAGCAGTTGTCCTGGAAAAGCAACATCATACCGATCTGCGTGGATTTAGCCGTGGATCCTTGGCACGGCAATATCCTGCGGGACACACTTTGGCTCCAACTCATCCGGGCAAGGAAAGTTGCAGGTGCTCACGCAGGTCCCCCCTGCGAGACTTATACCTTTGCCCGTTGGATTGAAGTTGAAGGAGGTGGACCAAGGCCATTGCGGACCACTTCAGAACCATGGGGAAAAGATGAGCTTACCATCAAGGAGGTCGAACAGGTCTTCATTGGTACCATCCTCATGCTTCAAGCGATCTATTTGCTGCTACTGGTGTTTTTACATGGAGGCAGCTTTTCACTGGAGCACCCCAAAGGCCAGGGTGGAAAAGATGGCAAGTGGTCCATCTGGGACTCTGCTTTTATCCAACAACTTTTGCTCTGTGCGGAAGTACGGAGGGTGGATTTCCTTCAGGGCCCATTGGGCCAGCCCTTTCCGAAGCCTACTTCGATGCTTACAGGCAGACTGGAAAAGTTTGCCACGCTGCTGTTCGATCACTACCAGCCCAACTGGAGGCCAACTGACAGATTGGGAGGAAGGGAAAAAGACAGCAAGCAGTGGAAGACCGCGAAGGCGAAAGCCTACCCTCCTTTGCTGTGTAAGGCTGTGGTGGAAGCACATCTTCATTTTGCAGAGACCATCACAAGTGATCATGAGGAGCCTGAACCTGAGGGGTTGCGCGAAGCCCTTCAAGTGTTAGCCCAACCTTTTGATCCCTACAGCATGGACAACAAGGGTGCCGTCATGGGAGCAGATTATTGGGGACGTGCTGTCAACGGCATCTAATTGCACTGCTCCAGTCACTAGCCACCAGGTTTGATTTCTGGTGAAGCGAAGACTGTTGAGCCATTTTCGGTGTGTCACCCCATCTACCATTTTCCACATGTTCCGCCAAAGCGGCTTTTGGGAACGTGTCGTGCAAGCAGGCGTCACAGAGACTCTGACCGAGTGGAATGAAAAATATGTATATGTATATGTATATATATATGTATGTATGTATGTGTGTGTGAATCCATATAATATATGTCGCTACACACATATGTGTGTATATATCAATGTATAAGATATATCACTGTGCTGTGTAGAGAGGTAGGCCCAGGTAGGCCATCCAGGTCCCCCATCCCCCGTTGTGACTTGCCCTGCGGCACGTGGATCGCAGTTCATCTCTGACTTCCAGGTCCTTCACCAAGCGCCGGCTGGCCGCCTCGGAAACGCCCCGAACCACGGAGATGTTACGGATGTTTTTCAACGTGTCAACGTGGGAAATTCCCGAAACGAAAAATGGGACTATAGCTGGGAAAATATGAGAAATATTGAGAAATCCCCGAACTGGCGGTTTTTTTGCTGGGAAAGTCATCGAAAAAACAGAGTGAATGTTCGAGGCAGCCATGTTTGATGACACTGTTTCGGGTAGCCATCTTCGTGGTGAAAATGTCCATGTGAACTACCCCAAACATGGATCCAGATGTGCAAAAACGACAAAAATTGGGAGAATAATTTGACGAATATAGCCTAATATAGCCCAGATGATATTGGGGATGAATGAGATATAGTTGAGATAGATTGAGATATGACTTGATATAGCCAACTAAAATATGCGGTGTGTTCTTGGAAAGTTGTATGAATGAGACTTAAATCACCAACAGGGGTCTATTTCATAACCAATCAACAGGTGTTTCTTCAGCGGCCTCTGCAACCTGTTCCAGTGCATACGCCATCACCACCTGAGCCAAAAACCATGGAATCCCCTGGAGTTTTGACCTCAAAGTTGCGGGAACATTTATGGATGTTCATCCCATATATACACAGTATATCATTATATATCCATATATATATATATGTATATATCCCATGGTATCATAGGTTTTTTGAACCCATCCTCATGTGAAACCGTGGAGTTCCACGTGTTTCAGTGGATGGAAATCCTCAGCGATCATTCGGCTGGTGCAGAAAGGCATTTTGTAAGTTCTGTTGGTTGATGATATATTTGGGAATATGTGGGAATACTATATGGGGATGGGTCAAAACCCTGGTACCTAGTGAACCCCAAAATAGCTGGTAAATGGATGTTGATCACCCTAAAAATGGTATCTATAGGTATTGATCCATACCCATATAAGTTTATACAAGCAAAAACAAACACACATCTTCCCAATAGATCATCAACTGGGCTTCACTTCTGAACACTGCTCAAGTGTGACTAGATTGGACTGTTCTAGTTGGACTCCTTTGGGTTCCCTGATCTCATGAAGGTTGGGGGCTCCAGCGAGTTCCTCATCTGCCAACTGCAACAGCAGGCCCTGCGAAGATCCAGAGACGGGTGAAATTCTATATGCTTTTCCATGTGGTAAATCCAATCAATATCCAATCATAAACCATAGAAAAGTGGTTGGTTCAACTATATATATATATATATAACATTATATAACTATAAATGGGATGGTTTATTGGTTGGTTTAACCACATTTAACTAGCCATGAAATAACAAACCCATTAACTAACCACTTGGGGGTTATTTTACATCATCCCCAAAAAAAAACGGGGTAAGTATACCGGTATACCCTAAACCCTAAACCCTAATTGGGGATGGGTAAAGATGCTTGGGTTTACCATGGCTTACCTCATGATCCAATCATAAACGCGCATGTTTTGTTCATCTCAGCAGAGAGTCTCGGAGTCACTCAGATTTGCCGCTTGTTCTTCCCTTCCGAATATTCCAATACCCCCCACTTTTCGATGGCGCCGGGTGCAATGTATTGGATCTAAAAAGTGGCAGGTCAATACGATGGTAGTTTCTATTGTGATGGGATTTATTGGCTACGTAAGTGGATATGGGCCATAGAGATTAGGTGAGTGCGAAAGAGATTTGTGTCCCAAGCAGTCAACAGCATCTTCATCACCTCGAACAGCCGTGCTCACAGTTTGGAAGGCCTCTTGGCCTTCAGCACGGCTTCACAGACATCAAAAATCACCCCCTGGCCATCGCTAAACTCCGCCTTGGTGTAGAGTCTTCCGGCCTCTTCTTTTTCAATCCATGCCTCTGCCTTGAACAAGCCAGGCATCGGCACTACCGGCTTTAACATCTTCACCGAAAGGGACAAGGTAGGACATCTGCCCTGCAGGTAGATGTTCCCCAAGGTGGCAGTCATCAAATCCAACAGGGCAGCAATGGCACCACCATTGCCTACGCCAACCTGGTAGTCGCCATTGGAGCAGAAAGGCCCAAAATAGACCGCCCAAACCGCGCGCTTCCGGTCGTTCCGGAAGCAGCGTTCGATGTAAAAGGGACTTTGCCTTCCGATCACGAAATGCATTGGAGCACTGTGGCGGTGAACATACCTGGGTGCTGGGAGCCAGGCCCGGAAAAAATCTTGGTCGATTGTGGGGCCCCAATCATGATGGAAAACAAAATAGCTTTGAAGCCAAGAAAGGTAGATAGATAATGGCAGATACAAGTGGTTGAGCTCTGGATGTTTAGCATGAATGGGCCAGTTCCGTGTCCAACCACCTGCTCCATCGCACTGATCTTTTAAGAAGTCTTGCCACCACTTGGCCTCGGACGCCGCGTGGGCACCTGCAGAATCTAAGCTCCGATACCATTCCATCATCTCCTCCGGTAGTTGAAAGGCATCTGCCCCGTTCACAGGGTCAGCAGCCCTTTTCCGGTTTCGAGCCTCCAAGGACTCAGACTCGTGTTCGCCCATGGCGCAGGTCCCGCAGCTTCAAACTGGAAGTTGTATTAAGCGCTTGGGAAGCCAACTGATCTTTTTGGTGCACTCAATTTGGAGCATTTTTTGGTGTTTGATCAAATGGGTTTTTTGCCCAACTTGTCTCCATGTTTTTCTAAATCCGAGAACTGAAGGTCATCGAAAAATCTCTTTGTCCATCGCAAGTTCCCATGGACACGACCCTGATGCGGTCGCCTCCGTGGTGAGTTCTGCACCGGGAACCAGGGAATTCACCTGGCCGTGTGGTTCTGCGTTCTGAATCATTTAGACTCTAGACCCCCAAAAAGGGATTTGGGAGATGAGATTTGTCCTGTTCAAAATGGTAATGGGTGGGTGCCATTTTAGTGTTTGGGTAAGATCAAATCAGATCGAGTGTTGGCTTTGCAAAACAAGGTGCAAGTCCAAAGTTTCGAGACATGCCTTTTTCTCACGTCTCACCGTCATATCGGGTGTTCATCCCGTTTTGGCAGTTTAAATTCCAGTTTTTGATGTTTTGTTTTGGAGGATGTTGGATGGGTGATTACAACCAGCAACCCCTAAGGAAGCGCACCAAAGTGTCCAGGTTGGGCAACGGCGCCTTAGCGACCTGTCAAATGGATCTGGTAACCCCTTCTCCGCCAGGTAACTCAGCCCGCTTTCTATCTACGCGGCTTTAACGAACAAACGGATCTGGAAAACCCTGGGTTTCCGTAGGAAAATGATTTACTTTCATGGTGGGTCTTGAATTATGCGCAACTGCGTTGTATCCCGATATACTCACCTATAAGTGGTTTGATCCTGCTGCCTGGTCATATAAACTCCTTGTGTACGGGAACCACACTGAAACAGTGTCTCTCAGGGGTGTTTATGAGCAAGGTACATGGATTCATATGGTGTATATATATATATAATTATATAATATATAGTCATAATATATATATACATATATAATTATATAATATATAGTCATAATATATATATACATACATATATATATATAATTATATAATATATAGTCATTATATATATATATAATTATATAATTACAGGATATAATATATATATAATATATAATATATAATATATATATATAATTATATAAAATACATATATATATATATATATAATTATAGAATATACATACATATATAATATATATATATATAATTATACATTATATATAATTATAATATATATATATATAATTGTAACATATATATATAATTATATAATATATATATAATTATAGAATATATATATATATATATAATTATATAATATATATAATTATATATATACATCCAATCATAAACTCTACTTACTACAACCCTCAAATGGTCAAAGCTGGGGACGCTTTGTTGGGTTTGCCACAAATGTCAATTCATATGGGGGATACCATTTATCATTCGAGTCTTTATCACATGCTATTACTATTTTTGGGGGTGGGCTATCAATACTATCGCAACCTCGACAAAATAGAAAGATAATTTCCTACACTACACAAAACAGTAGCAAAGTATGCGTCTAGAATTGCCCCCAACGAATAAACTGCTCATTTTCTTATCCAGGCTTGACATAAACCTGCGTGGCCCAAGTTCGGCTACCACGCCTTGAGAAGAAGCTCAGGGTCACAGGAGTAGTAAGGACCCACAGAAGCAAAGAGGCGCCTGTGGCCGCCGGGTCAGATGGAAAAACGGAGGGACCATCTAAAGGAGTTATCGTGAGACGGTGAAACACTTGGCTCTTTCACCAAAAATGGTTTTCACCCAGAAAAGAATTCAGGATTCTAGTCAACAAATCTGGGGTGAAAGGAAATCTGACAACCAAACCATGGTTCCTACATGCAAAAATAAGGGTAAACCAATAACCGCTGTAAATCATCCAAATCTGGGAATGAGACTGGTTGGTTCAGCCGTCTTGAGCCACCAACAATGAAAAATACTTAGTTTGGTCACTAAGACTTGGGGATGATTTCAAATCCCCAGTGGAAATGGAACGAATGAACCATGTTGAAAATCACCCATCAGGAAATCGCATGTGAAACATTGTGAAACTAGCAATTCAATTGTTATCAGCAACACTTGGACATCTGAAGAAACAAGTCATCCAAGTCTTCATTGGGTCCAGAAAGGAGTTCGACTCCGAAATTCCAAAGGTCTGCCTGAAAACAACGACACTTGGAGTCCTTCCAAAACATCCATTCTGCATCTTTCAATCTGACCAAGTCCAACGTCGAAAACCAAAAAAAAGGCCCTGCGTCACAATTTCGAGTATCCAGGTGATCCAACCTGCCCTGTTTGGCATCGGCGCCATCGTCACCTGCACCATGATGGCCATCAGTTGTAGAAATGATGGTTTAAGTAGATTACGAGCTGTATATAGATAGTATGGCGAACCAAAACGAGGCACCAGCCGACTCTCAAATGGCTGGCAATCATCAGGCTAAAACCATCCAATCTTTGTCAACACCCTAGACTGCCCTTGCTTTCACACCAGAATAACTGGTATAGCTGGATGTTCATCTCAATTGACCCATTCCCAAATCTCTTTTGCTGCTACAATGCCAGTGTTTCATCACGTCACAATCCCAATTTCTCAGAAAATCCCCTTATTTTTCTCAATGAAATGGCAGTGTGTCAAAACCTTGTACCCCTGGTGAACATCAAAATAGCTGGTAAATGGATGTTCATACCCCTAAAAATGGTATTAATAGGTATTGATCCATACCCAAATCTCTATTTTTGATGCTTAATTCATCTGAAATCCCCATTTTTCCCGGTGAAATCCACACGTGTCGTTCCAAAAACGTGGGAAAAAATCCCCACCTGGCACGGCCGTGGCCGGGCGCCGCCCCCGCGGCGCGAAGCTGCCACTGTCCGGCGGCTCCGCAGTGGTCTCGGCGCGTTCCGCCTGAGTGCAAAATGGTGAGTGTCATGGGTTATATATATATTATGTAATATTATGTAATAATATGGGATTGTAATGGATTGTACCACATATGTAATATGGTATAATCTTCATATGACATAATCCATTATAAATCAGTATGATATATATGTAATGGATTATGATAATAATTATTAACAATAATTAATAATAATTAATAATAGTTATTATAATTAATAATAATTAAGAATTATTAATAATAATTAATAATTATTAATTTAATAATAATTAATAATTATTAATAATAATTAATAATAATTAATAATGATTAATAATAGTTAGTAATAATTAATAATAATAATATATCATACTGTAAGAACGGGATTATAGCACATACATAAATTATATCATAATATATCATATATGTGATGTAATGAGTATCATATATCATACTGTATGGGATTGTAGCAAAGATATATATATATATATACGTATACATATCATAGATAATGGAGTTATAGCAAATATAATGCGCTATAGTCATAATGATAATGATGTATAGCCATTGTAATTATACCAATTGTTCTGGGAGATTATAATTATCCACAGCAACGGGATATTTTGTTAAATGGGAATCCCCGAAACCGGTTCCAATACTAAAATAGTCTAATGACTTGGATGAATTTAGGGGTACCACCATTTAGGAAACCAACATTTTTCTCCACCCTTGTTGTGTAGAAATCCTATGATTGTTGCTCAATATCCTCAAGTAGTTTCCGTCTCCACATTTTTGTTGGCTTGAATCACCAATTGGGGTTTATGATTGGGCTTACCACACTAAATTCCCAATGGGATTGTAATGGAAATATCATGTTGGTGAATAAAATCCGTGATTATATAGCAATGGTAATAATCTCATTATGATCCCATTAATAATGGTAAATAGCACCTGATTAACATCACCACTATGGGATTATTATTGGTATAATCTCCCAAAAAGAATAGGAATTCTTATATAAGTCCCATTACAATTGGTATAATTACCATGTTTGGTGGGATTATTGGTATAATTCCCATTACAATTGGTGTTACTCCCATTACAATGCTATCCCCCTTATCCCATCTTTCATGAGGCTTGGTCAGCCATCCATGCGAAATCCTCCAGTGGCACGCGGCACCTTTGAAAGACAAAGAGGTTTCGGCATCGATGTTTCTGCCAGAAAGGCATCTGCCTGGGCATGGTTGCCTGGCTTTAGGAAAATATTGAAAATAGACCACAAATATTCAATCATTCTATTAACTAATTCAGTTGAATATTGTTCAATTAGCCAATCATCTTAAAAATAAGATCAAAAAATACATCTATTCAAACCTCTGTGCATGGTTGGTTTTGGACCCCAAGGTTTGAGCCATACCCGTCTCGAATACTGGGATTGCGCTTGACTTTGGCCACAATGGGATGATAAGGAGTATCCCAATACATCCAGTGCCTCAGGGCTTGTGACCGAAGAGCACCCAGGAACACTTAGCTATCCTGAAACATCCCAGCATGCATCCCACCCCGAAAACATCCGACTGCGCCTCAGCTTGCAAGGACTCGAGGTTTTGTGGTTCAGAGAGAATTCCATCCAACTTCTCCCAGTCTGGCAAACCGCGTCCCTGCCGTGCAAGCATCTTCACGCTGGCCAGACCAGGAAAATCACAAAGCATTTCGCGAATATCATGGGCATTTTTGCCACCGAAATCATCCCTCAAGACCATGCGGATGTCGTTTCACTCCATCCCATTGTTGACTTCCCCCATAAACAAACCATTTGGGGGGTCCACACCCATATCCATTTGTCACTGGCTAAACCCCTATGTAAAATGGTTTCATCATGTAAAAAAAACCCATTTTAGGCTGGGTAAATCCCATCATTTTGTTCTCAAATGCCGCATTGAATTCAATAGCTGTACCCTAAATCTCAAATGGGTGTGTCTGAAAATAGTGTACCCCTAAACCCAATGGTTAATGATCATTATCCCTATTAAATGGCTATAATTGGGAATATACCTTATTTTCAGACAAACCCAAATGTCTATCAGTCTTGATGGATGGTTTGGTGAAACAATGTCATAAACCATCCCCCAGTCATCACCATTTCTATAGGTGCTATAGACCATTCGACATTGTTTTACCCACATAGAAATTATACCTAGCCAGGCATGCCTTCTCCGTCTCCTCCGGCATGCCATCAAGCCAGGGATCGTCCCCACCTGGGAGGTTATGCCCCATTAAATCACAATTTTTCTTGGGAAAATCGACCTGTTTTCATGGTTAAATCAGTTAAATCCCTATTTAAGTCATAGTTAAATCCTCATTTCTGATGGCTTCTGCTGACCACTTCTGATCGCTAAATCCACATTTTTGTTGGTTAAATATATATATAGAGAGAGAGAGAGAGATTTATTGCATTTAATGGGCACTGGGCAATGCGATGTGCTGAGGCAAGGTCCATCCTCCACAGCATCAGGCATGGTCCTTCGACCTCGAAAAATGCAATATATACAGATGTATATATACATGTACAATGTCGAGTATATGTGTACAATTGTGTATTATATATATATATATATATATATATATATATATATATACATATATAATATATATATATATATATATTATCGATCTATATATATATATTATCGATATACTTATAGAATCGATATAAGAAACCCTATTGAACATGTTCTTACGGGCAAAGTTGGAGGTTTCTCAAGTGGGTCAGCTCAGCTCTGTCCTCAGATGGGATCATCACGGATGGACATAAGATAGATCTACTTATACTGTCACATACTATATATACATTAATATACACTATATAACTCTATGATATCATATATATATATAACTATATGATATCATATATATATAATTATATATAACTACTAGATTCTTATACTATATGTTCATCGTATCTCCAAGATACCATGCTTTGTGTTTTTTGTACCCATTTCAGCCGTGAAGTGCGGTCACCACCCGGCCTTCGTCCACCAGCCGGTCCATCAGCCGCAGACTGAGGCGCCGCTAACAGCCGATTCTATGACTCAAAGAGGTCATTGCTCACCCATCATTATGGTGAATCATAGATTATCTAATAATGATCATTATCACCCATCAGGTCATTATGATTGTGATGATCATAGCAATGATAATGGGATAATAACTGGGACAATTCAGCCGAATTCCAAAGTGATAAAGTGATGAACTATGATGATAATCAATCATTGAAATTCATAGCTTACAATGAACTTATGATCAAATTACATCAAAGTACCAAAGTCAGAAGTAAAAACCATCCAAGATGCAGGAGTCAAATAACCAAAGTCCCTCAAAATCTGCTCTGTAGCAAGCCGTTGCACAGCCTGGTCTTGACGATTCCTTCAGGTGAGTTTCCAGTTCTGCAGAAACCCCACATTTGCCACATCATCTATGCTATAACCACCATGAATAACCTTGGTCCCAGCTATTGGTGGTTATAGCATAGCTGCTGCCATCGGATTCTCCCAAAGATGTTGGGTCTCCCAGGTCTCCCAACATCTGCGGCACAGCACCCAGAACGAAGCCTTTAGGGCCCTGCCCAGTACAGGCCTCCAGGGGACTAGGGAGGCCAGGACCAAGATCTTAAAGGATGGTGATGTCTGAGCAATCACATCCTTCAAAATCTTAAATGGATAATATTAAATGAGGTACAATATATTGTAGTTAACCTTGAAAAAAAGGAAGCTAATATACGTTCACTATCTTGAAATGGGAAATATAGCCAATCTAATATTAAATCACCTCATATGGGCCTCCAAAATGAATAGGTTTCCACCAGGGTGTTTTAATATTAGGGCGAAGAGATTATTGTACTGGAAGACTCGAAGACGTTCTTCTCATTCAATGAATGGGCTTGAGGACAAAGTTACAATTGATGCCATGATGTTTACCTAAAAGTGTAGGGCTTCCTGCAAATGTTCCCGTCAACTTGAAGGAATAATTGTTGACCGGATGAGTAGCTCATTCCCCAGGGACTTTGCAGTTGCAATCAATAAGTGAGTACTACACTGTTGAGTTTCACCAGTTGCAACGGGGATGTATAAACCCCACTTGGAGGGACTTGCAATATCCAGAGAACATGCTATGAACGACATGAAATACGTTCAATTTGGGTTGCGGGGCGCATTCGGTATCCTAGGGTCACTGTATCGAGCCTGCTGGAACTGGGCAAATGCACGACCTAAGTCTGGCGCTGTGCATCTCTGATTAAATTGACTGCTGACAAATGTCACTGGATACCCGTCAACCTTGTTTCCATGTGTTTCCTGCATCTCAAACAGACTTCAACAAGGGAAAACAAGTCCCCTCCTGAGCTGTGTGTCCCCTTTCCATGTCCAATAATCTAGGAATCTCATCATCATCGTTGTCGTCGTTGTCGTCGTCGTCGCCGTCGTCGTCTCATCATCATCATCATCATAATAATAATTTGAGCACAGTCTTGTCGGCTCACCATAGAATCCACCCTTTCTGGTGATGTCGTTTGATGTGTCATGAGGGAATGGATTGAAAACCCATGCCATACCCAGTAGTTCATATCGCAAGATTCCAAAAAAAATAGGGGATGTTCACCTACTAATATTTACACCCTGTTTGGTTTTGACCAATATTTGCCCACATGTTTTGCCAAAAAAAAACAACAAACAACAAATCCCTCAGTCACCGGCGGCCATATGGACTCCGTCGACGTCCGTAGAGCGCGCGACGGCCGAAGGATCTGAGCGAGACGGACGATTTGTCTATCTGTTGGGGTTCCTGTATACATTATATAAGATATCATACATGAATGTATACAGGAATAGATAGAAATATCATGAAATATCATACATCTTGGTTCTATCTATTAATGTACGATATCATGTATACAAATCATATGCAATAAAGATCCTAGATCATGGGATCACCCACGAAGCATCGACTCGCATGGACGACCGGTGCCTCAGCAATCGAATGAGAGGCTTGGGCATTGCACCATGCGATTGTCCCAAAGTCTCCTGACAGGCCCAGCAGGCCCAGCTGACAGCATCTTGGGGGCCCAGTTGACTGATCCGATCGAGAAAAGTTCAGCCCCTGAGCCGAAAAAAGCCTGGAGCATCCCCATCTCTGATGAGTAAATCATCTACGTAGCATCATGAAAATGTTCGACTAAGCCAGATTTACGTTTGATTTACGTTTGATGGACATGATTGCTCCCATTTTTTTGAAGGTACCAAGGGAGTGTGTGAATGGAGAGGTAAAACATGGTAAAACCACCAATTTCATACCTGTGTCGCAATAGTCTACCATAGTTTACCTGCAAGGGTATCTTGAAATGTGGATTTACCATCAATTCATAAATTTCTTAGTAGCACTAAATCATGAAAAAGGTGATTCATCCAGCCTCAAGCAGCCGTCGGAAGCGCACTGCATCGAGTTCCTCTCGCAGCCCATCGCAGTTGGCCTGGCCATAGCTGAGGGTGTCCCAGAGGGTCCCAAGATGTTACAATCTCCACAAAGGGCCTTGCAAACTTTGCAAACGCGGTAACATGGGTGTGAATCCCCACAACTGCCTGGACCTGGGGAATGGGGGGGGCCCTTGCATCACCCATGTTCGTGTTTTTGCTGGGCGCCCCATAGAAATGGCCTAAGATTGCGCCAAATTTAAGACGACAAGCACTGCATGACCAGGTCATCCACTGCCTCCCAATATTCGACCGCATGGCTGGTCATTGCTTTGCAATGCAGCGCCTTCTCAAGAATCAACGTGTGGACGGCCATACCATCCTCTTCAAGAATGGAAGTCTCCTTCCACCGCTGCCCTTGCACCAGCTGTCGTTCCGGAAGCTTTCTGAACCAGGTGACCAGGGACAGCGACCGTTCCAGTGGCACCACTCGGTCCCCTTTGGAGGCGATGAGGAGCACCGGCACTTCACGCAACAAACGCCAGATCCCCAGCAACGGGCCTCGGGGCGCACTGGACAACTTCCCTGCCAACTGGCCGCTGTTCGCTGACTCAACCAAGGTCTTGCCGAAAGAGTTGGCTGGTTCCTCGTGAAAGGCTTGGCAGGCACCAAAGTTCATGAGCATGTTCAAGCCACAACCTCAGGGCCACCAGACAATGGGTGCCCCATATCATCCCATTAGACTGAAAAATGGGTGGTTGACAGTACGAAGTTCGCCATTTACATCATTTACCCATCAAAAATATTCATGGTCTGCTGTTCCACTGCCATCTTTCGAGGCCGGATCGTCCGAAGCTTCCCCACATCCACCATGATCCACCAGCGCCTGTGAAAAACGCCAGCGCCGTAAAGGTCATCTGCTTCAGCGCTTCGCTGTTGCCAGTCGCCTCGGGCTGCAGCGGCTCCACTGGAGACTCGTCCGTAGGATCGATGGGAACATCCTGTCAGGCTGGTGAAGGAATGAGAATAGAATAACATGGATACGTTTAAGGGGAAATCAGGAAATCTATGATTCTACCACAAAACATGATGTGTTCAATGAGATTTGACCTTGGTGCCTTGGTCCAGTTCTTGGTCTTCTCCCAAAACAAAGTGTGAACATCTGGTTTTGCTTTTGTCTGAAAATTGGATACCCACCAAATCCACTGGCTGATCATGATGTTCCCTGGTAACATTGCAACTGAAGAGTTATCCTGCATTTTATGGTCAACCCATGTCAAACCCATCATCTTGGCCAGTTCCATCCCTATATATCCCCATGATGATGCCACTAATTCCAGAAAAATATCCCTTTTGTCCATCTTCTTCCTATCAAAAGAGTCCGGATTGTTCGGCGCGGTGCCCCACCGAGGCCCCACAGGGCACCTCATGAGGCAACAGCCCAGCCCCATCACAGATGATGCACTTCAGCGCCAGGTGTGGGTCCTCCTGGGTCATGGTGCTCCAGAATCCGACCATGCCATGCGGGTCGTTCCCTGTTGGTGGTGTTATGACAATCCCGAAGAAGGCTAGATCTGTAATGTGTACATTTACATCTGTAAGGCTAGATCTGTAATTACTATTTATTTATTTACTTAGTTAGTTAGTGAGTTGGTTAGTTAGTTAGTGAGTTGGTTAGTTGGTTAGTTGGTTAGTTGGTTAGTTGGTTAGTTGGTTAGTTGGTTAGTTGGTTAGTTAGTTAGTTAGTTAGTTAGTTAGTTAGTTAGTTAGTTAGTTAGTTAGTTAGTTAGTTAGCTAGTCAGTTAGTTAGTTAGTTTGTTAGTTAGCTAGTTCGATAGTTAGCTAGTTAGTTAGTTAGTTAGTTAGTTCCTGCGTTGGTTATCTATTTATGTATTTGTTTGTTTGTTTTATTTATATGCTATATGTTACATATGTTACATATGTTATATATATATATATACAATTATATGCATATTATCCAATTTTTCACCGTGGCAAATATGTGAAAAGGGTTGGATTCATCAACCATGTGCCTCCCTGATTTGAGGATTTGAGTTCCAGATCGGCCCAACCGAATGCAAGGGGATCAAGGGGGTCCCAGGAATTGCAAATGGGTAATAGCCATAGCCATAGCCATGTTATACCCCAGCTGTATATGAAAAATGTATCCCTTAAATTCTGGCTGATGTTCGCCGCTTACGATGCCTTGATCCCGCACAGCCAAGGACCCCATTCATTACATCCATTAAAATCCCAAAAAAAACATGGGTGAAATCCCGTAGCTATAAACTTCCAAGGCTTTCCCTCCTGCGTCTGTTGCTTCCTCCAGCTCTCATCCCACATGCTCAGCAAAGCTCGCGCGAAGCCGAATCCGCCGTCACTGAAGAGGTGCACGAACACCGAGCGGCCGCGAGAAAGCTCCAAGAGCTTCGCGTGGATCCTTGGATGATGGGCACTGTGGGCACCACATAAAGGGTAATTCAACCATCCAAAATTGTTATTGACCCATCAAAAATGGTGATTGTACCATCGAATTTTTGGAATTAACCATGAAGAATTGGGATTTAACCAAGCAAAAAGGTAAGTTAACCATAGAATATTAGGACTTACCTACGAAAACTTGGGACTTGATCAGCCAAAAAATAGGGATTTGGCCTTTCACCAGTAGGAATTGATTCAAATACCCAAAAAGTGGTGCATGTTGCCATCAAAAAAAGGCTTCACGAAGCCTCCTCTTGAGGTAAGGTTCAGGTCCAACATATCTTCCCGGCCCAATCTCGCAGGGCCAAATGCTAACACACCAAAGCCTTTCTCCGTCCAATGCTCAATGGCAGGCTGCAAATCATCCAAATGAGAACCGCCGAAGCCGCAAAGCAAAACGAGCGGACTTTGTTCGTCCCTAAAGCCTGGGCGCTGGGCAGCCAGGCACTGGCACAAGGCCGAACCATGATTGTTGCTGGGTCTAAACCCCCTGAAGCATTTACAATAATCACCTTTCTCCACGATAAAGATGAGACCCAACCACCCAGCAAAACCCAAAACCCAGCAGCTGTAATATTCCACGTCCACCATCGATGAAGCCCAGGACACCAAACACAACTCTTCGCAGATGATCCTAGCAGCTTCCTTCAGCTGAGGCTTCTTGCTGCAGAACTCCAGTTGTTTCCCCAGGAACAGGAGCACCCGTTGCCGATTCTCCCGCCTCCAGGCTAAAAATAACATGTCCTCCAGCAGCCCTTGGAACTGCTTTGATGCGGCCGATGGGTTGCCCTCCAAGTGCTTTAGCACCCCCTGTTCCAGGTCGTCTAAGGTGCCTCCAGGCCATGGAGCGAAAATCATGGAGAAATTCCGATGCTGGACGAGATAGCCTTTCCATCATCTCAAAAAAAAACGATCAAGATGTATCAGGTTGCATCTCAGGTCTCCACCCTCAGAACCAGCAACATCCACAAAACTCAAAAAACGCGCCTTGGACCTCCCTCAAGGTGCCATGCTTCTCGCTTCCCTGCACGTACAGCAGCTCCGGGATGGGTGCGTTATTCCCCAGGTGCTTCCCCGTGTCGCGCACGTCCGCGCGCACCAGCAGCGGCCGACCCTTCAGCTTGCTGCTGATCCAGCCGCTGTTGGGACCGCGGCCCCGCTGGAGCTGGTAGTGGAAACGAGTGCCCACCACCTGGAAGGATTTGGATGGATTCCCCCTGTTTTGGATGGATCATTTTGTCTGGTGTCAAATAGATCGAGTCACAAAAAGTGCTGGGGTGAATCCTTACAACTGGGCCAAAGGATGCTACTGATCCTGCAGTTGCAACAATTTGGCTCAGAGTGATGGATCCGCAAAACATGGATGGTTTCATACTATTCAAACATCAAAACTTATCAAAAAACTGAAGCCATTCACACATCTATTGGGTAACTGTTGAATGAAATTGCTTTTTTTTGAACGCTGCATATGCCAAGGCAGAAATCAAACCAAGAACGACCTCGTGATGTGCAATCAAATATCTTCAACCATCATCTGCCATCAAAATTGCTTCAAAATTGGTTAAAATGATATGGTTTGCAATCCTAAAAATGAACCAAAATCAGGTTTTGAATCTTGACCCCTACCCAAATGTGATTTTGCATAGCCCTGGAAAAATTGCCTTGTTCGATGATGTACCTATCAAAAATGGTGATTTCTAGAGCTATGGTAAATAACCAGGCGACATTTGTTGCAACTTCCAAGCCACACCTCTAGCTCTTCCACGATGGACTGCGTCTGCAGGCGTTCTGGGAGTTCGGGCGACGTCAAGTCCCGCCCTTCACGCACCAAGAGACCGGCAGTCGAACCACCCACCACCCGCCAGATGCGGCCCATTGCACCATGGGAGGCAGCTAGGAACGATTGTTTTTTTTCGGGGTTGGGATATCTTAAGTCATAAGTATGTCAGAATTTAACATAGCTATGGAAAATCACCATTATTCATGGGAAAATCCACTATAAATGGTCATTTTCCATAGCTATGTTAAATTACCAGAGGGTAAGTAAATAGATAAGTTGACGCAAAATTGCGTTTTCTATAGGGCCTATTAGGGAAAACCATTGGATGGAAGGGGGTCCCCAGGTTTCCAAGCCATTTTGAGTGGCAAGTAGGGTTGATCCCCCATTTGCCTGTTCCAATGAACGAACCATTTGGGAGTCTTCCCCACGCAGAACCAGAACTTATGGGGAGGCTGATTGAGATCCATAAAATTTGCCCAGAGGATTGCAAGTCGGTGGTTCTGCCCTTAGTCCCCACCTTCAAAATGATAAGTGGAACTCAGCAGGCAGCTTTGTGCCAACAGCTGCAGTTCAAGGATCATGGAGCTATCGATTGGCTATCGATTCTCTCCCCTGCAAGTGGGAGCATCATGCAATGTCACCCCCTTTGTAGGATTCAGGTTTCAGACAGATGCGATTTCAAATTCTTGACGTGGTCAAGACATTGTAACCTGTGGTGAACACCAAAATAGATGGATGCTCATCCCCCTACTGGAAGGGTTTGATCCATGCCCGTTTAGGTTCAAATGCCAGACATGTGTTGGTTCAAACCGAACGATTCCTGCTCAAATACCCATTCTTGACCCATAAAATTGCTAGTTTTTTCCCTTGCCAAAGTTTTCTCAGCAAAAAAAAAACGTGATGTTGCGTGAAACTATGGTACCCCCCAAAAAAAAATGTTTTAGATGGTTTATCACCATTTTCCTATGACAACAAAATGCCATTTTGGGGTTCAGACACACCCAAGTCCATCCTTCATTGGTGAAATCCTTGTTTTGATGGTTAAATCCCTATGAAATAGCTGGGTAAGCCCCCGTGTTTACGGTTAAATTATGTTACATCACATGTGCTCAAATGGTTAAATCAGTTAAATCCCTATTTTTTCTTGATTTATTAAACCAATTAAATCCCCATATGTCATATTTGATGAGAAAAATCCCTGCATTTTGAATTCAAAAGGCCCGTGGGGATCGAATCGATTGCCTCCGTCTCAGTCCCCTCGTGCGCGGCGTAGAGTTGCTCTCGTGTCTCCAAGAAAAGGCGACAGAGGTACTGCAAGTTGGACACCTGGCGACCGTTTAGCGAAACTTTGTTGAAATGGAGATTTGAATTGAGAAAATCATCTATAACTGGGGGGATTGAAGCTATGATTATAGATTTAGTGGAACATAGTGGAACTAATTGAATCAGGGTTGTGCCAAACAGCCCAGATACGTTTGGGAGGAAGCTGGGTAGATACAGAGGGAAAATGACAAGTTTACCCCCCGAAAGTAGCTGTCATTTACCTGTGATGGGCTGGAGCAACCCTGTTTCAATGAGGCACTTGGATCAGCATCCCACATAGTAAAGTGATTAATAACTACCCACATTTGAGTGGAGATATGCCATGTATAGAACTGGGGGTGTACCATGGTTATTGCCCATCTTCCGACTGGAATGCACATCCAAGCAAGTATATATATATATACCTTCAATACCCTCAACTTGGCTGGTCATTTTTATATAGTAGTTGACACCACAACATGGAGTGTGAAATGTATTGAACCATATTTAGGATGATGGGGGAACATAGTTTGAGACATTCCCACCTGAAGTGAAACACTCCTGGATTGCTGGTGGAGATTCCTAGTTTACGTGGATATAGACTGACTGCTGATCCGTAGTCAAACAAGTTGAATCAAACATGATCAAACCATTCCCGATGGGTGCCATATTTTTTGGGCAATTTTTTATTGGCCGGATGTTGAACCCTGGTTGATTCATCTGGGGCAACAGGAATGATATGGAATGATACCCCTCAACTCTTGGACCAGGCGCTTAAAAAAACTCTGCCCCAGTTGTACCCAGGGCACCAGTTCTGCTCTCTGCCGCCGCGCAGCAGATGGCAGCCCTGGCAAAAAATCAGCTGAGATCGACATCCATGGGATCTTGGTCCCAATCTGTGCCGCATGATTTTGGGATCTCCGCATCACCTCCATTTCTCCCATGTTTTGGTGGGTAAACCATGTTAAAAAAACCCATGATTGAGGGTTAAATCATAGTTAAATCATAGTTAAATCATAGTTAAATCATAGTTAAATCCCAATTGTTCACTTAACTTCAGTGACTTAAGAACCCTCTAAATGACCAAGATATGCAGCACGCCTGCATTCATCTGTGGTTGGGGCCTGAGCTCACAGACCAAGGGAAGATGCTCGAAAGCTATGAAACGAGAGTCTTGAATGTTTTTCTGGGCCGAACACCACTGAATTATGCTACCCCACACGACCTGCCTGGCTGGAAGTTCACCTTGTGGATAGCCAGCACCTGTGACAGGTCAGCAGGGCGTTGCAATAGGATCAACTGATAGGTGGTTGAACCACAGAAGGTACGCTGCCCGTCACATCAAGATTGTTGGTAAATGCCAATGGATGTTCATCCCAAGAAATTGATCTCACGGGTCTTGACACATCTCCATTGCCAGTCCAGTAGGACTCATCTGCCGACATGGAAAGCAAACATTTGAACATCAACAGACTGAGTTTACAAGATCGCAAAATCAACTCCTGGTTACCCCCCAGCCATCAGATGTCATGGCTTTGTTCTACCCATCTATAAATTCATATAAATTCGCAGTGGCCGATTCTTATGTCTCGACATCTCCTTCTATGACACCATCAATCGCCTCCACCAGGTGCAGCTGGAGCTTCAGCCATCTTCGGATAGCCCGCAGCGGTGGGTGGTGCTGGGGCGGCTTGCGCGGCATGTTTGGCCACGGGCGTCTCAGGCAACAGCTCCTGCTGTCGAATAAGGTGCTGGATCCAGCTCCAAACAGATTTTTGGGACGGAAAAAAACTGCGGAAAAAGTTGGCGAAAAATGAACCAAAATGAAGTAAATCGTGCCCAACAAAAAACTTAAGGGAAAAATTACGGTCTCGAGAGCAACGGTCCTCGGAGGATTCGGAGGAAGCTTCCTGTTCTGCCTGGGCTTGCTCAATCTCCGGCACTGGCGGCAGCGGTGCCATGCTGGGCTTCTTCCGCGAAGGGCTTCCCGTCTTGGGCGGCGGCGGAGGGGCCGAGGCCGGGGCTGGAGCGGGTGCCGGTGGCAGTGGTGCTGGGGGAAGCAGCGCCATGACCCGGGGGGCCATTGAGACAGCTGGCTCAGCTGGTTGTGCAGATTGGACTGGGGATGGCTCAGATACTTTTGGTGGGGTGGTTGGAGCTTCGGCAACTTTAGGTGGTTCTGGGGCTAGTTCACCAACTGTAGGTGGTTCTGGTGCTGGCGCTGCTTCAGAAACTTTCTGTTCCATTTCGGCCTCAGCTTTGGGAAGCACTTTTTCAGCCTTGGCTGGCATGGCTGGCAAGGCTTTAGGCGCTGGAAGCTGGGGTGCTTGCTTGGCTGCTGGCAGTTGCTTTGGTGGAGCTGGCGCCTTTGGAAGCTGCTTGGGTGGAGGTGGGGCTGCCGTGGACGGCAATGGAGTGGGCGGCAAAGGATTTAGGCTCAGCGTGGCTGCTCGGGCAAAGGTCCCCTTCGCAGGAGGTGCCGATCCGCTCAAGACCTGCGGATGGTACGAGTACAACGCCAAAAAAGAACAGCAAATCATGGAGAGCAATTGATGGTAAGTAATCATGCACAACCAATAAAACAAAGGGAATATCAATTTCAAATGATGGAAATCTAGGAAAATCATAGCCACCTTTTCAGGAACGCCAGAAACCCTCCATCTGCCTCTTCCAAAGACGGCCGTCGAGCTTGAGCTGACGTAGGTCGAAGCAAATGTTTCGGAGCACCCACCTAAAATCTGGGTCAACTGGACCAACAATGACCAAAATCTGTGGCCACTTAAAGGTCTAAATTGTTGACAGTTTTCCCTTGCAGGTTTTCATCCAAGTTTACAGTTTTCGAGATCTGTAAGACATCTGAAACGAAGAAGTGCGACCCTGTCACATGCTCCGGCGTCTCCCAAGCACCATCTCTTGGAGATTTGCCAAAGACCTGGGCAGGAGGGCCTTGCAAGGACTATGGGCATCTGTAGAGTATATGAATGTAGAAGAAATATGTTCTTCTTCTAAAAGGGCGAAAAAAATCTAAGCGGCTCAAACTACGATCTATTCTATGATAGGTTATCTCCCAGAGGATCATGACTGGCTAGTGGTTCCATGTTATGGACTGAGTGTTATGAACAAAACTATATTATATATATATATATGCATGTAATTATGTATGTATATACAATACATATCCACATATGCTATGTCATCAAATATCCCATGAAAAGTTGTCCAATTTATCTATTGTCATCCATGATGAACATTATTTACCATTACCATCTGGTTATTTAACATAGCCATGGAAAATCCCTCATAAATGGAGGTTTTAATGGGAAAATCATCTATAAATGGGCCATTTTCCATGGCTATGTTAAATAACCAGAGGGTATAATAAATATCTCCACCGTCCTTCTACCAGACCCACCCGTTGTTGCCTCATCAGCATCTTGCACCGCGGAGTGTCGCCGTGGCGCCGCAGAGCTGGCAGAGCTCGGGCGGAAGAGGTGCTTTGGTGCACCGACCTGGAGCTGCAGGAAACCCCACAGGGTAAGATAGAAAACAGTGATTTACTACATACAGAATTAAAACATGTTAAAACTATATTATAGTGTAGGTTTACTACTACATCAAATAAAAAATAGTTATGTGTATATATATATGTATATTATATTATAGATAGCTAAAACTGCGAATCTAATCAGTATTGTAAGCCAAAAAAAAACGTGAATTACTTCGGTTTCTTTGAGTAGGATTGTACTTTTCTGTCTGTTCAACAGAGGTACTGCCTAAAATATTGACTTTGAGCAGCAAAGAAATCAGAATTGCAGAATGTACAGAAAAATATAGGGACAGTACCAAAAAATGCGGATCTTCGCGAAAAAACATGTTCTTGTTTTACCGTTAAAAGTGTGGTTCACCAGCGAAAATAGTGACTTTATCATACTTCATCAGCAAACATGTCGATTTGACCAGCAAAAGGAAAGTTTGCCAATAATTGATGGGGGGTTAACCAACA
>Ga0126342_10005283_pt1 | contig 22459 bp, 24 predicted proteins | sample Cyp1metagenome_FD_92528 | JGI IMG/M metagenome (GOLD analysis project Ga0126342, IMG submission 92528) | Coral microbial communities from Lord Howe Island, Old Settlement Bay, Australia - Cyphastrea 1 metagenome | ecosystem: Host-associated > Invertebrates > Cnidaria > Coral ...
AGTGTGCAGTGTGAGGTGTGGAGTGTCGAGGGAAGGACACGGTCGGGACAGGTTGTCTTTGAACTATAGGTCATTTATGTTTGGGAAACTTCCGCCGCCGGCTTGCCCGGGTCTATGTTATGTGTTATCTATTGTGAATGGGAATATCATCTATTGTGATCCCAATTGACGAGTGATCATTATGGGAATATCATCATGGGATGATGATCCCAGTTGACAAAGGATGATCCCGATGCCAGGATGGAGCGATTAGATCGCTTTGATGAGGAACAGGTGGGGCTGCAGATCTTGATTCAACTTCTCCGTCTAAACATTCCCTGATTTCCCTGATTGATAATTATAGGGCATGATACTACCTGGATTATTAGAGATTATTATTTTATGATTATCTGATTATCATCATTTATCATCCATATTAACCAAGAACAGTGGGTTTTCCATGGCTTTCCTATATTATGTTAATATTAGGGAAATCTATCCACCAACTGTGGCTTTTCGACGGGATTCTCATCGCTTCATCGCTTCGCAGGCCGATTGGGAAGCGAAGAAACTCTTCGTCAACACCGTGCGTGCACAGACGTCGGCGCCTGAGGTCATCCTGTTGGTTAAAGCAACGACGAAACCAGCAGTTTTGTTCCACTGATGATCGATGAAACCACCAGTTTGTGAAACAAGTGTTTCCACTTTCCAACCATCCACAGTTTCCTTCCAAACTGGAAGATGGATGGAAAGTGGATTATGTGGATGTTCAAATCCAACTTAAGTTTCACCACATACCCTCTGGTAAACAGCCACATAGCTATGGAAAATCACTATTTTTAATGGGTAAATCCACTATTTCTATGGCCATTTTCAGTAGCTATGTTAAATTACCAGAGGGTATATCCCATGAAATCCCATTAAATCATATTAAATCCCATTAAACCACCATTTTCACCACATCCACTGGCAGGTTGGATCGTTTTGCCAATCGCAAGATCAATCGCAGCATGTTGGAGTCCCAACCCACTTGGGCGCCGCATCATCGCGCCAGACGGGAGGTGCCCCTATATATCTGATGGATGGGTTGGATTAATTTCTGTTGGTGTAATAGTGATCTATTGTCATTATATATATATTAATATATTATATATATATAAATTGATATAAATTATGATTATTTGTTTGATGATTGTCTCTACTTGATTCTGAATTGATAGTGAGAATGAAAACATGTCATATATGATTATATAGTGATATCGTTCTGTTTGTTTCGGAATGATGTATGATACTAAAAAGCATTGACATAGTTTCAAATTATGTGTGCCATCTCTGGTGGAAATATGTCCATCTTAACTGGGACGATTGATGATGTAAAGTGTGACTAGTATTTTACTAACAATACTAATAATCGCACCATTAACCAGAAATGATTTTGCGACGCAAATGTATGCGAGAGTAGTTCTTATGTTGGGATACACATTTGAATAAAAACATTCTGAACATCGCGATGTAAAGATGGCTTTGTCTGAAAATTGGCTACCCCAAAATTTGATGGTTATCATGATCTCATATTTTTCGCACAAAAAAACTCACTGTTTCTTGGGGTTTTAATACCCTCTTTGCAGACAAACCTAGATGAAGCTTCCCGAGCTCCGTTTCCCTTCGGTTCCCGGTGGAAGGTACATTGGACCAACGAGACCTTTGAGTCCAGTATGGGCGAGAAACCACAGAAGGAGCTGCAGAAGGTCTGGATGAAATCTGGTGTTCAGAAAAAACATCTTGGAACACCACCTGAAGTCACATGGGTTTTGGTTGAAAATCGGGTATACCGTATACCTCAAAATCTCATAGTTGATCACCATGTTCCCCATTGAAAAAGCCTTTTTTTGTTGGGTTATTTCCAGCGACACCCCTGGAGCCAGGTCTATACGGATCTGGTTCTGCGGCGCGATCGTCAGGGGATTCGGCAGATTGCGAAGCGCATCCAAAACGAAGAGACCTGGAAGGTGGTCTATAAGCAGGTCGAACAGGTGGGGGAGTGGTTGGAGTTGGAGGTCGCTTGAAATAGGGAAAAATCAATGTGGCTCACCGTTTTTTGATGAATATGGGTGTAAAACCCATGTAAAGCCCACCAATGAATGATATGATATGATTAGGATGCAATCCACGTCACATGATCGTCTATGGTTAAAGTATGTTAAAGTGGTTGATTCTTCATGTCCACTCCCAACTACGTCAGTTTGAGGGAGGTAAAATGGTTTTCTGAAGAGAAACCCACATCGATTTGGCAGAAATCCCGAATTGACATGAATTGAAGATATCAGTGGATCTGAGCAGGCAACTGGTAGAATAGAGGACCAAAATCAAGCCAAGTTTCTGACCTCCAAGCTCAATGCGTCAGGAGCGTCGCGCGGACATCCGTGCAGATCTACAAGAGCGGCAGGCGCACACGGATCGCTTGATGGCAATGTCTGGACAGCCCGTGCAGCAGGAGATTTGGTGATTTTGCTGGAGCTGGGTTAGGTTTCTTTCCCTTTTTTTTGACCTTTGAAACTATGAAAAAGGCAAGTTTGAAACATATTGGTAACCTAGTGGATTTATACATATCATATATATTTGTTTATTTATTTATTTATTTATGATAATATGATATGAGTGAATATAAGATCCTATCAGATTATGACATCAATTTTGACATGAAGTTCTAGTTCCACACTTCGATCCAGCGCAGGATAGACGGCGCGAGCCGTTGCCTAACAACTGCTCGCAGAGAAGCGAGGAGAAGTGGTGCATTTTTTTCCTGGTGCCATGAAGAGTCATCATTTAAATGAAGTTTATAGATGTTTATAGATGATTTTCCCATTGAAACCTCCATTTCGATCGGGGATGTCACATCTGATTATCCAAAGGTAAATGGATTTTAAGCCTTCAAGGACTTGATGATGGCCCTGCCATCATCCGCTTACTCTCGGTATCTGCAGTTTCAGGGGTCATATCCCAAGTTCTTCTTTGGTTACGATCAGTGTGGTTTTACGGTAAACCCAACAATAATCCTTCATTTTTGGTGTGGTTTATAGAGATGAGATGATCCATCAAATTTTGGTAAAAGAAATCTCAGGGATGGTTTACAGGCCCAAGAAATTCTAAATGAAAACAAGGATCCAAGAGGTCATAGCAATTGTGGCAGTGAGTGGATTTGCAATGAATTTTGAAGTGGGCTAGACTTCAAACGTTTTTTGACCGTCAAATCTCCTGCATTTCCGATGGGACTTTGATCATCATGTATGATATTAGCGTTATTTGGTGAGGTTTGTCAGGCATTTGCTTACTATGGGAGAAACACCATGGCAGGAATTAGTGACGAAATAACGGCGAAATCAAAACGACATATGGAAATAAGACGGAAATGGAATACGGGAAGAAACATAATAAAGAAGTAATGGGGAAATAATAGGGACATAATAGGAAAATAATGGGGAAATAATAGGGACATACGAAATATTAGGGAATAATAGGGCAAGAATGGGGAAATAATAGCGACATGGGGAAATAACCGAAATTTGGACAGATGCAGCAACAGTGGTGAGAGCAGTCAGAGAAGAGAAAGAGTCAGAAGAGAAAGACTCGGTAGAAAGAAGATCAAGGTGCCCGAAAAGGTAGAAAAGTCGCGAAACTGTGTTTTTCCAATATTTTGTGGCTCCGGATAGCGGCGGGAGCGGAGCCATCTGGTCGTGTGAGAGACGGAAAATTGCATGCCACTGTGGTGCGAAGTCCATTTTGAAGTCAAAATGCATTAAAAAAACCTCATGTTCGGAGCACTTTTGGAAGTTGAGATGTTGAGAAAGTGCACGCCATTGTTCCGCGAAGCACATTTCCAAGCCAATACTGATAGAGCGCACCATTTTCGAAACACTTTGTCGAAGTTGACATGTTGAAAAAGCGCACGTGGCTGTGGTGCGAAGCTCATTGGACCACTTCTGGAAGTTAAAATGTCGAAAACGTGCACGCAGCTGTCAGGCGAAGCACGTTTCCAATCAAAATTGTTTAAAACTGACGGTCTCGGCCCTTTTTTTGAAGTTCAGATGTGGTCTTGCATGGCAGGCGCTAGGGAAACACGGGGGACAATTAAGGAGATAATAGGAATATAATAGGAATATAATAGGGGAAACAAGGGGGAAACAATAGAGAAAGAATAAGAAAAGAATAGAGACATAATAGGGATCAATAGGGAAATAAGAGGGAAACAAGAGGGAACAATTAAGGAGATAGTAGGGAAACGACAGGGAATCGATGGGGAAACAGGAAGAAGTAGTGAAATATTCCAAAATAATTGGGAAAGAATAGTTTACAATTTCGAACAGCATTAACAATTCGCAAAAGTTGCAAAAGAAATAAACCCATTTAGAACACCACTAACAACACCATTACCTTAGCAGAGCCATTCAGAACACCATCAAAAAAATGCAACATAGACACCATGCCTATAGACGTATTGAAGTCTTGTTTTCCGTTCTAATTCCATTGTTTTAGGATGTTTTAGGATATGGCAGTTCCATATAAATTCCATATATTCCATATAAACCCTTGGGTCTCTTTCACTTGGAACTGCCTGATCCAAATTTCCACGAGTTGCGTCACACCCAGAAGTGGTGGCGATGATTGAGGATTAGTAGACTTGGAATCGGAATCCATATAAATTCCATAAAAATTCCATATCCATACATGTTTATTGTAGTTCCATATATTCCAAGTGAAGATATCCCAAAATAAAGTGGCATTACCAGGAGCTCTCCTTGCCCCGTTCCTTGTGGAGACCCAAAGATGTGACACAGCTCACGGACTTTAGGGGCCTTGTTCATGTGGGGCTCTGAGGAGTGGTAGGGTGGTTTTTTTGGATGTGTCTTGTACCGGAAAACATGGAGAAAAAGTGGCAAATGTCATGGCAAAAAGGTGGAAAATTCATTGCAAAAATTGATAAAATCATGATTTCGCCCTGATTTTGCCCAAACAAATTCGAAAGACCTAGTGGGGTAAAACTGTGAAACCAAAAATGGATGGATTTGTTACAGATTGAAATTGAAATTGACGGATGTGGACACGATGTGTTCATGGTGGATGACAATCCCATGACGGATCCATGGTGCTGCTATATTAATGGTGTGCCATGGATCCCATCAATATACCCCCAAATAATGTTAGCATTAATATATGATCCATCATATGGGTAATATATATATATAGGATATCCATATCATCATTATCCAATGTTATTATATCAATATACACCAGCACCATGGATCCTATATAATAATGTATATGATAACATTATATCCATACATGGATCCATTATATGATATAGCTGATATCCATTATATAATATGGATCATGATTATCCATACATATCCATACATGGATCCGTCATGGGAATGTCCCCAGGCGGACAGTGAATTTGCGCTGGAGACGCTCTTCCCGGGCTTCGGCCATGAGTTGAGCTGGCACCTCATGGGACCAACGATATGGACCATGAACAATATGTGGGTCACAGAAAAAAAACATGTTTTTTAGGTTATGAATGGATATGATATGATATGATGAGCAAGGATTTTTCCCATCATTTTCTTTGGATATGCTATTTGGATAAGATGAATTGGTACCGAGGCACTGAGTTTAGAGCAGCCACCACCAGGACAGCTTGTCTGAAGTCACCTTCACATGCTCAACCACATACCCTTTGGCAAAATTTCCATGGAATATGTCCTAAACTTTTGTTGGTGGATTTCATGAGATTTCAAGGTTTTGAAGTTTGACCTTGTTTCAACCCCCACCACCAGTACCTCAAACTCATGTCCAGTGCAACAGATCAGGAGTGTTGAGCCGGGTTGGTCCAGCGCTTATCACCCTCGCGACCTCCACGTTTTCAGCATTCAACCCACGACCAAAACATGTGAGTTCCTCATGTTTTGCTCTTAAGTATGGTAAATTAATATCAATTAACATCAATTAACACATCAATTAACATTATTTAATTAACATCAATTAACATCAATTAACATCAATCATCAATCATCAATCATTAAACCCCCCAAAAAACATATTATTCAACATCATCTAAGCCCCTAAAATCTCCACCGCGAGTCGAACGAGGCCTCCCCCACCGGTTGCTCCAACACCTCGACGACATCGCGGGCCATCCCGAGAAAAGGCGATCAAAAAGGTGCCCCGGTGCCATGGGGAAAAATGATGAAACATGATGATCATGATGGATTCATGGGATATTCATATAATTCATATATAGTGTGTCAAGAATCAAAGAAAAACTTGAAGATTATTTTAGAACACCTCTCAACATTTTTCCATTTTTTTTCTCCAGATCTACAAGAAAAATACATTTTGCCATCTACCACTGGGGTCCAATGTACCGCCAGGGCGCCACGGTGATGAAGGGTTCCATCCCTGTGTCCAAACATCGCCTGCAACGGATCGGCACACGCACCAATGAAGACCTCCTGGCGGAGCATTCCAAGGTGGGGATCCGTTAAAGGCAGAGGATTCAAACTTACGGGATTTTATGGGATTTGAATGGGATTTTATGGTGGTTTAATGGGATTTAATATGATATACCCTCTGGTTATTTAACATGGTAAGTTTGAATGGTAAGTATACATGGCCCAGTTATAGATGGCCCAGTTGTAAATGGGTTATTTAACAGTTCGCCATGGTATAGATGGCCCATAGAAATAGATGGTTTACCGGGTTTACCGTTCTCAAAAATGGTTCGATCTTTCCATGGCGAACTGTTAAATAACCAAATGGTAAGTTGTTTTTTTGATGTTGAGTCTGAAGTACCTTATTTTTCTTGGAAGTGTAAAATTGTCAAATCGCGTTCCGTTTCAGTTTATGGACATGTGACATGTTGACGGTGAAACTTGAAGTGATTTGACTCTAATTGGTCATCAAGCAGTTGAGATTTCAACGTACCCACATCGGGGGAAGGCCATTTAGTCGTAGACTCCCTCAAAGCATTCCCAGATATGGGTTTGTCAGAAGATTGGTATTTCCAGATTCATTAGTTCATCACATGTTTGTTGCGGCCATAAAATGAAGGAAAGTCTTCATTGGCAGACACCCCCATATCATATCTGATTCTTGCTTACACATCTCATTTTATCCCTACGATATCGTATCCCATTATACTTCCACAAAATGGTTAAATATGATTAATTTTAGACCCACTCATTTCATTTTTCCCTATCAAACAGTTCCCTTGTACTCAAACAATTGGTTAATTAGGTTAATTATAGAAATTATAAACTTGAAGAATATAAATCAATATAATATATCCCAAGTAATTATCATTTGTCTCCCATTAAAACAAGCCCTTAAAAAATTGACATCACTTCGTCAGGCACAGTTCTTGCGGACCATGGCGCCTCCGGCGCCTCCGCAGAAGATCACGCTCTTGGAGGAGGAGCCATGATTTTTTTACTCGATTTCCATATGATAAATGTGGGACTTTGGGGTGGGGTGATGTGCAATGGTGGACTGGTTGAATTTTGCAACCAACCTGGGGTTGTGGAACGGGAAAATTGAGACGTACCGTCTGGGGCGTGAAAGACCATGCCAACTGAAGGTGTTGTATGGTGCAGCGTTGTCGTCCTCATTTTCCTTTGGTTCAAGAACAATAGAAGCACACATCACATCAAATTGACACTGAACAGTACACATCTTAACACGTCTTAACATATCTTAAAATATCGCAACATATCTTCACACATCTTAACATATCTTAACAGTCTTAACACATCTCAATGTATCTTGGCATATCTTAACATGTTTTCTCAGAATGTCCTGTGATGTGGGGCTGATGTCTGGGCTAGTTTTCTGGTTGATCTTTAAGTGGGGCTGGGCCAAAGTACCCAAAGGTGCTACAAGCTGCTCAGAGAACCTCATGATTGTGTGGTTCAACTATTCATACCATTGCAACCAATGGAAGAAACAGATACTGTGAATCAATCATGATTACATTGATTACATAATCATCATCAATCATCATCAATCATCATCAACCACCATAAAACTACTTAAAAATTAATACAGTCCAACGAAACCCATTAAACGTCAATGACAATGAACCCCAAAATTCATTCACCTTCATTCATCTCCATTCCAAATCCCAACAACAGAAACCCATAGACCCAATGATACAACATCCAAAACAATCGTCAAGAACCCATTCAAAAATCATCAATCAAACAAAAAACATCTCCGGAAAAATATCCATATCATATTTTCTCATCATTTTCTCATCATTTTCGGATATCCATATCATCATTATATGATATCCATCGTTTTTTCTCATCATTTTCTCCCCATGGAGGTGACTTCCACCGCCAGGACTTCTCTCCAAAGGTCACCCAGATGGACCCCGCGAGGGTCACGGGCAGCTTCGCGCGGACGGAGCATACGCGCCATCCCACGTCGCCCAAGGTGGGGAAGCCAAAAACCATCAGACAAAACCGGGGTTTGTGATGGATTTTGATGGTTTTTGATGGATTTTGATGATTTTTGATGGTTTTTGATGGATTTTGATGGGTTTTGATGGGTTTTGATTGTTTTTGAGGGTTTTTGAGGGTGTTTGATTGTTTTTGATGGTTTTTGATGGATTATTTCCCATGATTATGATGTTTTACATGTTTTTTTTGGTGGAATTCCCAGATTTGAATGGTTGTGTTACAGTGTAGTGGGATTTAACTTGATTCAATCATCAAAAAATGGGACTATCATGGATAGTTCCTTGCGTTTTCCAATGCTTTTTGATGGTTTTTATCATGGTGTAGTCTGATCAGCCAAAATCCCGACCGCGATTTCCGAGGCGCAGGAGAGTTTGCCACCCCCACGGCGGTCCATGGTCTACAACGTCATGGTGGAATCCCAACCGGCTTCGCCCAAGGCGAGTAAGAAGGTGCGCCATGGGATGCCATGGGATACTATGAATGAAGATCTATGAAATCTTGTAATCATTAGATGATTTGATGTTACTTGATATACATACTAATATTACTTTTATCGTCTTATATCATCTTATATCACTATAAATAAGTAATATTAGTATATATAAGATCGTATATTACTATAGTAATATTACTTTTGTATTACTTTTGTATTACTTTTGTATGACTTTTGTATTACTTTTGTTGTTTCATCTCATACTATACTTATATTACTATAAATAATTACAAAAGTCATCTTGGATCGGCCTGCAGGGATTTGCCTCGGCTGTGAGTTCAGTGAGATCGTTGAGGTGCCGCATCCGTAGCGGGAAGGATCAGTTGACTCTGGGTTGATTCGTTATGAAATAAGGGGTCTATCATGGTCTATCAACCTGTGATTTATTTGGTTTCTTCACCTATACCTGGTTTATTGATGATAGCCTATTTATTGTCTTTCTTCACCTTTGCCTAGTTTGTTGATGTATATTCATCCTGTAATTATCTGGTTTATGGTTATTATGCGGTTGATTTAGCCTATATTATGGTTAATTGGGGACGACGAACCGACCTATTTTTGGGAAAAACCTGTTCTGAGCCAAGCAGCGTTTGGCTGGACCATAGCAGGACAAGGTCATCACGCTTACGCACCACGGGCATCTTTCATTGGGGTGAATGATGGTTTATCAGATGTATGTTGTTGTATAGTGACCTTCAAACATATCTACAAGTGATTCAGCATTATTTCAATATATTTGACATCTATAAATCTTGGGGCTTGTAACAAAAGCTGAGAATCACGGGCTGAGTTTTGTTCGTAGGTTGAGTGCTTCAGCACCACAGCTCCGGTCTTTGCCTCGATGGGCCTTTGATGTCATGTGGATGTTGTGTGGATGTTTGAAGTTCCAAAGTTTCAGACAGGTCAGTGAAATCTGGGTTTTATATGATTTGATTGTATTTGATTTGGAAGTTCCTGAAATGTGTGGCCGAATGATGTCGAAGAAGATTGAAGGTTCCATAGTTAGATTCCACTCGGAATCTGCCTTTGTGCATTGAGGCCACTTCATTTTGATGGAGAGCCTTCACAGGCGCGTCAGCTCGCTCCGCTAGATCGCTCCGCTGTGACACTTTGGATCAACCGGGCCTTGATGGCTGAGGTGATGTCGAATGTTTGTGCTGACCTCGATGACTTCGAGGCCGTATGATGCAACAGATGAGGGCGTTACACCACCAATGACTGGGCTGTGGAGGGATTACTTTGAAAGAAAATAGCATCAGTTTGGGGGATATATCCATGAATTCCGCTTAAATCCATGGTGCACATTGGTGCACTAGATCTGACTTGATGTTTTTATGGGTTTTGCACTAGCCTTTCATCATTTTTGATATATGTTGGTTATTTTGATCCCCCTCAACAACACCCTCTATGGGAGACACCCTGAGGCACGTGTGACTCCAATGCCACGCATCAGCAACTTCTTCTCTGAGGATCATTACCGCCGGGGGCCGTACAAGGACTCCTGGAATCTCCATGAAAGTGATGAATAGCATCAAGAATGCCATGGATTTTGAAGAAAACTTTGGCCTTCATGACATTTTTCATATCAAAGACAGTTTTTTAGAGATTTTCCTTTCATGGTTCATCATCCAAAATCGTGTCGCCACCTTGTGTTTTTAGCTGACTGATCCTGGCTTTTCCATGGGAGAAAATTTTGACGAAATCAGGTCCGCGAGCATCTTCGGTACACAGCTGAGCAAGTCGCGGCTGATTCAAGATGATTTGGAGCTGAAACTTTCGCTAGCAAAATCCATGGACCTGAAATTTGTGCATGGAGCAGATTTGTTTGGAAGTTTGAGGTTTCTAAAGTTCTTTAACTTTCAGGGAAAAAAACCTTCTGATGTGGATGACGCTTCCGAGGTATGTCAATGATCGCCGGTGGGGAGGCTGGAAGAACATTCTTCTCCTTCAAAGCTTAAGATCTAAGATTTCAGATGAACCAAGCTATGGAAATTCATCGAAATTTCAGAGGAAGTTAAGGAAGTTGTTGGTTTTTGAAGGAAAGAAATCCTCCAAGCTTTGTGCATAGACATAGATTCGATGCTTGATGTTTCACACAGCTGTTCGAAAAGTGCCACACCTGGATGCGATGCATGCGATGCGACTGGTGGCGGGTCACCACTTCGCCCAGGAGTCAGCCGTTACACTTCTGTCAACGCCGCGTCACAGGTACTTTCACGATCAATATGAATGTGTGCAAAAGGAAACAAAATCGTGAAAAGGTATGCGGCTTACCCATCTACCACTTCTTTTGAAGTTTTTATGTCATAATATGTGATAATATGTGATAATATGTGATAATATGTGATAATATGTGATATAACATCACAACAGTACATTCCAAGAATTGAGCATCTGTTTGAATCAGGGCTCCAAGTTCATGACAGACCCAGAGTTTAATTGAGAAGGGATGCAACGATGCAACAAGCTAAAGCAAGCCACAACCCAAATCAGCAAGACTTGTTATTGCCTATGGCTGCACGCCATGACGGCCGAACTGAAAGAGTTGAGCTTGGAATATTCCTACAACCAGTTGCAAGAAGTCACTTGGCATATCGTGGCATCTCAGATGCCCCTAAAATTGCTATGGCAAAAAATGGTGTAAATAATGATCCTGACAAATCACAGGGCAAAAATGATCATAATCATGATATTAATCAGGATCATTATTTACACTAATCATCAATAAAATGACTATTATGCTAATCACCCTGATCATTATTTCCAATCAGAAAATTCCAGTGTAGCATACTATTTCATTGGTGAATAATGATCATATGCTTTTTCCAATAATCATAAACTGATCATACTACGGATCATAATAATCCAAAAATTGGAAAAAATGATCATGACAGTACAATTGCATAATTAAATCACAATGGGTAGAATACTATTGATTACCATATACCAACGAAAGGTACAATAATGATCAGAACCCATGGGATTTTCTGATGCTCATGATATCCCCCAATGGTTTCATCCCGCTGTCCATTGAGGCAACGCAGAATTTCCATGAGGACAATCGTCTCGGTTCCTCGGTCCTGTTGGTTGAGGATGGGGGACCCAAAAATCAGCTGATTCATCATCATTTTCCCATATTTTCCCTAGGAAAATGTATGAAAATGGCCTAGAATCTCCTAAAATGGTGTGTATAGAGACCATGTGTTCAGAGATTTTCAGACACAACGGAGTTCAACGGAGGATGAAATTGTATGAAGCATCCTCAGCTGGCCCTGAAGTCTTGGGGGTATTAAACAAGGCAGATGTTGGAGAATCACATCGCAAACGTTAACCATTGGCCAGTGGATAAGCCTGTGAAAAGACTCTCAGGTGTCGGATCTTTCGGAGGAGTTTTCAAGGGGATTCAGCATGATGGCACTGAAGTTGCCATCAAGGTGTGGATCTTTCTGACAGCTCTGGGCAGTGCACAGCTGGATGGCTGAATTCATCTCCGCTTGGATGTTGTTATTTGTTTTGGTGATTCAAACCACCCAGATCATCCACGTTCTTTTGATTGGCTCAATCGTGGCCCACACATTGAGTTGCTTAGTTCTGCCTCTTTTCTTCAACGCATCATCACCATCTTGAGCAGCGTTCAGAGACCCGTTGGTGGATGATTACTTCGGGATGATACTACTGTGGATGGTTGCGAACTCCTGCACCACCAAAAGGATGGTTGAAACCCTATAAATAATGGGATAAACCTCCTATCAACTGGTGCAGGATTTCTTCTATCCACAGTACCATATATATATACACATACTGTTTATATTATGATATATGATATATGTGTGATTATGTGTGTAAATTGGGGATGATCACAATCCATTCGGGGAATATATAGATTGCCTTTTCCCACTGGCTGGTTGATTAGTAGATATTAGTAGAGAGGTCTCCTATGTAACAATCAATAGGTAAATGATAATGAATGGTATACCAAAGCGAGCCCTTTATTTTTTCCAAAAGGACACCGGTCAGTACGGGAATCCCGTTCTGAACCAACCAGTCCAGACGGAAAAAACTGGCCGAAGGTGTTGGGTTTGCCTGACCAAGCAGGCTTTGAGGCTCAGCTGGAGCACAAATTGGTTGATCATTTTCCCCCAAGAAACATCAGAAATACAGAAATAAATACAAGTTGTTTATTCTGAATGATTGACTAGAATGATATTCGATGATGTTTTGACGAATATTCGATGATTATCACGGATTTCATGTGATATCATGGGACAGGTGTGATGATTATGGATGGGATTGGATGTGATAATTCATGATGATCATCCAGTCATCAGTCCTTCCTCCTTCGGAGGTTGGCATGGCATGACACCCATGATTACCACCACACAGTTATTTGCACGATGATCAGTCATATCACCATCCTTATTGGTTGAATCATGTTGAACCCCCAATATTTTTGCTGAACTCAACCCACATTACCAGGTTTATCTTTATATTGGTTGATACCTCCATGTTTGTTGCTTAAGACTTTGATGAATAAAACCAGTTTCATTGGTTATTCAGTTATTTATATATTATGTATAGAATGTATCGTTGCGTAGCGGCGTAGCATTTATACCATTATTTTCCATCATATACCATTAATTACACATATCATCATATATACATATATAATCATCATATATAAATATATAATCATTATACACATATTATATATATATACGTATTATATATATATACCATACGTATCATCCAATCATCCCATCCCATTGCAGGAAGAGGTGCGCGTGCTCAGCAAGTTTCGCCATCCCAATTTAGTGATCCTCATGGGATTCGCCAAGAACGGCCCGGAGCGACTCTTGGTCTACGAACTCCTCGGGGGGGGCGACGTCTTCCATCGCTTGCAGAAATGCGCCACCGAGAATGTGCGAAACTGAGATTTTTCGGAATGGGGATGGGATGGCACTTGAAACATGGGCAGAAAGTTGGAGATGGGAGCTACAACATGCTACAACCAACTTGAACATATGGATATGGATACATGTGATGAGAATTCATGAGATATGAAGCAATAAGATGGATCGGGGTGAAGCTTTGAGACCTGTTGACAGCAGATGGAGTTGCCATGTTTCGTCAGCGTCATGCTCTGGGGTTCTCTCTGTATTCCCTGTAGACCCATACCCAATTCCATGAAAGTGGACTGGAACGTGATTGGATGAGTTGGTTTTTGCAGCATCCTTCCAAAGTTCCAAAGTTTCAATATCTTTGTCTATCTTTGCCCTAGATTCCCAAGCCATGTTCCTTGCTCTCCTTTGGCAAACCATGGCACCATCGCCTTTAACCGAGAAAACTCAGGTGCCCTTCCCCTGGAAGCTTCGCATCAGTGCGGCCTACGACGCATCTTGTGGTGCTTCCGGCTGAAATTCGCTCGAAAAATACCTGGAACTTCCCAATATTTGTTGATTCATGTTGACTATATCAACTCACATTGCCATTGTTTGGAATGGTAAGTACGTTCATATCCACGATAGTTCCCAGTAATTATCATTGTTGCCCTTAAAAAAAATGACCGTAAAATGGTGGTATACGGAGACAGCCGCAGATCTGCCAGTGATTGCCAGGTCTATCGCACCTGCACAACTCGACACCCAAGGCACCTTTCATCACTTTGTTAAACATGGCAGGCAGATGTCGCAGGTTGGAAGCAGATTGCAGGATTCAGCAAACCAAATGGCGGATTGGTTTTCATTGGATGTTCCAGCTGTAGCTGCCGAAATGGATCCTTCCTTCCTTTTTGTTCTGTGTTAATCTCACCAGTGAGTCAGGTCTTTCATCGAGACATCAAGTGCCCGAACATCCTGCTGGCATGGCTCTCAGCGTTGACCATGGCCTGATGCTTGCAGCTGTGGTTCATCATGGTGATCCCCCGTGATATTCTATATGATACTGTATATGATCGTAGATGTGATTACACAGAATTGCCCCAAAATCAAGGACCCCCACAATGAATAGATTCGATTAGATCATAGCTTTACATAGATTTACTGATACTAAACCAGGCTTTCTCTGGCGGCTATTTCACATCAGGGGCTAGAAATTGACCTTGTACTGTACCTCGAAGGGGTGCCCAGTCCTCCAGTCGCTGTGCGACACGAGGATCGCAATGGAACAGCAAAAATGGCCGACTTCGCCTGTTCCTCAAACTGCCCAAACGATCAGTTTGGTTGGGCAAACGGCATATTTTTCATCCTGAAGCATTGATCGCACGGCAGTCCCTCCCGTCCGGTGTGGTCGATGTGAATCTCCATATCCTCAGGGACTTGCTTGCTGTTCACATGCCAAAGAGACGAAAGTCCAGCAGGCGCCATCCTGAATACCCCATTTGGTGGGGAAATGGAGGAATGATCCATGACAACTATATAATATAACTATGGACAATCACCCTATTCATCCATTAATAATATTCATAACTATGAAGAATCATCCCATTTCCCCACTACGCCACTAAGCACCAGTCTTTCACATCTCAAGATCACGTTTTTTTTTGTGAAGATTCAGCCATCCCAACGGATTGAAATGGGAATATCAAACCATACCAGTCCCCAATTTCAATCCATGTTTTAAGTTTTAAGGACTTCATATTGATATAATGAATATTAACATATATTAATAACATATTAATTAACGTATTTATATATATATATATGAACATATGAGTAACCGACAAAATTAGCGGAAGACTAAAGTAGTGGGGAGTGGACATGGAAGGTTTAAATTTGTGCGAAAACATGCACAAACGATAGGGGACCACCCACTTTGTCCATGTCCATTGCGGGTAGGAACTAATTTTGTCCGCCACTCATATATTAAGAATGATGTTGAATATTAACATTTATTAATCACATATTAATTAACATATGAATTAACGTATATTTATCACCATTGTTCTTCCCAAGTCTGGGCACGGGAGCCAGGCTGCTGGCACAGTGGGTTACGCTTGTCCCCACTATGTCAGCAACTCTGTGGTGACTGAACGCAGCGAGGCGAATGGATGCGAATGGCAGATGGCATCAGGGTGACTTATCCATGAAAAATGGGGGAGAGAATGGAGAAAAACATGGATCATGGGGAGATAATGGGATAGAACTGATATAACACATGTTGTTTTTAACTGTTAGATGGGGATATAACTGGACATACAACAGTCTAGAACCAACTTACTTATGTTATTATCATCTATTTGGGTGTTTGAACATATGTTATTTTTACAGGGAAATTATGATTGAGCCTCAAGTTCTTTGGGGCCCCCAAATATCAAGCTATGTGTGAGGTTGAATTAAAACGCTGATTAAGAGATATTAAGAGGTGTCCATCAATTTCAACAAACCTGCATATGATTGCACATGTGAAAATACTCACAAAGAAATTCCGGGAATGCAGCAACAATTAATTGGTGATGGGGATACGCCTGGAGGATACCCCAAGAAGTGCCATGTGAATGGGTACAATGATGCTAGAAACCACGGGGTCCTGGTTCCCTCATGTGCTTCATGCAAAAAAAACGAGGCTCAAACGATGAACTCCCCGAAAAAAGGGCCAAAAGATGAACGGTTTTGGTCCAAAAAAAATCACTTAATATCATCTTAGTTCATTCCATTTCACCATTTCAATCCAATTTCCTCCCCATTTCCATCCATTAAATCACATTAAACCACCATTAAACCACCATTGAATCACCATCAAATCACCATTTCACCATTTCTGGGTCCCAGGAATCTCCCGTTGCTTGTCGGTCGGGGTGTCGATGGCAGGTCTACAGTTTCGGCATCGTCCTCTTGGAGTTGTTAACTGCTCGCCCACCGGCCTCCAAGTTTCAGGCCATGGATCATGGGATTATGGCCATCCCAATGGCACTGGTCTAGCATGGCATGTCTAGGGTCGGACTCTTCCACGGCTTGGGGGTTGTGAAGTGAAAAAATTACTTGAACTTCCAAGTTGTTTAATGGTGGAAGTGCTGATTCTTCAGGTTCGCAAACTTCTAGTGGAGCTGTTGAATGGATTACAGTGGATATACAAGCGGAATCAAGGGAAGGGGCATCAATGATGGTGCTGTACGTGCTGTACCATCTTCCGCCCGGGAGGTTCTCATACATTTTTTTGGGGTTGTCATTCACAATGTTTAACAAAATGTAAGGAATGGTGACCCATTGGATGCTATCTATAAGATGTTAGTAGAAGCAATCTCATTATTTGGTGGACCATCGGTTGACATTGTGACCAAAAAAATCAGGATGTGACCATATGTGACCCAGTGACCCAGGCATCAACTTCACCAAAAAGTGGATCACCGGTGGTTTTTCCATGACAATATTCCCAGCATTGGTCAAAACATATGAGCAGTGTTCAAAACCCCCTGTTGGATTATTAGATGGGGTTATAAACTGTCCTGTATATATTGGGGATTCTCACAATCCGTGGAAAATCATCCAAAAACCTATGGTTTCTCCACCATTGGTAATAAAACACATAACAAAATTAAGCTTTAAAAAAACTGTTTCCCCACCATTTTGGCAATAAACACATTTAAAAAACATTAAAAAACCTATGGTTTCCCCACCATTTTTGGTAAAACAGTCAGGAAAACCCCATGGTTTGTCCGGTTCTTCCCACCCCAACAACAGCCCTTCCGGTTTTTCGGCGTTGCCAGGCGCCCGATGGCAGCGATCAGTACGAGTTCCTGGTGACCGCCTTGGGCTACAACGTGCGCACAGCCGTGCAGGCGCTGGACAAGAAGGCCATGCATCTGGTGGGGTTGGAAGATCTGGGGAGAATTCATGGGAATATCATAGGAATACCATAGGAATACCATAGGAATATGGAAGATCTGTGGGGAGTTCATGAGAATTTCCATGAAATATTGGTGAATCTCCATAGGAATATCATGGGAATATCATGGGGTTTTGTAAACTTATCGTTTGGATCCATAGTCGTCACCATGGTTGTTTCAAGTTTCAAAGTACAATTGGCTCCCCATGACTGGATGATTTTTTTATACCCTCATGACCTCCCGAAACCTCCGTAACATCTTGGGAATAGCCTTCGATGAATGACGGTGATTGATGATGGCGATTCATGGCCAGTAATGGTGATGAATTAGTGGTGATTTAATGGTGATTTAATGGTGATTTAATGATGATTTAATGGTGATTAATGGTGGTTTAATGGTGATTATTGATGGTGATTCAATTGTGATTAATGGAATTACCTGTTGGTAATCAAACCTGGCTAGCTGTGCAATGCCCTGTACATGGAGATTGTAAATTCCAGTAGGAAAACCATCCACGAATGGGTCATGTTCCACTGCCATGTTGTTATTTGAGCCGTTAAGGATACCCCTGGAGATTGGTTTTTGCAGGGAGTTATACTATTTGGTTTAATGGAGATTGTGAAATGACCAAGACTAGGAATATCATGGAATATCATGGAATATCTACGTACCAAGCGTTGGCAACCAGTTTTCATGAGATGAGATGGAGGCATTTTTCATGGTTCATGTCGGAATGGGATAAATGGTTTAAATTATAGTTTAAATGGATCATCTTCCCATTCACATGATTACATGATTGCTGGACATTGTCGGTGAACACCCCAATCCTTATCGACATCAAACCATGGGTGTTTTTGAAACTCCTGGGGGACCTCCGCACCAAGCAGGTTTCCTGAAAATTCGACCAATGGCCTGGGTGAGATCTCGGGGTCCACTATTTCTCAGCCACTTCTTGTGAGGATCATGGTGGTTATCTTAAGATATTCATATTGTTGGATAGGTGCTCGGGCATCACTCGTTTGACAATATGTAGGTTTCCTGAAATATGGCTACCCCAAACTAGTAATTATTTTTCCATTGATTACAGGCAACTTTGGATACAATAGGAAACCTCCATATTGTATAGTAATACATGCCAAAATGACACACCGCGTTCGGCTGGCTTGTCCAGCCGATTTCCGAAGCGATTTCCGAAGCGTGTTCAGGCCGGGTTTCCATACGAAGTGGCGTTGAACTTTGCCCATCTCGGGCTCAAATGCACGGAGTATCAAGAGGAGCCCTTGGAGCTGCCAGTAAAGCATCCTGGGAGCCAAGCATTTGGGGGTCATCACCTAGCAACAAAGCTCGGGATGGGTCATTATTGGGTAAATATGCCATGAATCCCATTGTGTTTATAAATATATATATATATATTATATCAATATCCCAAGAGTATATGATGGGATACAATTGATACAATTTGTTGATTCAACTCATCATTACATTATATTACATTCCAATTTATGACTATTATATGACTCGTATGATATTTTGGGTTTGCATCCCAACATCCGAACCTTTGATGTTTATACCTCCATGATATTCCCAGTACGTTTCCACTATATCACCATTCTATCCCCATCACCAAAGCCGCCGTGAGGAACATCGGCCCTTCTTCTCAGAGGTGGTGGCGCGACTGCGGGAATTGCGTGACATCCAAGTAGAGGCCATGGGAGAGGTGGATCATGGTCATGGCTATGGCTATGGTATAATTGATATTAATTAATGTCTCATGTTTCGAAATTGTATCTATGAATTGGTTCAACGTGTTTTTTTGGCACCTCCAAAAATTGGATAAAATTGGATGGTTTCAAGTTTCACACTAATATCGACCAAGTGTTTAGGCGGGCCAGGGCCCGACAGAAACCGGAACAGGGCACTGGAACATCACCTATCTGGAGAAAAATTGTGTTTTTTTTTTTAAATTCCCAGCTATAGCCATGTGAAACGTCCTCAGGGTTACATTTTGGGTCTGGGTCAAACTTTATTTCATCTCCCACTCGGACGGTCAAATACAAGAACGTTACCAACATTTGTAGTGCCTGAGTGGGGATAGCCGCACATAGCCATTTGGGTTCTGTCCAGAATGAAAGTACCCAAAATCCATCAGTTGACGGTCTATTTTGGTATAGGAAGCAATCCTGGTTGGAACCATTTTGGGCACAAATGCACGTATTCGTATTCAAGACATATTCATCGTTGGGTTGTGGGCCCTACGTTTTGACCCACCCATATATTGAGCAGTTATATGATGTTATATGCACGGATTTGTTACTCACAGAGTATCAGATGGGATTTTGCTTGCTCACAACCCAATGGTGGTTGCTTAAACATATTATGAAAGCCTCTGTTTGTTGAAGCCTTGGTTTCCAATTTGAACATCCCAAGTTTTTCTGCCCACATCCCCAGATTTCTTGGTGACTCCCCCTTAGCCAGGCTTCCCCTGTCCTACCTCCACCGCCAGAACCTGATGTGCCGCCCCCTCCACCCCAACCGAGTCGCGGCCACCAGGGCTATACCAGCCGGGGTCACCAGGGCGGCCCACAGGGCCCACAGGGCTATCAACAAACAGCTGCAGTACAGGCGTTGCATGCCCAGATGCTGCAACAACAACAGCTTCAACAACTTCAACAGCAACAGATGATGCAAAGTGCCCAGATGGCCCAGATGCAACGAGCTCAAGTTGCCAACCAAGCTACAGCTTCAGCTCCCTTCAGGGTGCCACAAATGGGTTTGACCCAAGCCCAAGAGGACGAGTTGCGGCTGCAGTACCTCACGGGCCAACCAGTGCAACCCTTGCGGCAAGTCCCAGTGCCTATGCCGGAATTGGAGAGATACAACTCAGGCAGGGCCAATGGGTGGGTGAAAATGTTGGGCCACGAAAATTCAGGTAAAATGGTCAAGGGCGGGCTAACTTGATTGGCAATTTGAAATGGGAGACACCAATTTCTTGAGTGTTTTGTTGAGTTTCAAATACGCCGATGGGAAACTGGATGGATGATTTGCTAGAAGGCTTCGAGACACATGTTTTGCTGGTAAACTGGTTTGCGTTTCACCTAGTGTTTTTCTATGTGTTCCCATCTTCATCTTTTGAGACCAATACTGTAAAAAACTTTGACAGCATCAGCCACGCAATGGGTGTTTGCCTAATTGTCATTGACAACTCCACCCAATCATGATGCTAATATATTTCCCATGTATCATAGTAATATATCTTACATCTTCCCAGATAATCATGCAAATCTTTATGGTTGTTACTGTCGCACTTTGGAAGCTTATAAATGTGTGTAGTATACAACCCCCAAGAAGATAGACAAGATAGAAAAGCAATTGTCATCAATTGATATTCAAATGGTCTCTATTCGAGTAGAATTGTTTGACCTATCCATTTTGGTTGGGTTACATTTGGGATCCCAATGCAAGGTGGCCAGCTTGGCCAGCTCGCTCCGGCATATGGAGGCCATTGGCAGGTTGATTTAGGGGGTCCCAAATAAGATAGAAAGTTGCTATCAGCATAAGGTTCCATGGTTTGGCGACTCCTGTAGTGAAAACCACAGTGACATGACCTAGTCATCACAATGACTTGACAATTGTCATTATATACATGTGCGTCAAACAATTTGGATGCAACGGGTTTGACAAGTCAATGCGTCAATGTGTGTCACTATTTTTGGTTGGTGGTGAACCCAAAAAAATCATGGTGGATTACCATTTTCCCCCATTAAAACCGCTATTCTGGGAGTTATGCCTCATTTTCAGACACAGCCAAATACCACACAAAGTTGGTTAGGTTATATATAGTGTATATATATATATATATATTATCATTTTATCATTATATATAGCACAGTGTATATATATATATACTATGTGTATATATATATATATATCCCCGTTTTTTGATGAATGAATCACCCATCCGTTGATCTCCAACAACTGGCAGTCCTCATCAACCGAGACACCGAAAGGCTCGCTGTTGGCGCGTCGGGGTGTACCGCACGTACGCCATCCAAAGAAGTTGGCGTGGATATTGGAGCCGCCCGGATGACGGACATTTTGGGTGTTGGGATGATCTGGATTCATCGGAAGATGACATATTATGATTATCAATAACATGTGTAGGATATTATGTATATACTCTGGATGTGTTTTCACACCGGTGCAGTTTGGGCACAAAGTTCGTGGATGGACAGGCATCCTTTGGCCTTATCGGCCGCTACGGGGAGCTTGTCTAGCTCTGTTCTCTTTTTGCTGAAAGATTGGTTCTTTGCTGAAAAGGATTGGAATATCCCTAGCAATCTGAACATCCCTGCAAACTTGATACCGGATACCTCTGAGCTGACCTGTCCTGAAACTCCACGAGATATACCTCTGAATTTTTGGTCTGGCCTAATTGTGGGCTTGCTGCTCTGGCCTTTGCTGGAAGTTCTAGTGCTCATCAAGCAGTGGGCGACTTTATCTATCAAGGCGCGGATTGCAAGACTGACTGGAGTTGGTCGGGGCCCTAAACTGTACCGGGTCATTTCATGAGTGAGGTGGGCCGGCTTCAGAGAGAGATCCAAGTTTTGAGGGCTGATTTACTGGCTCTAGCTGCACGACTTGAGCGGCTTG
>Ga0126342_10005284_pt1 | contig 22458 bp, 25 predicted proteins | sample Cyp1metagenome_FD_92528 | JGI IMG/M metagenome (GOLD analysis project Ga0126342, IMG submission 92528) | Coral microbial communities from Lord Howe Island, Old Settlement Bay, Australia - Cyphastrea 1 metagenome | ecosystem: Host-associated > Invertebrates > Cnidaria > Coral ...
CATGACGTATGTGCGCACGTGCAAGTGAACGTGCCGTGGCGTAACATCATGGGAGTGCGCAAGTACGTGAACGTTATTACCCCACCCCACCCCACCCCAAGGAACATATAAAAAAATGCCTAAAACGCTCGGACGGTTTTCAACCCGTAGGCATATACATATACATATACATATACATATACATATACAGATACATATACGTATACGTATACATATACATATATAGATAGAGATAGAGAGAGATAGATAGATAGATAGATAGATAGATAGATAGATAGATAGACAGATAGATAGATAGATAGATAAATAGATAAATAGATAGATAGATAGATAAATAGATAAATAGATAGATAGATAGATAAATAGATAGATAGATAGATAGATAAATAGATAGATAGATAGATATCAAAGATATCAAAGATATCTATACATACTGTATCTATGGTCACACCAAATCCAGTCATCGCACCTGATGCCCTAGTGAGCGCACTGCTGCTAGTGACCTGGCATCCGAGGTTCGACCCTGGCAGATAGGGGTTGGAAGATTAGTTGAAACATTTTCCAGAGGGTAATACCAAGAATCTAATTGATATGAAACTATCTACACTAATACATCAATATATAGATCAACATAAACTATCTATTTACATCTATTTATTGATATTGAAACTATTTATTTGGGGATCTATCTATTAATACACAAAGACACAGTATCCCTATAGCACTTGAGTAACATGCAAACTCAAACAACTGTCTATTTGGGGTTACAATTGGCTGCTTTTTTTTGGTGACTTGTGAATTGGTTTGTAAAAAATGTACGCGCTGCAACAAAGCAATAGATGATCATTGAATGAGGGAATGTTGGGGCGCAAGAACTGTACCGGAAGTTACCTACCTGAATCGCAACAGCATTCAGCATGCATCCCACCTGAGCACCTGAAGCATTTCCTAAGACCTCCATCGTTGTGCTCTCAAACCTCAGCTCAATGTGCAGCGTAGCTGCTGTAGCTGTTGTAGCTGCACCGTGGCGCCGACTTTTTGATTGCCATTTGGATGGTTGGTCTTCTGTCGGCATCCCGCACCAGGAGAAACCTGCAACGTTTCCCAGAAATTCCCCCTTTCTGAGCAACGTAGTTTTTTTTTTCACGGCCTCAAGTACTCCAAAAGAGGACCGTTGTGATCGAGGCGTTTCTCGTTCTCCTCGTTCACCACATCTCCAGATTTCCCAGTCGCACAAGCCCAGTGCGAGGCAATGTCGTAGTCCTACAGCTGGAAGTTCAGCCACTATACGTCAGGATCCGTGAGGTACATGTACGATGGCACACATCAAAATGTCATAAATTGCAGACTCCAAAAGCAGAGTCAATAACAGTCAATAACATGTTCCATCATTTTCGAGTAATGTCCGTGAATTTCCATCATATTCGCAACGATTTTCCTGTAACTGGCGCCTCGAAGAGGAAACGCCCCGTGAGCAGCTCAAAGAAGATGCAGCCCAAGGACCAAATGTCTGCAGCCTCGGTCGAACAAATCTCGGAGCACTTTTTAAGCGATGATGTGGATCTGTGTTGATATTGAAAACTTCAACTTAAATCAACTCACGAGTGGACGTCTAAATATGTTTAGATGATTTTTTGTTGTTTCAATCAGTATGGAATTCTATGGATCCGTTCATATCCATTCTATCTCAGTATACCAGTATACCCATCCTTATTATATCCCCATATATGCCATATATCTCCCCAATCACAACGGGGTTTCGCTTCGCCGCTTCGCCGCTTCGCCGCTTCCCCGGGCCTTGCTGGTCCCAACCCGTTTCCGTCGATCGTGGACTTTGGAGTCTCGACGACTCACAAAGTCCAGCTCCAGCATCTCGGGGCCCTCGGAGACTCGGAGACAAAAGCCATCCGTTGCAGGATTTGACTGGGAAAACATTGGATTTCACTAGGATTTTATGGGATTCAACTAGGAAAAATGAAGACTTTATGAGATTGAAAACATTGAAAGCTAGAAAAAATCATGGTTTTTGAATGGGTTTTAACATGTTTTAACTAGGACACATATGGACACATGTAGATTGAATATATTGAATCAGCTGCAGATGTTGAGTTGAATCGCACAAATGGGTAACAGGCTTTACTTGCAGAGTTATCAACATCACGAAAGTAAGGGCAGTAATGGCTGTACATAAATTATATAATACGGCATAAATATGTAATAATATATCAACCAGAGTTTCTGGGATACGATGGAGATATATCAGAAGCAATATCATCGGGTTTGTCCAGAAATTGAGTTTACCCGAAAGGGGCCGTTTTGATACGGGAAAAATTTGGAACAAATGTGATAATTAATCCAGGTCCATGTTCATCCGTTTTCGGGTACAGTGTCTTCAGACAAGCATGGGCATTCACCCACAACGTCCGAGACTTTTCTGCACCGGAGATCCTTTCAAGGGTGGATAGAACGCCCATTCCATCCATAGCTCCCAGCGCCCACCAAAATGTTATCATGAGCTCCTACACTGACACTTTTTCCGGGAAAACCTTGCAGAACGATCCTTAAAAATGCAGGACCATCTTATGGATCAAAATATCTCAAAATATCATGGAAACATATTCCAAAACTGGTTTCCCTCGGGTTTTTTCCACCATTCCATGGCTCTTTTTTCGCGCACCTTGATGATTTCGGTGCCTCGATTCCGCATGTCCAGCTCTTGGGAGTTCTGGCGGATTTTTCACTGTGGCATTGTGGCACTGATCTATCAGATTTATCAAAAAAAAGTGCTTGATATCTATCGAAAATTATCAACATATCTATCATTGCAGAGATATTTTGAGATATTGATCCACCATATTCTATAGATATTCTATAACTATTATATATATAGATATTGATGTTCCATTGGTTGCTCAATGTAGCTGGTGATTGCCGCGCCTCCATCATTCGCGACTCGCCGAAATCACCAAGGGCCACTCGGGGCACATCACCTTGCGTCAGTTTGATGACGGGACAACACCTACGAAAATTGCTGGGGGCTCCACTGCCATCATCATCTGCTGGCGGAGACATCTCATCCTAAGCAGGGGATTCCCAACTGTTTTCTGCTTAAACAAATGCAAAATAGGCTGAAAAAAGATGAAAAGCATAAAAACTTCTTCCAAGTCTCGCTGGCAAACCCAGAGGAATAGCCCGAAGGAGCTGGCCTTGGCAAGTCTGGCATGACAGAGGTGTTGAAAAACGGTTGGAACTTTCAACGAAAATTGCACCATGTTTTACATGCCAAAATATCAAAGCAGCAAGGAGCATCCAATCCCAGGCACTTCTTGTTCACCTCAACCATCACATTGTCGCACTTCAGATCGTAGTGAATGATGTCATTCTGGTGGAGTACTGCCACGCCCTGAGGAAGAAATGACTGGCAGTGGGGAGCATCAGAAAATGCCTGGCCTTCAGAATCTGTTTGAAGACCGCCAATAACACTGGCAAATGCTCCGTCATCTTCCTTAGGAACCAGGTTGAACAGTTGGTTCCATGGTTGAACTAGGGTGAAATTCTCGGAGTGTGCCATGCTGTGCCGGTGCCAGGGGCTCCGGACCCCAGTGACGATCGCCACTTCTTGAGAGTTGTGGAGTAGTACCTGAATCGCCACTTCACTTGAGAAGCGGAGCCTTAAGGATATGCTGTGCAATTGGAGATGTCGCACTTCATGACGATCCAATAGCAGGACTCTTCCACTCCAAAGTCATAGATATGACACAGGTTTTCCTGGTTTGCTTTGAGATATCATAGAAAACACAATAGATCACAATAGAAAACATGAGAAAACGCTTGCTAGAACCATAATTTCTTCCGGTTTCTGTTGTCATTGATGGTCTGCTTAAAATGATTTCAGCCGGTGCTGGGAGATCCCCCCAGACCACGGCTGAACAACGTCCTCGAAGCGGATCGTGTCCAAACAGCTGATCTCTGTGAAGACGTCAACCAAAACACATCGATCCTCGCGAAGTAGGAATGGGTTTATCCCGAACGGATCTCTAAAATATCAAATGTCATATATTAATATACAGTATATATATATATATATATTAATATACATATATATATATATATATATATATTCTTCATACATAGATCTCTCAACATTCATAAACGTCAATTCAACTCTCGCTGAATGACATATTTTGCATCCGCTCAGCTTCGAAACACATAACGAAACTTGGACATCTCCTGAATGTTGGTCTGCTTCGGGATGTGTTTGATGGCCACCTGTCGCAGCTGTCGCAGCCGCATCCCATGCGTCCCATCCAACTTCCCACTGGGAACGGCGCGTACGGCGCCTGCAACTGGCCAGACCCAACGGTCACACTGCTCTGCATCACCTGACACAACTGGCAGCATGGGACGCCACCGATGCAAGCTGCAAGCTGGGAAGCCCGGCAGTGCCAAATTGCCCTGCACCAATCATCCGCATGCTGGTGTACCTGCCACGAAACAGAAACCCTTCCAACATCTCTGGCGCACGAAACAGTAAAATAGTGAAGAAGGTACACACTCTCGCGAAATTAATGCGTTTGTCTGAAAATTGGGTGCCCTCAAAGTTGATGGTTAATCGTCATGTTTCCCTTAAAAGATTGCCATTGTGTCCCGTATTTTTGGACACACCCGAATGAAGATTCCCACAGATTTCTTCAAAAAATGCAGGTCACATCCATCGATGCATGGCCGTCTCAACCAGCAGTTTCAGCAAACGCAGCTCTCCAATACGATCAATTTGATCCACCTGCCATTTGGGGATGGGTCAAAACCCTGGTACCCCTGGTGAACCCCAAAATAGCTAGTAAATGGATGTTCATCCCACTAAAAATGTATCTATAGGTATTGACCCATACCCATTTGCGTTTTGTGAGCAACTTCTAAGTGCTATCAATCATCGTCATCGTCATTGTCATCGTCATCATGATCATGATCATGGCGGCCATTCGCTTAAAATACATCGACGTGTGTCCTGAGAAATTCTTGAAGTTCCAGTACTAATGGGCTTGACTGGTAACACCGATCAAAGCCTGCTGGAAGACCCACGGTAGCACCGCCCTGCACCAGGGAATGAATTGCAGGGGTCATCGCAACCATCCATAGTTTCATCATCAAATGATTAGAATACAACATCGTAAACCCCCCAAAGAAATGATTAGATACAAAAAAAAGAGCCTTCATTTTTAGGGGATTAGATGCTGTTGGTACCCCATCTTTTCTGAGCCATAGCCGCCATAGCCATCTCAACCACGGCCCGACGGCGCCAGTCCAGTCGCGCCCCGGGTCTCTTTTGATTCACCATGGGACGCAGTCGCTCCTTTGGAGCAGTCGCTGCCTGGTCCAGCGTGAAAGCCTAGGGGCCTAGCCCCTCCAGTGGGATGGCAGGGGCATCATGAGCTGCTCATCCCATCACGATCGAAGAGGATAATGCGAGATAATCATAAGTGCTATAATTATGATAGATAACTTGTTTACAATCCGATGCTATCCATAATTTGTTGTGCACTAGTTAGAATTTATAATTCATAGTTGACAATTGTTAATGTATACCCTCACTAAACAGTTCAGAATCAATAATCCAACATACATATGTATTCTATCAACCACTTATGACCAGTTTCAGTATATGGGCTGAAAAAACGATGTTTTTTTGCTGATAGGGGCCCATCACTGATGCTGCCTTCTGGAAGTACCCTCTGGTAATTTAACATAACTATGGAAAATCACCATTTTTAATGGGAAAATCCACTATTTCTATGGCCATTTTCAATAGCTATTTTGACATAACCAGAGGGTAATCACCATTAAATCCCATTAAACCACCATTAAACCACCATTAAACCACCATTAAACCACCATTTCCATCATGTTCTCAAGCCACAAAGAAACTCGTGCCACATGACTTTCGATGGCGCCACCAATGTAACTCACTCAGCCAGGCCTTTCACCTCGGGGGAAAATTCCGAAAGGGCATCCCTGGAATGTGCTGGGCCTCATGGATAAGGAGGCTATCATATATATATATATATACATATATATACATATATGTATAGATGTATAGATATATATATATATTATTATATATATATTATATATATATTGGGAGTTCCTAAAATAGAGTAACCCCAAATCATCCAAACTTCTGCTATCTAATATTGGAGTATTCCGGAGTATTGAAACATATTGAAACCCGTGGTGGACACTGAGATCCCTTCCAATGGAGCCAGCTGGTGTCGCTGCCGTCTGAGATCCATCTCCAGTTGTAGAGCCTGCAGAAATCGTGGCCCCATCATTCCCATCCCTGGGAAACATGGGGAAACATCTGACCAAAATTTTGGAAAAAATCATGAAAAAACTGATAAAATCATGGAAAACCTTGGGATTGAACTAGAAAAAACTAGCGAAGATTATAGATCTCAGGGGATGTCACCAACAACAACCATATGGGATGATGATATACCCATAAAATGTCCATTGAATGAGAAAATGAGGTTTTTTAACTTCTAACCAAGATAACCAAACCAAGGGCTTCCTCATTCTCAAGGAGGCTTCCCTGCCCACCACTTTCTCCCACCTGCTCAAGGTGTTTGGCATAGTACTTCCAGGCCGATGTCCTCAGCGGCAGACCGCTGCCGGGCAAAAAACGCTGAGAAAACGCACTGGGGCAGCAACGACTGCAGCGCCTCCCGCGTTTTCTCCGGCTCCATCTGCGAAGCAAAACCCGGAAATTCCCAAAAGGAGACCCTTACAGAAATTGACCATCAATTTTCTGATTCCAACATATTCCAAGCCAAGCTTTGAGTTTCCTCAGGGTTTCAGAAGCTTCATGGCTTCATGTATCTGGGTAAATTATAATATGTCACTCACCTGAATTAAGGCCCACACAGGGGATGATTTCCCTTACTAACCATTATTCCAGTGAGGTCGCAGTGAGGTCGTTATAATTTGCCCATATATATATATATATATACATACATACATATATTTATTTTGCCCAGATATATAGATAATTTGCTGGGATTTATGGATGTTCATCCCCCTACAAATGGTATGTATAGGTATTGATCCATAGCCATGTATTGTTTTTCACCCTTTTTTTTGTTTTTCATTCCGCTCCACCGGCTCCACCTCCATCTTGTCTCGCAAATCATTCAGCTCTCGATGAAGCGAGGCGAAGTTTCGGCACGTGGCCGAGTGGCTCTTGTTGGAGGCATAACCTGGGCAGCTGGCACCACGACTGGAAACCAGGCTTGGTAAAAGCCAATCGTGGGCTTAATCCAGGATGAAAAACATACCCATGGTTGATGAATATCTATAACATAATATATACAATATTATATACATTATGTGTATATATATATGGGGTGTAGCATTTCTAGTGATTGATCGACTTGTTGGATGTATTCCTCTAAGTCAGCAAACTGTTTTTTTCCAGATGTGGGGGTAGAAGAGGTATTGTATAGATGGTTGCACATGATTACCAATATTTCGGTCACAGGATTATCATAAAAAATCAAACGTCTGTCAGAATCCCCAATGTTCATGATTCAGGCAATGAAGAATCTTAATCCTCTGAGCATGCCACTGGCTGCGGTACGCATGCGCTGCTCCCGTGCATATTTGGCATCCTATTGCAGCAAGGCTTCGGTTGATCGACCCCAAAAAACGCTACGTACGTTCCGATGGCTGCATCGCTCCCAAGGGATCCCAAGGGCCTGTTCATGGGCAGCCATGTCGTACATGGCTTTTTCGAAGGCCTCGAAGCTCCCCACCAGGGTTCCTCGAGGGCTGGCGGGAAGCACCTGGTCAGGACGAGTTGCGCCATTCTGAGGACATCAAGAAGTCAACTGGACCATCATGGTGGCATAACATCGTATAACCAAGAATTATCCATGGATATCCATGGTAAGTATCCCAACTGAAGCACTTATTGGTGATCATGTCTGATTGCTGAGCCCTCATTGGGGATTATCAACTCAGCCCTCACGAATCAACAGCGGTGCAGCCATTGGGCCCACATCTTGGGCACCTCTAACTTTGAGCTGTGCTTCTGCAACCTCGCCGGAGCGGGTTTTGGTACAGCTCCAAAAAAGGACACCCAGAGATACCCAGAGGAAGTTTGGGGAAATGGAGAGGAAGTCAGCCTTTTGAAAGCTCCGTCTAAAGGAAAGCTGGAATGTGTATGTCTAAAGGAGAGGACATCATTATAAATCATGAAAGGTTTCCCAAATTTTGGGAAGTTTGGTTAACATGATAGGCCTTAAGTGAGCTTAAGAAAGGTCCCAAGACCTCACAATCCTACATACACCTATATATACCCTCTGGCTATTTAACATAGCCATGGAAAATGGCCCATTTATAGATTATTTTCCCATTAAAACCTCCATTTATAAGGGATTTTCCATGGCTATGTTAAATAACCAGATGGTATATATGTACAATCATCACATTTGTGCACGGTCCAGGGCTCCAGCGCTCTTGCTTTCAAGTTGCCCACGGGTCCTGGATCCTCAGTGATCGTTGACAGAGTTGCCATAGTCCTCATGAAACCCGATAGTATAACCTTTCATAGTCTTAGTCTGTGATGACCAGATGGCCCAAAGAAATAAGATAAATAAGAGGCTCCCATTCTCAGATTCTCCCCTACTGGTACTTAAATCCATGTCAATCCCCATTTTGGATCATTTACCCTCTGGTAAACAAACATAGCAATGGAAAATCACCATGCTTATAGCTGGGAAAATCAACAGGAAAATCCACTATCACTGGCCATTTTCAATAGCAAACTGTAACAAATTACCAGAGGGTAATCACCATTAAATCCCATTAAACCACCACTAAACCACCATTAAACCACCATCATTTTTGGATAACCCCAGCACCGTTAAAAGTCCCCCAAACCAGCACCCGACATCACCTGGGCATCGGCGCGCTGAGCTGGCGTACCAAGGCTGGCACGGACCTCGGATGGTTATACGGTGACCTTGGATGGTACTTGGTGGCTCATCCCACGAATCGTAAGTGGGTTATAACATGTTATAACCCCAGTGATTTACAGATTTACATGGGATGTTTGTAGGGTTAATCCACTTATGGGGTGAACTAAGCCACTTACGATTCGTGGGATGAGCCACCAAGTAATATATCAACATATATGAACTATCAACATGATCAACTAGGAAATATTGGGACTATATGACTATATGATAATATCAACTATCAACTAGGAAAGATTGGATGAAGCTGATGAAGCTTGAAAAATGGGATGAGCCCTTGGGTTTTTCTCGAAATGTGGCTGCCAAATCACCGATTCTTCGCCATGCTCTTGCCCGGTTTGCTGGGCACAGGCCTCCCACCGGTCAGTTCAGCACCAGGTTCCATGATGGTCCATGATGTTCCATGATGGTCATGGCATTTCAATAGGTCATTCCAAATTCACAGTTTTTTTTTTCTGGCGGGAAATTCCCATCACATCCATCAGAATCCATCACCTGGGATTTATCAAAGAGTCCAGTGCTGCAAGGTGCTGGTCCCGCCTCATGTCCCATGCAGGGAATCGCCTCGTGCTGCTGTGCACCTTGCAGAGTCCCAGTCCCATTCACTGCTCAGCTTTGATAAGGGGTTGGAAGGTACATCTTTGCTTCCACATCCACTATGTCACTATGTCAACAGAAGGAAAACATAAAATAACTAAATACTGACACTTCACCATCCAAATGGTTCATGAGTTGCACCAAATCCCAAAGTCTTCCCGCATCTGCCGCTTGCACCTTGCCCATTTGAAACTCAGGGTGGCCAACAATAATAAAGTCACTACCTCGGGCCAATCTGCATCCCAAATTCAAACATGTAAGGCCTGACCGGCCACAAGCCTTCCACATCCTATCACAACAACTTGTGACACTTGTGACACTTGTGACATCTGAGATCCGGGCGTTTCCCTGCATGCTCAGAATACATGTTGTTGATACTCCGAAGGCCATACATCCCGCCACGACCCACGGGACCCACGGGACCCAGCCCACTTTCGCGAGTCGACCAGTGCTCTGTGGCTTGAGCTGATTGAGGAACCAGAGGAACCAGACACGGGGGACATTGGACTAAACCGCAGCAACAAATGAATCTCATGATAATCTGAAAAATGTAGGGAATAAAATAGGATAAATGTTGAATAGTTCTTGTCTGTTCTTCTTCAACGCAAACGGCTTCCAGGGCCTGTTGGCGCTGTGGTTCAAATGCTTGCTCAGCAGGAAGGGGATGTTGCGTCGATGCCTTGCAAAAAGATGCATTTGTTCAGGGGATTTCTCATATTTCATCTTCACCTTTCACCTTTCATCCATCATCATCATCATCATCGTCGTCGTCGTCGTCGTCGTCGTCATCGTCAGCATCATCATCATCATCATCATCATCATCATCATCATCATTATCATCATCATCACCAGCATCATCATCATCATCATCATCATCATCATCATCAACAACAACAACGTCAACGTCAACGTCATCATCATCATCATCATCATCATCATCATCATCATCATCATCATCATCATCATCATCGTCAACGTCAACGTCAACGTCAACGTCAACGTCAACGTCAACGTCAACGTCAACGTCAACGTCAACGTCATCATCATAAACTAGCTACCCATGAAACCAAAGGCAGCGAAATGGATCGATAGGTCTGGGAGAAGAGACATGACACTACCTGCAAAAGTGACTTGAGACTATTTGAAACTTGTCTTTCATTGTCTTGCCCTCCCTGAGTCGCAGGCTTGTGAGATGGATAGGGATCACAGTAGTTGGGGTCCAAGAGACCCCGCCTAAGCCACCAGCAACAGCCAGGAATGCTGATGGAGCTGCGGCCTGTGGCCTCCTGTGTCCTGCTGTGGCCTGTGGCCCCGGACGGTGTGAGTAGCAGAGTCAATATTAGCGTCAGTACTGAGGCATGTAGTTCCAGATCCTCAGGCAGAATGAGGAATGTGGCAACTGGCAACACTGGCAAATTATATAATGCAATTGACATAGTGCAGGAATTGCACAAGAACTCGTTGGGCAAATTGAAACTGCTTCTATTGCTTTCTCTCCTGGTAGATGCGACGACGTTGGCGCCCTTCAAAGTAGAAGACCTAGGCGCAGAGTGACCCTTAGGCTTCAACATACCTCAAATGGCTCAGGAAACAGGGGCGCAATTTGCCAAGTGAAGCTCTTGACAAGGCAAATGCCACAAATGCTTTTTGACGCATGGGTGAAACCAGCTCCAAGGCTTGCCAAAGTGCTTAGAGCTGTGCCAGCTGTGGGCCAAATCGCCTTTGAGCCAGTCATCGTTTCTTTTGCTTTTTGTTTTGTCGGGCTCCGATCTTCTTCTCCGCCTTGGCGATCTGCTGTGGAGTGACTTTCACATATTCCAAATTGGCATTGCCTTCCACTGCAGCCTTCGCGGCCACATTCGCCTCCGTCTTCTGACCACATTTCTTGATGAAAGCATTGGTGGCAGCTCCCACAGTGTCAGCGGAGCTGGAATCCTTCTTCTTCTTTTTCTTCAGGATGTCCACTTTGGAGACTTTGGGCGCCTTGTGCTTCTGCGTAGCCTTGCCCTGTTTGTTTTGGTTTAATTTCAGAGCCTTCTGAACCATGGCTGCGTAGCGAAAGGTGCACTCCACGAATGACTTGGAGCCGCTGGAGCCCAAAGGACCCTGGGTGCCCTGGCTTCGGTCAGGATATCAAGGAGCAGAAAACAATCCCAAAGACTCTCCTACAACAGCACCAACGCAGGAAAACCTTCGATGAACATCCAACTGCAAAAAAAATGCTAAGCCTTTGGGCTTCTGGACCCAAGTCATTCAAACATTCAAACATTGCATTTGAAAATATATAAAATGGATCCAAATTCAAAGCCAAGTGACATTCTGATGGATGACACCCGAGCAGAGGTCATTGACCTGGCAACTCATCTCCCAGATGCCAAGCAGCGCCCAGCTGCTTCCCTGCCTGTGGGGGCGGCTCTGCTCTCAGCCTTGGGATTTGACTGCAGGTCGATGCTCAACTGATGCCCTGATGTAGAAAATGAAAGCTGTATCAACTCAAGTCACGATATCTCAATATCGATATGTCTCAATGGCTATTGGTTTGATTTGTGCCGGGAATGAGCCAGGGGTGTTTCTCTTGTGTTGGCCCCTCCCCGGTTGAGGTCGTCTTGGTTCGATCTGGCTTTGAACATCTTCCTGTGTGCCTTCCTGTTTAACCTGGCACCATTCCCTGTTTTTCCAACTTCGTTTGCTACTCCTCAGCATTGTGGAGTGTTGTTTCCGGATGCTTCTTGTTGCTATCTGAAGCGCTTCCTTCCATTTTCGGTATTTTATCTGCAATGTCTTGAGTTCCAGAATTGATTTGATCATAGATCTGAGAGAATAGCTACAAAATAAACAAAGCTGGATGGTAAAACATGGTTAAACCCTTAATTCCTGCAGATGTTCCCTGAAATCCGCCCAGTCTCTTCCTACGGCTGAGGCTTTCACGGTGACGCTGAAGGTGTCATCTGATCAGAACCTGGAGGAAAAGTCACAAGGCAGTTCTACTTCCGGGTAGTGCTAGGTGTACAATTATAAATGATTTTACATATATCCATGGATAGATACATAGATATGTCCAAACAAACGGTATGCGTAGCTTGTATTATATATTCGACATATCGACTTATAGATTTATATGCTTGGTTCTTTATATGGTGTATGCCTGCATAGTACTACATGCAGTATCGTAATGTATTGTATATGTTTGAGGTCTACCAAGCCATGGTTTTAAGAATGATCGTCCAATCATCAGGCATCTTGTGGAACTTGCCCCTTGTGGCCGCGTCGCCCGTTTTTCAGCACGCAAACCTCTTCTTTATAGAGGCTCGCAGGCTCGCTCACGCATTGACAAGCTCAAAAAGTTCAGAGGCATGACAGGATACGACACCATACGGCAGGATACAACAGCAAATGCAGCAAGAACTTTAGATTCTAGATATCAACTGGGTTTTAATTTATTATAGTTTATTGTAATTCATGTTGGAATATTTTGGAGAATAGTTTAATTACATCTCTTGGTCCAACTTGAATTGGTTCGAAGGTCTTCCCGGGTCTTCGTAAAGACGTCGTGTCGAAACGTCTCACATCGTTGTGCCTCCCACTTTTCCAATTTGGGCTCCAGCACACTGCTTTGGCAATGAGCTGAGGCCAGGGAAGTGCACCTTGTGTCGCCATCCTGAGATCTCAAGTTACCCCCAAGATCCCAGGAACAAAACACGGAAAGAACAGGGCAACGCGACGAATTGCAGCGATTGTAGCGGTTTCTTTTGGCGACGCAAAAGACAGGGGAAGTCCCCCACGGACTGTGTCCACTGTGGGGGTCTCCCCAAGTTCACCGAAAGGCGACGAGTCGCTTTCCCCAGTTGACGGGCATGGTTCACCTCCCCTGCTGGTGCTTCTGACGCAGGGGCATTTGTTTTTATGGGAACGGGTGGTGCCTGCAGCTGAACGGACGAGGCTCTCGACTGGAAGGGCCAAGAATGCTGGGATGCTGGGTCTGTATCACATCAATAGAAATAAATGTTATCATAATTTCATACATATTATCATACGTATTATACCGTATTATCATGTGTATACTACATGTTTCACCAACAATGATGTCTGGGTAACCAACCATTTTCAGGATTGGATTCATTTTTCAGAGCACCAAAAAAGCTGTCCATTCACCTCCAGGTCTCTCCACTCAAAACCGGGTCTCTCGACATGTGAAACTCTAAACCCATTAACGGATTCTAATTCCGACGCTGGCAAAACGAGTTCCAATCAGAAATGACTTTCCAGCGCCGATTGATCGCTCCTTTCAACATCCAACTCTACTGTCACTCACCGATCAAGTGGCCTCAAACATTGCGAGGTTTTGAAGGAACACCGCACTGAATTAAGAAATTGACCATGCAGACTATGCAGATACTTTTTCGTGTGATTTCCAGATCCAGCATTTCCGCATGTCTAGACACTCTGACTTCCTACGGTCCTACAGCTGGGGGAGGGAAAGTTTACAAAAGTGATGACTTCAAAGAAACTGACCAAACACAGCACTTGCAGAAACAATCCCCAAGCAGCCTGAGATGGGCGAGCTTGCACATGATATGAAAGCGCCTCTATGATGTTCAAGGAGCTTTCGGGCTTACTTTGCCTTTGATGTTAGATACCAAACATTGCCAAACATTGCCTTGCAGCACTTCAAAATATGTTTTGTTGCAGGCCGATCATCTGCAGCAATTAAATATATGCAGCATATGCGAGAAACATCTCACCCAAAAAAGCAGACTGGCAGCTCGAGCTCGGGTACTCGGGTCATGACTTTACTCGATCTGGTCCTCTACCTGGGCATCCAACAGCTCTCAACAGCTCTCAACAGCTCTCAACCGTCAGAAGCCACACCTCATCCACGAGAAACTCCCTTGATGCCTGGCAGGCCATGGTTTTTTGCACATGGAAAAACCACATGTCCCACACAAAGCCATAGCTGAAAGAACGATAAATTCGATAAGAAAGCAAAGTGGAAAGTGAAGCAAACAGTGTTTGAAAGGAAGCACTCTACATATCATGTTGACTGAAAAGGATTCCACGGATGTCCGTCTCAATGCCAAGATCAAAAGCTGAAACTTGGTGCAACCAGAACTGAGTTCTCGACATACTCTGGGCCTGGCACCTGACGTCTAATCCTCATGACCAGAAACAGGCCCAAAGATACCTCAGATGCGAAATGATGCGAATGCTCGCAGCGGAACCCAGGGTCATAATCAAAGCCAGCAATCATTGTGATCTGCTCCCTCTTTGGCCATGACCATGCTGAGGAACGCAAGGGCATAGCAGGCTATAGCCACAGAGTGATCCTTCAGGATACGTGAGGATGTTTGCGTTTTGCACATCTTTGTTTGCCAGGTTGTGTCAGTCAAAAAACAAAACAAATCGTTCTCTCATCCGGATGGAAACATAGCCCGAGCCACACTAGAGCTTGGACCACCCAAATGGGTCAATGTTTTTGTCTGTGCAATGATGGTCTTCCAGCGAGCTGGCTTTCTTGTACTGTACAGAAACTCATGCGAGCGGGATAATGCCCATACCACCAGCCGGGTTTCAGCTGGTGCAAGCATGGCCAATTAGCAGAACTATTGCAACCCAAAGGTTTTGCAAAGACGCGGCATCCTGTGCATATCCTGCCGTGTAGCGCACGCATGGATTCGCTGAGCATGCGGCGCTTCAAGTGCATGACGTGTTGTCACTTGGCCGCAGCTACAGCTGATATCATTCTCCGAACTGGTCTCGTTACTTTCGGTTTTTTACTGTGTTTTTTGGCCCAAAATCATGGAAAATTGCTGGGCTCCAGAAGGGCTGACCAGTTATTTTACTGTGGACCATGCGGCCACACCACAGGTTGATAGCACCTCTCCCTACTCTAGCAGTGACAGCGAGCACATGTGAGCTAAGGCTAAGGAGACGCTGTGGCCACTGTGGACGATCGACTTTATTTCTGGCTGCTCACATGCTGGGTGCTCAAAACTCTGCCCAAAGCAATCAAGAAAATAGCAGCACCAAGCCAGATGTTGAGAACCATCGTGCATACACTTAACCTTTAATTTACATATGCAGATGTTTACCTTGACATCTGAAAGGCTCAGGTCATATATTCAACTCAAGATACTGTCGCTGAAACATTGCTGATAACGAGCTATGGGGGTATACTGGTTTGACGCTCAATACATGTAGGATTTGCGTAGTATTCTCAATGGAAGAAAATAGCGCAGAAATGACCATCATTCGCAAGCGCCCGTCTCTACAAAAAGGGTGTGTCTGAAAGAAAGGATATTGGGGATCCCCAATGTTTACACGATTTATATAATCTAATTTCTGGGGGAGTAGAAAACCCATTGCCGCTGCAGGTGTTTTTCATCCCCTCTGGCTTGGTACATGACTGAGCATTGCGAATTCAGCCCCCAGTGCCACACACCATTCGCGCAAGGTATCATGTACCACAGCGACTGACTAAAACAACGATACTCAGCGCATCTAAATGCCCTGTTAATATAGAGAAATGGAGATGATCCGAAATTTTCTGATCGAACATATCCGCAATGATGTGCGTCAGCTGTCCTGTTCACTTGGGGAGTACTACAGTGTTACTACAGTACCAAGATGTAGCAAGGCAGTTTGATCTGCCAAAAACGGCCCAATTTTCGAAGTCTTGCAGTTCATGCAGCGACAGGAAGATCTCTCTCTTCTGGCTTGACGAATTGGAAGCAACTGCCATCGTGATGCAAATCCAGACACTTGCCAAGGGTCATGCAACAAATTCCCATCTGACAATCAGGTCGCTTCGCCTCAGTTTGGAGAATGTCTGCAACCCATGCGAGGCAAAGAACTGAAAAGAAATGGATGGATCCATGGGAAGAAACTTTAGACGAAACAAATATCGGAACCTGGGCGGTTTGTGCTGCTGAGCAACGTGGGACTCTGCATCAGCGTGACCAAGAGCGAGCAATCCTTCCAGCGTCCTGGGTGTGCGGACACGAGGTTTTCATGTCTGTAAGTCTGTAAGTTTCAAGCACATCATGTCCTATGTCAATGTAGTTCACACCAAAATACTTGGTGCTGTATAGTTGGATGTTCTTCCCAAATTTTGTATGAAAAATATGCAAAAAAACATGTATGTATTTATGTATGTAATGTATGTAATGTATGTAATGTATGTAATGTATGTAATTAATGTAATGTAATGTAAAGTAAATGTAAATATAAATGTAAATGTAAATGTAATGTAATGTATGTATGTACGTATGATATGTAGGTATGGTATGGTATGTAATGTAATGTAATGTAACGTAACGTAATGTAATGTAATGTATGTATATATACGCACAACGCCTGGGCATTGCCCAGGCGTTGCAGCGCAGAGGGTCCCCATTCCCAATCAAATGTTGTTGCAACTCTGCATTCCATTGGGAAGATCAACAAAGGTATTAGGGAATATTAAAAACCCACCCCCGTTAAACTTTACATTCAATTGGGAAGATCAACAAAGGTATTAGGGATATTAAAATCCCACCCCCGTTAAACTTTACATTCAATTGGGAAGATCAACAAAGGTATTAGGGAATATTAAAGTCCAACCACCGTTAAACTTCTACATTCATTGAAGATCTTCAATAAGGGTTTGATGATGATGATGATGATGATGATGATGATTATGATTATGATTATAGATATATATATATATAATTAATTACATATACACACACCTATATTATATAATGTTTTGACTCACATTGTGCCCCCAGGATGTCATTCCAAGCCAGAACCCAAGTGGCATCGTGGCTGTCCATGGTGGCACAAAGTGAAGAGCCACCGGGCATCCCATCAAATCGAGCCCCCGTGCAGAAGCTGTGCAAATGCACCCAGTGAACACTCACCGCCCACGACTGGTGGATGCATTGCTGCACTGGTCCACTGTGGCCATGGGAGCGGTATGTGGAAAAGCCACTGTGAAGCATGGACTTCAGCATGTTGTAGGTGCCTCCGCAAAAGAAAAAGGAAGATTATAGCATGTTATAGCAGGTGATAGGCTATATTGAATAGATATGTCATACAGGTTTCCAGGTTTCACACTTTTCTATCCATTTTGGGGGTGCTCTTAAATGGATACAAATGGCAGCTGCAACTTTCAGTTGCACAACAACCGTGGCAGCCGGCCTGGTTTTGATCGAAGATCATCCTTAGATTCTGTTGTACGCACACTGTTTTTGCCAAGATGTCCAGCTTTTCCTATGCAAAAACCTCGGTTTCTCTAGAAATGAGGTACCCAAATCCCTTGGTTTTCAAACCTCATTTTTCCCTCCCGAAAAATTGGCACTTGGCAAATCCCCCATGCAGATGTCGACCGATCCAAGGCTCCAAGTCTCGGATGTACGAGCGTGGAATGGAGAGAACTGGTTTCACCCTGCAACCTGTCGACAACGGTGACGGGCAAGGCATGACATCTCAAGCTTTCGACAACTTCAACTGAGCTTACGATGATCAACAAAAAATGTGAGCGAAGGCTTGAAAACTGGACCTTCGACATTCGTGAAGGCAAGAAGAATCTCAAGCAGCGTCTGAAAGTATACCCCTAAACTCCATGGATCTCCATGGTTTATCATGGTTTGTCAAAATGGCCATTGGGGGCTTCGACCAAGAAACCGCGTGCATGTCGAATGTTGCGGAAGGTCACCACACCGTTAGCGGCAGAGCCACCACACCCCGGGTTGGAGGCATAGTTGCAGAAAGCCTGACATTGGCGTCGGCTGCACGTCTGGTGATGACGAGAAATCAGTGTATACAAGATATCGTATTTGAGTTCAGTGTATTACAGTGTATAGATGTGTAGAATATCTACACAGGCTGCGTTGATGTCCAAACTGTCCAAACTGTCCAAACCAACAAGGCAAACAAGGCAGGGATCGCGTGCTCAGCACAATGGCGACCTCAGAAACCAGGGCCCAGTAAAAATTGCCGAGGCTTCATCCCCGATTTTTGGAATCGCAGCCATGGTGCATCCATTGTAGTGGACGAAAGGCAAAGCATTCCTTGTCTTAAAATCAGTGGCAAAGATCTCCGGAAAGTAGTCCTGCAGGATCTGGATCTGCAGAACTCACCCCACCCTGCTGCCCATGATGCCCATGATGGCCTCGGGCCAGGGAGATTCTGTTGCATTGGAAACGTTGGAAACGTTGCCACCATGGCTTTGGCCCATCGGGCCCATCTTGCCAGTTTCGTTGCCTCTGCCTCGATGGCACCAAAAAAATCAATCCTTACGACTGACTTCTCGTGATTCGGATGTTTCTAATGTTGCAAAGCTTAAAAATATTCTTTCCACATACGACTATAAAATCTTCCAAATTCAGAGTCCTTCCATTTTCCATTTTCCATCATGTTTCCCCCAGCCGGCTTCAGCCCATCTTTCGAGCCCTCCAAGTCACTTTCAGCCAGTCGTCGTGTTCGTCGTGTCACGAAGCGGCCTCCAAGTCGCACCTGGCCACGTGTCCAACGGCGTAAGCTGTCGCAGATGGCTTCGGTTGGCTCAGCTTCGGGTATCTTTGGCCAACAAGAATTGGATATCATGGGTGTACACATATTATGATATACATATAATGTATACAGATAGATATATATATATATATAGATAGATATATCATAAAATGTAGTTTTTATAAACGTGGCAATACATTGGCCTTCAGAGGATATATGCCAACATTATATAGTAGAATACAAAACCTCTGCTCTTTGAAGCCCAAGCTACTGTTTGCTCCAAGTCGTCGATAGTCAGCAGCAAAACGGCTGCCACTAAGCCAGAGACCAAGAACCTGAAATGGCCCAAACACAACGACAGATTTCACACTGTTCTGATGGGGTGAAGCTATGCAAACTGTTGCAAAATCATGAGAAATCCATGTTTGATTTGAAGAAGTATATTTTGATCTACTAGCAATGAAAATTATCCAATCCTAATATCATCTGGAGGCTGGAACAAACTCTTAATTTCATGGACAAGGTACAGCTTCAAACAGCTCATCAGTGCTTCACGCAAGGGATGCGCAATAAAATAAAATCCTTGGGCCTAAATGCCTACTGGTTGCGGCAATCTGTGACTTTGCTTTCGCACCATCCCAACCAGCCAACCAGCCAGTTGCCTGAGAATATTGAGAGTTGGAGATACTATGAGCAGCAAGAAATTTATTTCAAAATGCCATCGGCAAGTGATCAAAGATGATCACAGCCCTCGTTGTCATCCGAGTCATCCGTCCTCTGGAGGAATCGGCTCATCAGAGTCTTCGTACAAGCCTGCAATTGCATCAATCGCGGGATCCCTTGGAGCTTTCTCGGAGTTTTCCCCAAAACAAGAGCCACCAAAATGGCATGCCAGGAGAACGTCCAAAGGCAGTGTACCTTGGATCACAGAACAATCAAATGGATCAAACATGATCCAAAAAAAAACATATACAAATATCACATAACATCATAATATATCATAATATCCATTGGTGATGATATCATATGATATCCATTCAACTTGGCAAAGACTTCGAGGAAAATTCATCGTTGAACCGAGTTTGGGGCCCACTGGAGGCTTGTCCGTGGAAGCCCATCGTTACAGAGCACTTGCCATCCTCAGAGCTGCAGCTAACCCTGAACCACATACCATGGTAGCTATGGAATATGATTGAAGTTTAGTGGTGAATAGTGGTGAAAATGATGATAAAGCATCAAGTTTGGGGGGTAGCACATTTTTACACAAACCGGTATGGATTTTCTATGGTACCACCAATTTTAACATGTTTTGACCCAAAAGAAAATCATCATCATCATCATCATCATCATTTTCTGATTTTCTGTGGCTCCACACACTATTGCAGTAGCCGGAGAGGCATTGACAGCTACCAATCTTTGGAGGGAAGACAGAGTCGCCTTCACACTGAGTATCACCACGTCGCTTCCCTGGCTGGAGCCATGGCTGCTGAAGGATACAGGATATCTATCAGACATAGATTTCTATATTATATATATATATAGATATTAGAGATATTATATAGGTATTATATGTGCATACATAGATTAGATGTGAGAATGACAATAATGATGTGTATTTACACTAATATGTATATAATATATATATATATATTATCACATATGTATTATTTTTCGTATTTCTATAAGAAATATATAGAAATATTGCAATCCGGCATCTGTTTTGGGTTGTGAGCTTCGCAAAGTTCCGTCCAATATCCCACGGCCCCAAGACATGCTGGCGATGGCAGCAGCCCATTCCGGGCATGGCAGCACAGGTGGACTCCTGCGAATGGGGGTACGGGTACCCCCCCATGACTTTGGAAACCTCCAAATAGGAAAAAGATGAGGAAAAATACCCTCTGGTAATTTAACATAACTATGGAAAATCACCATTTTTAATGGGAAAACTCACTATAAATGGCCATTTTCAACAGCTATGTTAAATTACCAGAGGGTATGTTTTTTTAGGTCTTAGACCACAGGATTTGGGGCTACCCTATTTACAAATCCATTTTTTTCAATCTGTTTTGCCAAATCGTCTGACCAGCCTTGCAGCAAGACTGAGGATTCGTCTGGCATGCATCAATCAACTGCTGCTTGTCATTGCCTCACGTTGCGATGGGGCCCGTTTCGGCTGCTGTTTCGGCTGATGGCGTTGAGGTTGCGACAGAGCATCGGCACTTTGACAGCATTGCAAAGTGCATCCTTGGCGTTTCCGGATGATTTCCGGATGAATCAGCTGTGTCCTAAAACTGTGATTTTTGGGATATTCCAATGGTTATTCCAATGGTTATTCCAATGGTTATTCCAATGGTTAATAACCAATCATGATGAATCTCACTGTGCTGAAACTGCCCTGGTAGGTGCTGAGGAACGGACGACCATCCCAACTTTCTCATCTTTGGCGTCACAGGGCCACAGGGCCAATGTTAGCAGCACCACGAACATGCTTCGAACCTTCGGTTGAAGGCTTCTGGTGCTTCTGTTGCTCCAGGTTTCCCACTTTACCCTCTGGTTATGTCAACAGTTTGCTATTGAAAATGGCCATTTATAGTGAGTTTTCCCATGAAAAATGGTGATTTTCCATAGTTATGTTAAATTACCAGAGGGTAACCACCTTTTCTCCCTGACTACTGTTTTTGCCAGGTTCGTTTGAAAGCTGTTGGATGGCTCAAAATACGTATCCCAGAGGATCCCCAAATTCTCAAGCTGAGCAGCTGACAACTTTGCAGCCCAGTAGTTTGCCGTACTTGAACCAAAAATCGATTGGACCATGCAACGTGCCCACTTGGCCCCAGCCCCAGCTATCATCAGCTATCCAAACAAGCGACCTGAGAACCTTCAGCAAATCAGATATGATCTACTGATAAAACTGTTAAACCAACATAAATGGCAAAATCTGTGGCTTAGGGTGGTTGGTACTGTCTTATCCAGTCTTTTTATCCAAAACATGGGTGTGAACATAGGATACCCTAAAATCGTTATTTGATGGTCAGAATGCCGGTCAACCATCAAAATTTTTGATATCCTAGTACATGTTGAGACATGACCGATCTGTGGTTCCCAAGTCCCACACCTGGCTCTTCTGGAGGAGGCAAGCCCATCAAAGCAGAGCCCTGCACAAAATCAGGAGATCTCACCGGGTCTCACCTCTCCGCTCTGCAAATCTGGGTGTCAGCCAAAATCAATTCATTTATATATATATATATTATATATATTATACATATATATATTATACATATATATATTATACATATATATTATACATATATATATATATTATACATATATATTATAC
>Ga0126342_10005285_pt1 | contig 22452 bp, 22 predicted proteins | sample Cyp1metagenome_FD_92528 | JGI IMG/M metagenome (GOLD analysis project Ga0126342, IMG submission 92528) | Coral microbial communities from Lord Howe Island, Old Settlement Bay, Australia - Cyphastrea 1 metagenome | ecosystem: Host-associated > Invertebrates > Cnidaria > Coral ...
AGACAGCAACCTACCCTAAACACAAGCTAAACGCCGCATCGCCACGACTTCCACAAAAGCCTTCCCCCAAGCTAATTTCAAGATTTTTGGGATTTCGCCACGACTTGGGCAGTTGGGAGTAGCCATCACAAACTTCGATGATGATGATAATAATCATTATTATTGCTGTTGCTATTACAATAAACACAATGCATGAACAAACAACTTCAGGCCCAGCGGTAAGGGACGAAAGCTAGCTTGGCCGGGACCTTGGCATGAAAACACAATGATGCTGATGCTGAGGATGTGGATGCTGTCGGTTTTGCTGCCAGTGGCGACATGCCGACGGTGATTGGGGGGAGGGGTAAATTTCATGCGATTGGAGATTCCAGCCCCCCCAATACCTTGCTAAGGCAAAAGGGACTTCAGCCAGCAGAAACTAGCTTTCGTGACAACCTTGATGATACAACTGATACACACATTTCGAAAGCAAACCATGACATTTCCAACCGAATCACCTGCATAAACCCTCGCATGGAGTCCATCTGAGAAGATCACTAAGTGCTTATAGTATATTTATCACCAGTGGGGTACCAAACAGCAAACAATTTCTATCATTGTTTAAAATCAGGTTTGCATGTTTTAAAACAAAACAATCCAATTTCAGGGGTCAATAGTTCATAATAGTTCTGAGATGTCCTGAACAATAGCACTTAATTATAGCCAAGGCAGTGCCAAGCCGTTGCCCAGTGGCGTGTTCTCGCCGTTCTCGCCTCTGGCCCCCACAAAGCACAAGCACGTCGACTCTGGTGACCACTGAAATGATGCATCATCTGGCGAAAGCTGCGAGAGTTGATACCCTCTGGTAATTTAACATAGCTATTGAAAATGGCGATTTATAGTGGATCTACCCATTGAAAATGGTGATTTTCCATAGTTATGTTAGTCTACCAGAGGGTAATCCAAAAAAGGGGATGTTCATGATGTATTAATGGCATCGATGATGCGATGTTGCGTCTCTCAAAACTTTCATTCTAAACCAAAGTTCCAGCGACATCATCTTCAACGAGACTACAATGGGTGGCACCCATGGCTGGGGTCTCACCCAGCACAACTCCAACGGCTCCACCTCACGGATCGATTGCATTCTGCCCAAGAAGTGCTCTGGCCTGCACGATCCCAATGTGGTCAAGTCATGAATGGATACCAATGGACCCGTTTGATCTTTCGTATGAATCCATCCATTTGGGGTATATGCTATAGTTACATGATTTTTCATGTTGTTTTTCTGCACCATTGCATCACCATTTTATTTAACAATAGATTCAATAAGTAACATAGACTCATATCGCGCGATGTATCGATGTGTTTTGGCACATGTTTTGGCGAATATTTGATCCACCCCTATGTGGAGCTTTCCGAAGTCATGGGCTTTCCCAAGGTCCACGTCCGGTTCATGGCACCGTGGCGGCATCTTCACCTCCAGGAACTGGGCGGCATCCTGGGCCCCAAATTCACCATAAATCCTGGGTGGTTTTTCGTCAAAAGATGGGTTACATTAAGTTGTTTTTTGATAGAACAGATATTAATGTATTATATATGTATTATATTGTGTTATTGTATGACAATATGTATTGCATTGCTCTCCTCCCTCATGCCTTGCCTATACTAGTTCATCCTAGTTCGCTACAAGGTTTTCCTGCGTTTTTTTCTGATATCATCAACGGCCATGGACAGTGACGAACTCATCACAAGGCAACTTCCAAAAGATCGTCAGATCGGGTCGCCGGGTCCCACCTCCAACATTCGCAGTTGTCCTTCCGCGCTTTCACCCTCTCCGCAGAGTTGCTGCAGAGTGGCCTGGAGTACCAGGCTTTGAAACACCGGCTAGAGACAGCCATGAGTTGTCCATATCAAAGTAGATAGAATTAGACATTTGACAACTTTGACAACAAATGCATACAAAATCATACAAGTACACACAAATCAAACAATTTTTGAGTAGTTATGAGTTATTATGGTTCAGAATTGATCCAAATAGGCTTGATCTAGACCTGCCCGACTTCTGGACTGACTCTTTGCAGAGCCTTGTCTGCGGCATGCTGCCCAAAGAGGATGAAGTGTTCAGACTGGGCCGCTGCAGCTCGGCGTGAAGTGAACTGATTGAGGGGCTATTTTTTCGACTGAAAAAAAGGAAGTGCCTGGTCGCCAATCTCCGACTCGGGGTGGTTGTGCAAACATGTCCTGACACTTCGGGGTCAAGCACATGTATCGGTATATCATACATATATATAATATATATATATAGAATTATATTGACATATTCCCCTTGAAAAATGTATAACGGAGAAAACATGAGAAAACTATTTCAAACTTTGACAACTATTCCTTGCTGTGCGGCAAGCAGCAAAGGTATACCTTTGAAGGATCTCCACAATGGACCTCCACAATGTTTCGAGTTGACATTTTCCGTCAAAGTATCAATGCTGATTGTGAGCAACCCATGCTTTGTCCATCTACCTTTACCTGAAACCACCATGGTGGACATTGAACCCCTGCCCGGAACATGGTTTCCTTGTAGAACATACCGTTTCCATTGTTCCACGGTTGCTTTAGGTGGAGTAGTGGAAGGGGAGAGAAAGGTCATACGGTCATACTCTCTGCTGGTCCTTGCCGCTTGCCAGGAGGCGAGCAGCGACTCGCCAACACCCAAAGATAAGTAAAATTGCTGAGAGAACCTGCGAAGCGGATCTGACTCATCCCGCAAAGATTGCGATCTCTGCAGGTGTAGAGTCCTGCTTTCAAAACCTTGACAGCTCCATACAGCTCCCCAAACAAGGCTGAAAACAGATGGTGCAACCTGGATTATCCTGGATTCAACACCCAATCCGATGGGATTACCATGGATTACCATGCCTCCGTGCTGCGATGTCATGTACCCGTGTACGTAGAGATACGACATGTGGGCATCCGCACTCCACAAAGACCTGGCCGTGGTGAAACCACAACGGGATGAACGACTCTTATTTGATCACAGAATATCACAGATTTTCACCCGCCTGAGCGAGTTCCTGTGACCAACATGTGCTCAAAAACAACCTTACTGCAAGACCAAGCAAACACCCAAACTGGAGATAACTGGAGGACACTTGTGATACGAGGATGCAATAGTTATGCAAACGTTCTGCCATGTTTTACAGTTCTTGCCCTCAAAAATCCACAAGCACTGCTCCTTGGGTTTGACATTTGCTCCAAGGAGCAAAGACGTGTTCTGTAGATGGCGATCTCGCATTCCAAGGATTTCCTGCTGCAAAAGCTTCTCATAAAACCGCTCTCATCGCTATAGTCCTAAAATCTGTCTCCATGCGAGACTTTTCAAATCTTTTCAAGCTAACAACTCGAAAGAACATCATTTGGTGTCTGAGGGATGGCATTGTCATTTCCAGCACAGACATTGTCATTGTCCTCCAGGTTCTTCTTCCACAAGACGTGAGAGAAACCCTTTGCATCTTCCAGCACAAGGCCAACGTCGCCCTGCATGCAACGGCTACAGTGGTCGCCTTCATGAAGCTTTGGCTGTTCACAATGTTCGCACACTATGGAATCGCGAAAAATGAATGCTCAGTGGATCCTGAAGACCTAAGTATATGTGAATGCCATCGGCATTTCTCCAAAATGCTTCATCCGCAAAATCCAATTAGATCCAATTATGTGTATCATCATTTTCCCATGGGTGGGGATGGATTTTCCATAATTGTCCCAGTAAAATGTGCTAAATGTCCCATTTTGGACCCATCCCCATCCCACTCGCCTTCTCGGAACGATACGCATGGGCCGAGAGGTGCAAAGCCAAGCCCCTCTGTGACCGTGCCAAGGTCAGTAGCTTCGTCAGAGATTCCACCGTGGCAACGCCCACATTCAACTGGACATGAGATCCAGATTCCTGATGCAGAAAGATTCACCAAATCCCATGGTTAGTTGGTTGATGTTGGTTGGCTGGTTGGGTGGTGGGTTAGTTGGTTGATGTTGGTTGATGTTAGTTGGTTAGTTGGTTAGTTGGTTATAAGTTGAATCTCATGATTCTGAAAAAAACAAAGACACGTGAGAAAAAACGGACCGAAACTGCCAGCACTCAAGCTGTATAGCACTGGAATTCAGACAGTGCATCTTGTTTTTCGACAAGCTTCCGCGAAGGCGTCATGGATGGTTTCCACCTCAGACCTCACATCGATGGGTGGCTGGTCCAATGGCGAAGCGTACAGGTAGTAGACTTGTCGAAGCGGTTCTCTTCGGATCGGCGATGTAAAGAAGTAGTCATGATAGACTGGTACCACTGGTGGGCTGGAGCAGGAGGAACTGGCTCGGCATTCAGTCACCGTTGGGGTCGAGTCATGGCTCATGCCCTCCAAGTAGAACTGTGGCACCTCAATGTCAAAGGCAGCTGGCATTTTCCCATGGTTTGAACTTAGATGCCATTGTGATGTCAATCTTTCCAGCAACGCTGGTTCTTACAAGACTGAAACTGCCTCCAAGCATGCCTCCCTGCAAGGTTTGCTTCATGACTTCTTCCATTCGATCCTGTCCGATCCCATCCCACAGTATGATTTTCGATGAAAATGGTTGTCTTTACTATACTACACATTATGACAATATATGACAATTATATACAATTATGACATTGCCATGACAATGACATACCACATAACCACAGCCGATTCATCTGCCGCGGCACATCTTTGGGCAAAGCAGCCAGCCCCTCGCTGCCCTCCGAGCCGTAGGAGTTGCCTGACCGTCCAGATCGACCCGACGAAGGCCGCACGCCACAGCAGCCGGTTCGATGTCGTTGGATGGCTGGACTGGGACTTCCATCATGCTGGGAGTTCCAAGGCCTTGGAATGGCTCCGAAATCCACAGTTTTGGATGGTTTGGAAATTTTTGGAAAGGGATGTAAAGGGAATAGCGATGGTTGACGATGCTTGAGGCTTCTTACTCTTTGAGACTTCATGAGACTTCCATGAATCATGAAACCTGAAACCATCTGAAACCTAAAATCTGTTTCCTGGATGAGACTTGCTGCTACAAGTATGTTGAACATGGTCTTCTATTTCTCCTGCTTCTGAGCACTTTTCATGCACTTTTGTTTATAGAGCATGCCATGCTATGCAAAGATGAGGGCGGTTTAAAAACAGTAGCTGTAGTTGCAGCGCGTGCACGAAACTTGGGGTCCACACTCGCGATATCCCCGAGGGCTGCCCATTCCCGGCCGGGTAACATATGGCCTGGGAGGTTTGGGCGCCTGGCGCAGATAGCCGACTGCGTCACATTGATAAGTTGAACTCACCACGAAAGCGCCTCATCTGCTGGGCGCGGCCCTGACCCCTCGGAACACCACGTTTGCGAAAAGAACAAAGTCACTAAGTCACAGTGTTGGGTTGATGGGTGCAAAAACACAGCTCAGCAAATGCCAAAGGGTCTTTCGTTTTTTTTGTCCATCTTTGCGTCGCTCTGAAGTTGAAATCTTCAAAATAATTAAATACTATCAATCAAGCAATGGCAGGCGCTCGAGCGCTAGCGGGACACACCCTTCAGCGCACTAAATCGGGTTTGCACTGGTGGGCTCGAATGGTATTCGACGGTGGCCTTGGCCCTGACAGTAGTTGCACCGTGTTTTGTGCAGGCTGTGGTCTTGCCTTCTTGGCTGGTTTGGCCGGTCTGGGCATCGCTTTCTTCTGAGGCTTCGGCTTGGGACATGGCTGCAAACAAAGCTCTTCAGGTTCTTCAGGTTCTGGTGCTGGCCGCTTTGGTCGCTTTGGCATGGCTTTCACTGCTGTCTTCCGTGCAGTTGGGCACCTTCGCACTTCCACCTGCTGGCCAGCTGTGGTGGTGCTGGCTGCCTGCAGTGTTTTGACAGTCAAGGCTTCGCGTTCAGCTCGGTCTGTGCCAGGAAATTCTGGAAACTTGTGGACAATCATCCTGAAGACAACTATTCTCCCACAATGCTGGTATGCGTACAGTCGTCGATTCCCCATGATGACGTAGAAAACTCCTTGATGCACGACGGCAACCAATGGAGGTATGTCCATTGCGTCTAATACTCCCAGCCTCAGTTCGGACATCAAGTCATCGATGGTCTTGCTGGGATGTCCATGGAGAAATCTCTCACTGATGGTTTGGTGTGAGTGCCGGACGTCATCATCGTCCGAAGAGAAGGTTTCCACCAGATTCTTGAATCTATCAAGTGCCCTGGCGTTCACTGCAGGGTCCAATTTTCCAAACCTGTGGGCTTGTGACTTCTCCCACTCCAGTAGCATGCCATCCCTCAATGTGCCCGGTCGCATCTCTGCAGTCGAAGTCGCCCTCTGTCGCTGGGCGAGCCAACGTGTGAAACTTTGTTGTAGGCCTTCAGAAATGGTCCAGTGATGAACTTTTCCAGGTGGGTCAGGTGGGTTGAAGTCATCCGGCTGCCAGCCTGTGGGTCTTAGCTCAATTTGGAACTGACGCGCAAGGTCCACTCCCAATGCATCAGAAACGGCTCCTTGGCCCAAGGCCATTTGGAAGGCCAAACTCACATCTTCTTCACTTCGCAATGGTCGCATGGACTGGTGGGTTTGGGTCAGTGAATGGAATGTATAGACTTGGCCCCCTTGCTGCACAACCTCGAAAAAAAGTAGAGCTCCTCCTGTGGAAAGGTGCGACATCTTCTCATCCATCACCAGCCTGAAGCTTTTGATACCATTTCCAACAATTCTTGCGCGCTCTGAATGCGCTGCGATGATGCAGGGCCAGGGTCGAAAAGACTTGGTGAGGTCAAAGAAGAAACGTCCCTTGTCAGGTCTGCGATCCCTCCCTGACTTCCTTCGAATCTCCTCTTCAAATGAAGCCCGCGCCCGCGACAGAATTTCCATGAAAGTTGCCTCGGGCACAGGCTCAAGGTGTTTGACGTCTTTCATCTGAAGCAGTTCATCAGGCCGGTCAGGCATCCATGGCACTCTGATGCCTTGCCACCGCTGCAATAGTGAAGCTTCCGGCAGGTTGACGCCCTCTGGCACGGTTGACTGCTCGACCTTGATGTTGTTGGTGGTGCCAGGCCGCTTGACAGGCAACACACATGTTGGAACAGGGGGCCAGAAATTCTTCACCGGGAGCCTTCTAGACATGGCCACTTCGTGGGCAAAGCTTCCCCCATGGCCTGCGAACATAGGATACGCCCGTGGTGCATCGTCGCAGGAAAGCAGTGCACATAAGGTGAGGCCAAGGAGTGCCGCTTTCTCCTGCAGAACTCTTTTCGGCCCCAAGCCTAACGCATGCACTGTCTCATGGCCTGGCTGATGTTGCATGTACATTGCGTACTGAGACCAACTCACCAAGGACGGATGCAAATCTTCCAAAAACTGCTGGAGAGGCATGTCCCCAAATGGCCATTCTTCCCACAAGTTCTGGCAGGTTGGAAGTTTCAGCACATGCTGCGCAAATTTCGCTATCTGAGAGCTGTTTTCTGTTGGCCTTTCCAGGACCACCACCAGGATGTTGGGAATCCTCCCAGAGACAAAAGCCCGATAGATCTTTGGACCTTCGTCCATAGCTCCCGGATTTCTCCCATTTGCCAATCAGCCAATGGCCGCGGACACAGTTTTCACTCATTGATTCATATTACAATGCCATACAATGCCAAAGCCTGCAAATTCTCAAGGGGAAAAACGGACGAACAGTTGGAAAGACTCACCACTTGCTGACCACTGCAACTTTAAACCATGGCAAATCACTGAAGTTGAACGCTTCAGAATGTGCCACGTTTCCAAGATTGAGCTTAGCACCTTTGCAATGGACACGATAGGAGTACCTCGTGCCTGCCAAATCTTAGGACATCTTAGGACATTGACATGAGGCATTGAGAGGTTCCACACCACTGCTCAGCAGGAAGTCCCGCCTTTTGTTTCCACACTGCCTCTGATACTTTCGCCTCAGGGGCCAACAGTGAGTCTTCTGTGCTCTGTCGAAATCGAGCAAAGATATAAGATGATGAGAGCAAGTGACATGTCAAGTCATTTAGAAATGATGGGATTCGATAGCTCATCAAAGGCAATCAATGCTTTGATATGACTCAATGGAACCTGAGCCATTGGAGCTGCGTTGAGGTGTTGAGCTTAGCACCTTGAGCCCCTCGAACAGCTGTGCAGGTCGCTTAAATCGGCCCCGAGACCTGAGTCGAATCAATTCGGAAAGCCAACCTATGAGACCTACAGGATGCTATGAAAAAAACACAGAGGATCTCACAGGTTCATGCAAACTGCACAAAGGATGTATATAGGATGTATATAATTAATTATAAAGGATGTATATACAAGTGATTTAAGTGAGAAAACCCAGTGTTCACTTCTCCCAAAGCAACGTGAAGTAACATGAAACAACTGTTGATATCTGGTTGACACCATGTCACCTAATAGACCTAACCCTTTTCACGAAGTTTCATGGAGACTCGGAGTCTCCTGGCTCTACATGTGAGCGAATGGCTATAGCTCCTGTCGTCCCTGTGCTGCTGACTTGCTCTCGGTGGCCTCACCGGGCCTCAAAGTCGAAACTTCTGCGAATTTCGAGAAACCGAAATTGTTTGACCTGTTGGTTTTTCATAACTTGTCATATCCACATTTTTTGATTTCTTTAGGTCCCATCATGTCCCGTCAATTTCGCCAAAGCGAGTCAACGCCAGTCAACGCCTGCTGAGTGATGCGTCTGAGCCAACTACGAAGGCATTGTTGCACTTCGCGCGCGGCTGACACATCACTGCCAAGCTACTCCACCTCCTCTGAGAATCTTGGCAGCGGAGACATGAAAAGACTGTCGCCATGGTGGGAATCGTCATGGCATGCGCAAGGGTGGTGACTCGTGCCCAACCAAGATATGCTTTGAGATCAGGAAAGAAGCTAGAGCTATGCCCGTTGCAGGCCACGCCATTTTTTGCTCTGTCAGTTCATGTTTGCAAAGGAAATTCAGGCACTGCAAAACTGTAAAGGTCAATCTTTGGAAACTATGCTTCCATTGCACGCCATGAGACTGTCCAGTGCAGTTTTAGTATGGAAAAGGGAAACCAAACAGGACTTACATTCTGCAGCCATTCATTGGCATGCTCCCATCATTTCAATGGTGGGTGGAATGATTCAAGTGATATGATACGTTGCATCACGTTTCTGTCCGCAAGCAAGCCTCTTTTCAAGGTGCACAACTGTACCAAGCAGCAGATGGGATCAGGGAGAAAAACCCACCATTCCTATCCATTCCTCACCTTTGTGAGTTCAGCCAATGTGACTTAATGTGCATCTGCGTCTTACACAGGACATTCCATTAGCTGCAACAGCTGCAACAGTCCAAGAATGGACAGCTGGTCATACCATTTCTCACGGCTGGCCTCTCTGCAGCCACATAGTGGCCTGATCAATCCAGAACATGCAGAACCTTTCGTTTCATGGGTTCTTTCGCGCTCGGTACATCAATGTCAATGCATCTCACACGATCTGGGTTGTGCTGCTGGAAATTCTACATCCTCGGGTGAAAACTCAAATCAACAGCAAAAATGGAATCTAAGCATCACAAAATGGAATCAACAAGTCTCACGGTGCCTTTCTCAGAAGAAAGATTTGATTCCCAAAGACATCAAAACGTATCAAAAACAAACAAATGATTGCACACGTCAACAATTCTTTTTTTATTTTGGAGAACGCACAATTATGATCAATTATGTATATAGGCTAGGTCATTGATTGGTCATCGTCTATCAAATCCCATGAAACCCTGGAACGATTAAACGAACATTCGTCCAAGGCCTCCAAATCTTGTCCCGACTTGGATTCGAGTCCGAATGTCACTTGCGTGCACTTGGAACCACGATATTTTCAGAACGCTGTTCTTTCCAACACTGAATAATTTGATCTTTCCAAACTCAGAAGTCAAAGTCCACCAGTTAACTCATAGAATTTTCAGTTTGCCACCCGAAAACCACAGCAGCACCTTCTTTGTAGCTGACGACCAGGGCAAGTCACTCCACTCTTGGAGTTCCAGCAGTGAGGTGATGCCCTGGTCATCAGCTACAAACTTTGCTCGCGCACAGATCAATTGCCCGGGGCCCAGGCCTCAGGTCCAGGGTCAGCACAGGACTTGTGACATCAACGGTTCGAACCCAGTCGAACCCTATTTCCAGGTTCGATTCAACTGAACTCTCTCAACATCTAAAGTGATTTTACATGATCTAAACCGTGAACTTTGCACTGGGTTTCACCATGCTCTACTGCTCTACCTTATGTTTCGCGGGAAGACATCCTATCAGACCAACCTGTGTTCTGCACCGGAGTTTTCATGGCAACACTATTGACAGAGCAAAATCACCAACATCGCAAAGGACACCAAAACACAATCACCAAACGTTCTGCATCTTGTCATCATTTCCCTACCCTCAAAACATCTCAAAACATCTCAAATCTCAAAACCATCCACAAAGGGTTCCCTTGGGCTCCAGTTGCATGAGCTGAAGCAGAAACATGTCCTTTCGACATTTTCTCCAAGGAACAAAACCCTGCTCTGGCGATCTCGTACGTCGTAAGGATTTCCTGCATAAACTTCCGCAGGACCCGAGGTAATCACAATTCCAATCTTCCCAATTCCCAGATATTCCAAGTCTTCAACGATCTTCAACGCAATACTTTTCCAGGAGGTGAGATGAACAAAATCAGAATCTAGCAAATTGGCCCAGGTCGAAAAGAATTGAATTTGATGTCAAGGCTTCAGTGGTGAGAAAATGACATTCCCATGAGCAACACCCAAAATCAATGGACCTTTTGAAATCAAAGGGAACCAATTGCTATGCTGAGCTATGCTTGGTTGAGGTAGCTACTCTTCATGGGATGATAAAGATTGCAACTCCAGGTTTGAGACTTGTTCCCTTGTTTTCTTCTCCCCCTCCTGCTTCGGAGTCATACAATGCACTTCAAAGGATTTTACAACATAAAGATCATAAAGGGTTGTTTATTCAAAACAATAGCTGCAGCGCGCCCCAACACTGGGGTTCCCACTGGCGATATCTTGGAGGGCTGACCGTTCCCGGCCGGCTACCAGGCTACCGTGCTAGACCTTGAAAACAAGGTTCAACTGCTTGTGGAAATTGTGGACAGCTTTAAACTAAACAGCGTGACACCCAAAAAACACGTCCATCAACACTTGCACTCTCATGGAGTTAATTGGTGGGTAACACAAAAGGCTCCCGGTGTGCAGTCGGCATGCAAAGTTGGTTTGAGCATGTTTGAGCAAAACCATTGCTCAGCAACATGCAGCAACTGCAATTGATTTTTTCCTCCAGGTGTCAAAACCATATGGCACAAATTTGCGCTTTGGAAGGTGGAGCAGCGCTGACGGGACACACCCTTCAGCGCACTTAAACAGTTTTGGCGCTAGTCGGTTTTGACGACGGCCTCGGCCGTGATGGTGTTTGTGTCGGTTTGTGTGTCTGCGGCATTGGTCTCGGCATTGCCTTTTGAGCAGGTTGGGGTCTTGCCTTCTTGGCGGGTCTGGGCATCGCCTTCTTCTCAGGCTTGGGCTTGGGGCACGGCTGCAAACAAAGGTCCTGCTCCTCAGAGTCTGGCACCGGACGTTTGGGTCTGGCTTTAACTGCTATCTTGCGTGTGGCTTGAGACCTTCGCACTTCCACCTGCTGGCCAGCCGTGGTTGTGCTGGCTGCCTGCAGTGTCTTGACAGTCAAAGCTTCACGTTCAGCAGGGTCTGTGCCATGAAACTCTGGAAACTTATGGACGATCATGTTGAAAAGGACAAATTCTCCGCAGTTCTGGTAGGCATACAGCCTGCGATTGCCCATGATGACATAGAAAACTTCTTGATGCCTGACAGCAACTAGGGGAGGTATCTCCAACGCATCTGTGGTGCCCAACCTCAATTCGGACATCAAGTCCTCGATGGTCTTGTTGCGATGTCCATGGAGAAATCTGTCGCTGATTGATTCGTGCGAGCAGCGGACGTTATCATCGTCCGAAGAGAAGGTTTCCACCAAACTTCTGAATCTATGCAGTGCTGCCGGGGTCACTGCAGGGTCCAACTTTCCAAACCTGTGGGCTTGCGACTTCTCCCACTCTGATAGCATGCAATCCCTCAGTGACCTCTCTGCTGGGCTTGTGGCCGCCGTTGGTTGTCTTTGGACGAGCCAACTTGTGAAGTCTTGCTGAAGACTTGTGGATATGGCCCATGCTTGATGAACTTGTCGTTGAAGGAAGTCATCTGGCTTCCAACCTGTGCGCCTTTGTTCAGCCTGGAACTGATGCACAAGGTCCCCCAAAGCGTCAGATCTTGTTCCTTTGCCGAAAGCCATTTGGAAGGCCAAATTGACATCGTCTTTGGTTCGATCCCGCCGCATTGTCTCATGGGTTCTGGCTAGTGAATGGAACTCATGGATCTGACCCTTGTGTTGCTTAACCTCGAAGAAAAGCAATGAACCTTCGGCCGAAGGGTCTGGAACTGACTCATCCATCACCAGCCTGAAGCTTTTGATACCATTTCCAACAATTCTTGCGCGCTCTGAATGTGCTGCGATGATGCAGGGCCAGGGGCGAAAAGACTTGGTGAGGTCAAAGAAGAAACGTCCCTTGTCAGGTCTGCGATCCCTCCCTGACTTCCTTCGAATCTCCTCTTCAAATGAAGCCCGTGCCCGCGACAGAATTTCCATGAAAGTTGCCTCGGGCACACGCTCAAGGTGTTTGACGTCTTTCATCTGAAGCAGTTCATCAGGCCGGTCAGGCATCCATGGCACTCTGATGCCTTGCCACCGCTTCAGCAGTGAAGCTTCCGGCAGTTTGACGCCCTCTGGCACGGTTGACTGCTTGGCGCTGACCGTGTCGAAGGCGGTGAAAGGCCTCTTGGAAGGCAACGCGCCGCTGGAGGCAGCCTGGGGCCGAATTGTCTGCACTTGAATCTTTCTACTCATTGCCACTTCCTGGGCGAAGCTGGCTCCTTCCCCTGCAAAGTCGGGATATGCCTGTTGGGCATCTTCACAGGAAAGCAGTGCACACAAGGTGAGGCCAAGCAGTGCGGCTCGCTTCTGGAGAACTTTGTCTGGACCTAAGCCCAAAGCATGCACTGTGCCATTGTCTGTGGTTTGGTGCTGAATGTATAATGCACACTCAGACCAACTTGCCAACGATGGGTGCAAATCTTCGAGGAATCGCTGCAAAGGGATGATGTCCTGGAATGGCCACTCGCTTCCAACGTCCCTGCAGGACGGGAGGTTTAGCACATGCTGCGCAAAAAGAGCGATGTGAGAGGTGTTCTTGTTTGGTTTTTCCAGGGCCACAACCAGGATACCACGAATGCTTCCAGGGACGAACGCCCGGTAGATCTTTGGATGTTCGTCCATGGCTCCTCCACCTCTTTTGCCAATCAGCCAATGGCCGCGGACACAGTTTTCACTCATTGATTCATATTACAATGCCATACAATGCCAAAGCCTACAGGTTCTCAAGGGGAAAAACGGACGAACAGTTGGAAAGAATCACCACTTGCTGACCACTGCAACTTTAAACCATGGCAAATCACTGAAATTGACAGAACGCTTCAGAATGTGCCACGTTTCCAAGATTGAGCTTAGCGCCTTTGCAATGGACACGATAGGAGTACCTCGTGCCTGCCAAATCTTAGGACATCTCAGGACATTGACATGAGGCATTGAGAGGTTTCACACCACTGCTCAGCAGGAAGTCCCGCCTTTTGTTTCCACACTGCCTCTGATACTTTCGCCTCAGGGGCCAACAGTGAGTCTTCTGTGCTCTGTCGAAATCAAGCACAGATACAGGGTGACATATAAGAGCAAGTGATATGTCTGATATGTAATGTCAGTGGTCAGAAACGACATCAAACTCCTCTAACTATCCTGATGTATCGCGACTCTACAAGTTGTCAAAGGCAGTCAATATATAATTCATTATGTTTCAATAGAACACGGGAGCTGCATTGAGGTCTTGAGCTTGGCACCTTGAGCCCCTCAAACAGCTGTGCTCGCTGAAATCGGCCCCAAGACCTGCGGCAACGTGAAACAACTGTTGATATCTGGTTGATATCTGGTTGACACCATGTCACCTAACCCTTTTATCCCTTTTCACGAAGTTTCATGGAGACTCGGCGAATGGCTATAGCATGCTATAGCTCCTGCTGTTGTCCCTGGGCTGCTGACGTGCTCTCACCGGGCCTCAAACTCGAAATGTCTGCGAATTTCGAGAAACCGAAATTGTTTGACCTCTTTGTTTTTCATAGCTTTCCCACATTCTTTGGGTCCCGTCGTGTCCCGTCAATTCTTGTAGCCCACATGTGCACGGCTCCCGCCAAAGCCAGTCAACGCCAGTCAACGCCAGTTGCTGAGTGATGCCAAGTCTGAGCCAATTACGAAGGCATTGTTGCACTTCGCGCGCGGCTGACACATCACTGCCAAGCTACTCCACCTCTTCTGAGAATCTTGGCAGCGGAGACACCAATATTGAGCAGATAAGACATGAAAAGACTGTCGCCATACTGGTGGCGATCGTCATGGCAATGGTGGTCAGTGGTTGTGCCCAACCAGGATATGCTTTGACTAAGATCGGCAAACGAGCTTGCAGTGATCCAATACACAAGTTTAATTAATCAAATACAGCTATGCCTGTTGGAACCCATGCCGTTGGTGTTGTCAGCTCATCTTTGGAGGGCTCCAGTGACGTCAATGGTGCGGTTGAATATGTTGCATCGCATAGCATTTCCAAGGCACGTCTCTTTTCATGCAGCACAACTGTACCAAGCTTCGGTTTGACGCTCAAATTAATTGGACCTCGAACATGAATTCATTATCCTGCAATGGTCCACTACTTTGCAAGCTCAATTTTTGCATCGCCAACGGGTGGGTCAGGCAGAAAGATCCAGAAACCAAGCCTCAACCACCTTCATGAGTTTATCTAATGTACAAGTGGCTCTTGCACATTTGGACATGCACAAGCTGCAACAGTCCAACAAGCACTTGAGGAACACCCGCCCTTTCTTCAAATGATTTAATGGGACAAACATGGCAGCCATCATTGGCTTTCAAGGAGCAACAACTTGTCTTGCGGAATCGGATGCTACCCTCCAAGGAGGATGGCGTCATCCTGGTTTTGCACCAGGGGCAACGCAATTCCGCTTTTTTTCGGCAGGATTTCATCAAGCATTTGGGAGATTCTGAGCGACAAATCCTGGTGTTGCTGAACGATCCTTGGGTGGCAGGACGTAGAATGAAGATGTTGGGATGATTTGGTTAATAGATGGTTATTCCCTCAAACATGGTAATAACAGGTTTTGACCCATCCCCATTTGAGTGTGCTCAAGGTATTTTCGAAGACTGTGATGGTTTGATTCCCCCATGAAGTACTGAGGCCCTGTCAGAGGCGTGACTTTGAGCAACACCTGGCGAATTAGACCTCGACTGCAAAGGCCATGGAGGTAAACATGGTAAAATAATGTAAAATATCATGATCATCAAATCATCACATATCATCACCTTTGCAAGTGCAGGTAGCATCAGCAATCGCTGCATCAACTGAATCAATTGACTGCTTTGGGAAGCAGCAAAAGCATGCAAAAGCTGGGTTCCCTACCATAGATGGCCATAGGGTGTCATATATAAATTGAGCATTTGCCATAGAACAAGGTCCTGGAGTGTGGAAGATCATGGGGAGCTTGTTTTCTAAGGATTCAACGATTCAACAGGCAACTTAGAACCACTTCAAAAACACGACAACTTGATGGCTTCACCTGAATCCAAGCCGAATAGTGTCAAAATGTGCCAAATTGAGAACATGATGAACATGTCAAAATGACACAGAAGATGACACATCATAGACATCCAGCAGCATGTCCTGTGCCTTTAAGCATCCTAGGTGGACCTCCAAGAGGAGCCGGAGTCACTTGGAGCAACCAAGGCTGGAACCTTCCTGGGTTTCTTTAGGCTGAGTTGGCCAATCTGGTCGAAACTTCCATGAAGGTGAGAAGGGCTTCGGCATTGGATGTAGAAACTCGTTAGCATCATTTAGCATCTATGTTCATACACTGTACACAAATACTAAATTATGTGTGATTTTAGATGACGCACTCATGTTTAAAGAACACATTCAATCAGGATTTCAACTCCCTTATCTTCAAGCCCTGCATTCTGACATCTGTGAAGTTTTATCAATTATGAAAAAAGACCAAAGGTTGAGCTCCGCACTTTCGTGTTAGCCGATCCGTGGGGAAAGAAATTCTGTAGCAGGAATTGTGCCTAGCACCGTACGCCACTTTGGGTGTAACGGTTTCGAAAGGAATCCAATCACTTTTGCAGAATCCAGCCATATCTTGCTGGTTTATACCACCCACTTATTGTAGTTGACTGGTGTGGTAAAATCAATCTACTGCATTAGTCTATTGCTTTATAAAATGTTATAAATAAATATAATTAAGATGTTATAAGTATACTAATATTATAATATTTACATGTATCATTTGTCCAATGGACTGTCTTTCCATGAATGTTCTTCCACTCAGGCCTTGCTTAGAACTGCGTTGTCCGGTGACCGTGCCAGCCTGACCAGCCGCAATGGCCACAGCTGTTGGGTCCCGTTGGCTTTTCACTGGCCAGACTGGGCACCCAGGCACTTGGAGCTTCGCAACTAGGCCGCTGGCCTTCCAAGGCTTGAAACAGAGGGTATCCAATAGGACATGTAACAAAACAATACAAAACATATACGACATGGGGATCTGTAATTAGATAATCATGGATAATCATGGATACATATCTGGTATCAGAACAAAACATATCTCAGCCGTCTCAGCCTCAGGAGTCAGCTGCTGCATCAGCAGCTCCAGTTGTTCCATTGCAGCTTGCTGAAGCGATGCTTCCTGAGAGGAGCTGTTCCTTTCAGGTCGACTGCTCCATTGGTCCATACCCCTGAGTCTCCAGCTGCCTCTGAATGGAGGGCGTTTAGGAGAACGCCCAGGACCTTCGGAATTGGAACGAGGCATCAGATGCCAAACTATCAGCCCAGCAGGTGTTGGAGACGAGCTTAGGTTCCACGCTCTATGGATGCCCAAGCGCGTAAACATGTCAGGGCCATGCCTTGTGAGTCTAGGCGCAATTGAAGCGCTCAAATTGGTACAGTATCTATTCTACTAGTTACTAGGCAAATCGTGGCAAACCGTGGATTTATTGAGTCCGTTCGCACAGCTTCTTGCTCAGTACCCTTGCGCTTTTCCAGATTTTGCCTCAGGCACCCACTTCAAAAGGTTCAGAATGGCCCAGGAACACTCCTGAGCAACCTGGCACAAGATGATACAGACTAGAGTGACTAGAGCTTGTGTCAAAAACAAGGCGTCCTGAAGTAAGTTCAGGGAGAAAATGGACGTCATACCGTGACCAGAAATCAGCAGGAATCACTGCAAAACTTGCTGCTGGAGTGGTGTGTGCTCTCACCTGAAGTCTTATCCCTGTGTCCACCTCCTTCGTCTGTTGATCACAGAGGGCTTCAGCCAAACCAGGCTGCTCTGCAAGCCTTTGAGCCTGGCACAACCACGACTTTATGTGAGGCCTTTCAAAAATGCAGTAGCCTTATATGTACGCGTAATCTTGAATTTCGCAAAATAACAGGTTTCACAATGTTTCACAATGTTTCACGTGGGTTACAGATGGTTACTGTATTATTATCGCAAACCACTCACACACACAGACATCTTCTTAACATTTTCTGGCGAATATGACGCAGCAAATGCCGCGCCTGCGACAAGTTGCCAGCAGCCACATTGGCCAATACCCAGGCAGCATCACGGCGCACCTAGGAGACCATTGGGACCACTGGGATTTTGGACTCAACATGACTCAACTGGCCTTCTGTCGAGGTTAAATCCATATACAGAAACAACCCGGTTGGATCAAACCCTGCCTGCAGTGGTGCATATGCATCTACCAGGTCAGCATGCAATGCCTTTCACAGAACACTTCACATCTCTGCAAACCGGAGGCAAAATCCCTTTGATCCGTGATGTAATAGCTGAATTATGCTGATTTTTTGATGTCATGTGGATGTTGTATATATCTATATCTCAGCACCATTCTTGCCCGGATTGATCCATGGTAATTCGGTTCTTCCTCCCCCTGCCCGACTGAGCTTCAAACGCCCAGAAGTCCAGCTGCCAACAGCGCATCCGTGAAACTGGGCTCTGGTAGTTCCACCAAGATTCCTCACACAAAAACCAGCACTCAGAAATCCATGAGCATATCATTCGCAAATTAAACACCTATATCAAAAGAACCAGGAAAGGAACCGCAAAGAATGGAACAGGGAAAGGAAAGACAAAAAGGAACGACATGTCAAAAACAAAGTGCTGTCCCAGGACGAAGGAGCAAAAGGTGTTCTTTTCCTTCCTTCCATATCTTCCATTCCCTATTTTCCCTTTCCCTTGTTAGATTTTGTTTCCACCTTTTACAGGCTACTTCAATAAGTATGTGTCTTGATGCGGGAAGTCCCCCGCACAATCCCTAGATTGTCTATGCTCATTGTGGGGCTGTAAGTCTAGTTGATCTCCACAAGCTGCATGTGTCACAGCTGCTACGAGCCCTTTGATGATCCACATTTGGAAGAAAACCATGAACGACCCTGACAATTTATTCGGCGTCTAAAAATTGTTTTGACTCCGCTTCCAGCTCAAAATCGTTCCCACGCCTCCAGATGAAGGATTCCCAGGAGTAAAAACATGATTTTCGTCTGCGAAAATAGCCTTTAAACCACATTAATACCAGTACATCAGATCATAACATGTCAAACATATACGGAACTCTATCCTTGTTTTCTTCCTTATCGTTTTGCATAAAAATCAACACAAGGGACATATCATGACATATCAATACTCATTGCCATCACATCCCTTTCACAAAAACTATCATATCATTCATATATAGTATATAATTATTGATCGATATATTATCAACACATCATTCATATCATTCATATATGGCACATAATATATTTGATATATTATTAACACATCATCAATGTATATTATTGTATATTGTAATATGCAATTATGATCAATGATGTAGATGTATCATGAAGTATCAGTCGACAGAAAATAACAACGTGTCAGTCCTGCCAATCGGAGAGCCGCGCTAGGCAAAGGACACCTCCAGTCTCCGGGGCTACGCAGGCAGTGCACCACCTGCTGGACAGGATCTTTCACCATCAAAAAATATCAAAAGAGACCCTGCCTGAGTTTCTGGAATTTATAGGAATTCAATTATTGGACAAACATCGAACAGGATTTTTTTGTTGGACAGTTCTCCCAGGTCTACTGTTTGTTTTTGACTACAGCCAAGTCAAAAACTGTCAGACACGGGCCATCATCCTCCCGACTCAGCCTGCTGTAGCAACGGGTGCGGTTCGGGTGCCTCAGGCAGATGTCTCAAACGCTTTGCAGCCCGCCATCGGAGAGTGATTTGATACTGCCAAACTTGATCAAAGTCGAAAAACCTGAATTTCCTGCAGACTTGCAACATCTTTACAAAGAACAACTTTAAACATATGTTGCAATAAATATTTGCAATATTTTGCAATATGTCAATATGTTGATTCTGTGGAATCCTCAACCATTTTCTCATGCCATTTCTGCCTCGCACAACTCGTCGAAGCCAGCGCTCAGCATGCGCGCAGCACGCAAGCAGCGATCGGTGTCCTGGAAGGCAGGTGCCAGGTTTGGGCATCAGTCAATCACTTTGTATTGACATGTATTGACATCATCCCAAATCATCCTGCATCTATCAAAATTGATGATAAATATGATAATGATATTGATGATCAATATGATAATGATATTGATGATCAATATGATCATGAATGCCTTTTTGAAAAGGTTCAATATAGAAGTTGTTGGAAAGTGCCTGCCTTCCACTTTTACTTTGACGGTCACCACTGCTGCAGCGAATGCTTCATTTTTCCGCATGTTCCGCTTCACTCTTCCAAAGTCTTCTTCTCGACATCTTGTGGTGCAAACCTGACATCGTGCATCATGCCATTTGCCAAAACTTGAAAGCCATCACTGCCATCACCTTGCAAAATCTTGCAAAGCCAAGCAACCTCTCTTGGTAAACTTGCAGCAGAAACATCACCAAGATAACCAGGGAGGCGACGAGAGCCAAGGACACGATCACGAAAAACAGGACATACTGCGTCAGCACCTGCCGGAAACAGCTGTGCTGTTAACAGGACCATCTGATGACGTCTGCTGTTCATTCTGCTGTTCATTGCCAAGTGGCAGAGTGTCCCCAATGTGAATCATTTGCGATCATGCAGTTGGAAAGGATGGTCATCAACAATGCCGTGGTGAGTAGCAAAGCTTCGGTGACATTCCACTTGGCTCTCCTTGTGGTAACGGATCTCATAACGTGCCCAATGTCAGTCACAAAGGCACAGTCTGTGCAGAAAATACTGAGTAATATTGAGTAATGCTGACAAGAGTCTGGTACGGTGCAACGTGCAAGTGCACAGTCCACGCAAAAAGCAGAACGAGGGTATTGCCTGTAATTCAAATACGGCACAAAAGCAGTGAGTTCAGCTTGGGCTGCTTGTCATAATGTCATAGAACCCTGCATCTCCGTGCCTGCCATATGCAATGCTGGAAAAAGGGTCACTGGTAGCAAGGCTGTAAAAAGCCTCAGGACCATCTTCCGCACCAAGCGCTCCAACTCCCAAGATGCATACCTCACGCTGCAGGGAATGAGCTAAGCATACACACTGAACTGGGGCCATTCTTTCACGAAGCAATGTCATCGCAACACAACTACTGTTCCACATGTTCCACAACTCCCAAAAACGCAGCAACATCTGATGCGGTCTCGAAGTCGACTGGATTCCAGTATTCTTTTCATCTACCACACAGATCCACCCAAAGTGTTGGTCAGGTCACCGTGGTTGATATCCTCTGGTAAGGTATATCACATGGGCCCTTTGCCGCTCCGCCGCTGTGACGCTGCGCCACCAGCCCAGTAGGACGCCCAGAAAGAGCAGCACGAACAGCGCCAGCAGCGCCCAGGGCTGCGGGGGAAGAAAGCGACAAATCTGTTGTCCACCATCTGCCTGGCATGCCAATGGCCATTTCAGGGACCGATTTATGGGAGGTACCTACCACATACAAGGTCTACTGTTTAGGGCTATGTAAGGAAATATGTATGAAGTGGCCATTGATGTCATGATTTGTCATGGTAAATGACTACTAGATCTGGATTCTGGATGGTATTATCATATATATATATAACATAATCAACATATTTATGGATATGATATGATATTATTATATGATTTCAGACACAATAGGGATATCATACATACTGGGAGGGATATATCCATGGCAATCCATGGATAGCTATGGCACATCCCGTCTCTATGCGTCCCCGCGCCTCCGGCTCTATGCGATAGCAAACAAAAAAGCGACCCACGTCGCCCCAAAAACCTGCATGGAATAGACATGTCAAATCAAGCTGAACTGAAACCTCTATTTTCCTGATATGGAGATTTCTCAAAATTGAGGGTACTGTACCCCAAAACCAGCGGTTTCCCGATTGAACATGAACCATTTTGAATGATTTTGGTGTCCCCAAGTTTAAGACCCTCCAAATTGTCGACATGTTGCTGTGAGTCTCAGCCTCATGACGTTCCAACGCATCGTTATATCTGAAATGGCGCAATACTGGGCAACAAAGATCCTGGTCTTTATCCAAGTGGTGCTGAAGTTGAAGACTACTGCAGCCGTGGTACGTGGCAAGAAGCAGTTACTTCCCACCATCAAAGCAGAGGGGACATCCTTTATGACCTTAGTTGGTGGTAAGATTCAAAGCATAAATTAACAGCAGTCCAAGTATGCAAAATTAGCAACTGAAGTGACCATCCATATTATATTTAATGATGTGTAATACAATGTGTATATATATATATTATATGAATAACATCAAATAGCACCTTGCCATATCGGAAATACACCACCTTTGCCATTTCGATGTTTTTTTAGGGCATCTAAGTGGCAGCAAATAGGAGCATCAGAAGCACAGGGGTCACAGAGCTGATCAAATGACTATGCCACACCTGGAGAGCTGGACGCGACGACTTTTCACAACAGCATTGGAAAAGGGAACGACTTAGATGCTATAACCGACTATAACGATTATATGAGTATAATGACGGACTGAAACTTAGAATGCCGCACCCCTTCAGCTCGCGCTGTCCTAAAGAATGCCGCCGCGGGGGCAAAATCTTAAAAAACCCTGGTAAAATGCAATTTTCGGGCACCTGCAATTTGAGCTGGTCTTTTTGTAATGAGTCGTTCGTAGGTAAATTTTGTGAGAATTTACAGCGTAATATGAGATTGAGTGCCACACATAGAATGCCTCCGGCCAAAAAGTCCAGCTCA
>Ga0126342_10005286_pt1:0-2500 | contig 22451 bp, 18 predicted proteins | sample Cyp1metagenome_FD_92528 | JGI IMG/M metagenome (GOLD analysis project Ga0126342, IMG submission 92528) | Coral microbial communities from Lord Howe Island, Old Settlement Bay, Australia - Cyphastrea 1 metagenome | ecosystem: Host-associated > Invertebrates > Cnidaria > Coral ...
ACAATTCCACCACTTTTCCCAAATTCCTGGAATCTGCTTATTACTGGGTCAGTTTTGGGGCAGGTCATTTTTGGTAGGGTCTTATTTGAGGAAAATCCCTGATTTTGAGGTGTCATAAGCAGACAAAAATCTTCTTATAAGACGTCCCAATCTATAGATAGATATAGATAGATAGATAGATAGATAGATAGAGATAGATAGATAGATAGATAGGTAGGTAGGTAGGTAGGTAGGGTAGGTAGGTAGCTAGGTAGGTAGATAGGTAGATAGGTAGATAGGTAGGTAGGTAGGTAGATAGGTAGATAGGTAGATAGGTAGGTAGATAGGTAGATAGGTAGATAGGTAGATAGGTAGATAGGTAGATAGATAGATAGATAGGTAGGTAGGTAGCTAGGTAGCTAGGTAGGTAGGTAGATAGGTAGATAGGTAGATAGGTAGGTAGGTAGGTAGATAGGTAGATAGGTAGATAGGTAGGTAGATAGGTAGATAGGTAGATAGGTAGATAGGTAGATAGGTAGATAGGTAGATAGGTAGATAGATAGATAGATAGGTAGATAGATAGTCATCCTGGAGTAGATAGAATCCGGTTTTGTAGGGGTGTTATTAAAAAAATAAAAAATAAAAAAACATGGTTTTTCACCCCAATACTAAACTATGTTTATTTCCTTTCCTTTTCAAACCCTTCTAACTGTACCTTTGTCTCAGAGTACTTTCCCCCTTAACAGGTTTCTTCTCAACAAAACATGAAATTGGATGGTCGATCTTGGATTCCCACTTTCTCATCCCCTTTTCCTTTCAAAGTTTCCTTTCAAACAGCTGCAAGACTGAACTTTGGATGGGTAGAAATGGAAGAAACGGCAGGGCGCACCACAAACACACACTTAATTTCGATCATGGTTTCAAAATGTCAATCTTTTCATTGCTCTAAGACTTATTCTATCCATAGTTTTGCGCAGCTGTCCTGGCACGGCACTGGTGAGAATAACTTTTGGATGGTCGATCTTGGATTCCTTCTTTTCTCACCCCATTTCCTTTCACAGCTTTCTTTTGAAAACCTGCAGGAATGAACTTTGGATGGTGAGATCTTGGATTCCTTCTTTTCTTCTGCCAATTTCCTTTCAAATTTTCTTTGCAAAAACCTGCAAGAATGAACTTCAGATGGATAGATGTGGAGAAAGGGGCAGGGCCCACCACAAACACACGCAAATTCCAAGCATCCTTTCATTTTTTTTGTGTATAATTGGAACACGGACATGCCAATCAAAAGACTCTGGATTTACATGCCTCTTCTGCACTAATTCATGGAATTCAGGACAATTACCTGGCTTTCTCTGACTGTACAATTACATCCTTGATCCTTTTTGACTACCGACTTCACTGAAGCGGCGAGCCTGTTGCGCTAAGCTTGCGCGTTGGACCCAGCCATGGTTGCTGCATCAATGCGCAATTGAAATCGTGGAAACGCTGGGAATCCTGCAAGCTGACCTGGTTTTAAAATGCTGATGTATGGCGATGTATGGAACTTTGGAGATCTTGGAACTGACCAAGCCATCCAAATGCCCCATCAATCTCTTGTCAAAGAAACTGTCTGTGCAAGGCATGGTGCTGTGGGATTGGCTCATTAAACGGGCCACCGAAAAATGGTGCCATCCTTGGTGCAAGCTGATCTGGTGAAGCTCCGTTCTACTTCCTATGGATAGTTATGGTGCTGAATATCACCGTGTTCGATTCTTTCCCAGGGAGGGTGTGCAATTTTTGTATCGGTTTTCATCATTGAGTTCGTGAAGCTTCGAACCAGCGACCGAGAAAACGATGCGCGTTTATGGATCCGGAGATCCATGGGCAGAAGTTGGATGAAGTTGGATTGGGGCCATCTAGAAAAGTCTTTGTCTAAAGAAACTCCTGATGTTTTTCCAACATGTGTTGATGATTACGAGTGAATATTGATACGATAATGACTATTATTAGTATTATATAATCAGTGATGAAAAAACACATATGAGTTTTGATTAATACTAATACGAATGAATATCAACGCATATTAATGATTGTTAGGGAAATTATCATCAACGAATATGAGTAAATATTAACGGTTTGGATCGGTTTGGCGAATTATAAAGATGATTAACGACCGTAAACGAATATCAATGTTTGTTAATGAAAGTTTAACTACTACTGAATATTCATGACCTTCAGTCAAAACATGTTTTGAACCTAAACGTTGACCTAACCCTACCCCCTATCCCCCACACCCATCAAGTCACCGCGTTTTCCCCCCTCAGGCTGCATTCAGCCCGTCACCCGCACAGCTGCGGTCGTGGCATCAAGCTGGAGACGTTTCGGTTTGGGAGTCATAACTTATCTTAATACATGTGACCCAAAAAAAAACAGAACGGCCCTCATGGGGGAGTGATTTTTGCTCTAAAAATGATCAAAAATACTGGTATTTACAGTGTTTTGTGACCAAAGTGGGCTTAAAACCGTTATTTTAGAGCAAAAC
>Ga0126342_10005286_pt1:7500-22451 | contig 22451 bp, 18 predicted proteins | sample Cyp1metagenome_FD_92528 | JGI IMG/M metagenome (GOLD analysis project Ga0126342, IMG submission 92528) | Coral microbial communities from Lord Howe Island, Old Settlement Bay, Australia - Cyphastrea 1 metagenome | ecosystem: Host-associated > Invertebrates > Cnidaria > Coral ...
GCATCAACGCACGGAATTGGGGATAAGAACCCTGGCGAAATGGGGATGTCGCAATCAGCCACCAATCGGGGTGGGCCCTCTCCTGATCGAAACAAAGCCAATAATCAGGTAAATCAATGGGACCTGTTGCGAATTTCCATGCTGCAATCTACAGTATACATGTGGCATTGAAATACATAGGGTAAGCACAATCATCCATTATAGTTAAGTATTATTAACTATTATAATCTACATAGTCTACACAATATTATTAACTATTATTAAGTATTATTAAGTATTATTAACTATTATTATAAACTATTATAATCTACGTTTGCCTGGGTTTCCCGGAAAGCATGGACGCCTTGCGAGAGCTGGAAGCTGATTCAGGCCTTGCGAGAGCTGATCATCCCAGTGCTGTTTGACACTTTGAAGACCGAGACAAGCAGCAGCCAACAACTAACCAAGAGTATAGATATATCTATATATATATATATAGATAGATAGTTCGGGCTCGAATCCCTACCAGCGGTAGAACTGTGTCAGCTAAGCATTCGAGGATTGGTAGTGCAATGGGCGTTGTTTCGATTTTGGATGTTCCACCTGGAATGAAGTCCAGTCTTTTGGTCGATGTTGTTGGTACTGATCGTGAGTTCACGTTTGGTCTCGAAATCCCCTATGGCAACAAGATAGCCTTCATTCATGAGGGAGTGAATTTCGAAGGAAAGGTTGCTTTGTACGACGTCACCAACACTGGAATTCAGCATGAAGACAGTTGGATTGTTCAAATCAATAGCTTGTGCCCTCTCAGGTCCACCCCCTTTAATCATAGTGATTTGGGATACTTTCACGACGTTTGTTGTGGACTTGGTGGCTTTTGCACAGCCTTTGGGCAGCTTGGATGTCATGCGGTCACTGCTGTTGACTCTCGTGAGCTTGCTGTCCGTGCTTTTCAGCTGAATCATTCGTGCCCTACGATTTGTGGATGTGTTGCCTCTGCCCGTGTCATTCATAAGATGCATGTGTGTCAGCTTGCTCTTGGTGTCTGTCCTGTTTTGGCCGCTGGATTTCAATTTCCTTGTCAGACTCTAGGTGCCATTCTTCATGCTGCTCACATGCTCCAATCCTCTGGACTTTTTCTGGCATGCGTACCGGAAGCCCTTGAAGATGAGGCCACACAGCGGCAGCTGCACGAGTTTTGTCATGTGCGTGGTTTCAGTTTGTTCCAAAGGGTTTTACACCTGCACAACATGTGGCCTTCCCGCCGTAGCCGATGGTTCGCAGTGCTGTTGCCTTCAGCTTTGGGGTCTGTGTCGTTTCCTCCTTTGCCGGTTTTGCCAGTTCCACCTTCTGTTCAGCAACTCATGCCTTACTCTCCCTGGCCAGCATGGTCCATGCAAGATGAGGAGCAACTTCGGTGGACTAGCCTAGAGCAACAAGTCTATGCAGACCCTCAGTATGGCCCAACTGATCGTTCGGTGCAAACCACAGCTCCTTTGCCAACAGCTTTGCATAGCTGGGGAAATGCCCTGTATGCCTGCCCCTGCGGATGCAGGGCAAGTGGACTTAGCCCAAGGACACTTCGATCTGGAGGTCTCCGGGGATTGGCCATTGTATTCGGGCTGTGGCCTCATCACACGCGCCACATTCATCCCAAAGAGTTGCAGCTTTTTCTTGGATTTCCTCCCTTTGAGAGCACACTTGATGATTGCCGTGCGCAACTTTGTTTGTTTGGCAACGCTGTGTCGCCGCTGCAAGTGATTTGGATTTGGTCACATGTATTGGCGCAGGTTGGTTTGTTTCCTGACTCTCGTGCATGCCATGATGTGATGGCAAGGTACATTGATTTGATCCTTCATCAGCGGGACGTTTCATGGCTTAGTCCTTCTGTGGGCGGAGGTGTCCTTACTTTGGTTTCGGGTGAAGTGTCTACTCAGATCACTTTTCACACCACTCAAACTGTTGGACAGCTCCTGACTGCGGAAGCAGGAATTGACCTGCGTGGAGAAGTGAAGTTCGTCACATGTGAAGGTCTTGTCCTCCCACTGTTTGCTTTCTTGCAAGAACGAAAGTACACGATCCATTCCGTTCCAGTGTCTGAGTCTGTGTCACATGCTTGGATTCCAGTGGTTGTGCAATTCCTTGGCCATGACATGGTCTGTTGGGTTCCTCCCAGTTTGAAAGTGGGACAGGTTTTGAGTTGGGTTGGAATTTTCCAATTTGCACGGCTCTTGGATGAACATGCTCAAGTAGTTGCACCCCATGACACTGTTGCCCCATGGAAGGTCATCACAGTTCAGCAAAACCCAGATGATGTAGCTTTCGAATTGGACTTGTTGGTCGGTTTTGGATTTATGCCAGATGCCTTGCCAATTGGACTTTTGCGCACCACAGAGTCTTGGATTTCGACTGGACTTTGGCATCTTGACCAACTCATCAAATCCCAAATGCTTCTCACCTGGGCGGGTTTGGACTTTTCCCCTTTGACAGTTTGGCTGCCTTCTTTCGCTGCTGCAGTTCTTGAACTTTGGCCGTCAGTCATGAATGACCAGATTGGACAATGGTTAGTTCCAGCAGATGCGCAACTTCATGCTTTTGTCTACGAACAGTGGGGATGGAGTCTTGTCTTCTTTGATCTTGACCTGGAGTGCATGCATGTGACCTTCCTTGAACCTGAGGGACGCCTTGCAGTTACTTCTCGTGTTGTTGCCCAGCGTGCCTTTGGTGCCAGTGGACGAAAGCAATATGTGGAATCAGTCAAGAAGATCCCAATGCATCAAGGTGAGGTTGCTCTTGTCAGTGTTTTGCAGCATTTTCACCAAGAACTTGGTATCCACAGTGGCCTTATTTCGGACTTTGTATGTAGGACAGCGGGTTCTTTGAGTGAAGATGTCTTTGAGCTCACACCCACAGTATCCATGACTGACGAGTGTCACGGTTTGTGCCCTGCAGTGCCTGTCGTCAGACCTGATGACCCGACCAGACAAGGGCTTACGGCTAGGTTCCTTCTGAAATTTGCCCGGGCCTTGGCGCAGAACACTGCAGGAGCGATCAATAGCAGGCAAATCCAAGCATTGTGTTTGGATCAACATGGACTTTCTCTGTCGCATTGCTCTGTGCGTGACTGGGTTATTGACCGATCTCCACTGTCCTTGTTTGTCTTGTTTGACTGTCACTGGACTTTTGTGAAGTGCGAAATGTTGGGCGATCACTTGGAAGTGCAGATGTATGATGGACTTGCGCTCACCCCTCTGTCGGTTCTGGCCCCCTTGTGTGCCTCTCTCAAAAGGGCTTGGAATGCAAGCACCATTGCGGTGTCCACAACATGGAAACTTGAACAGACCAGAACTGACTCATGTGGGACCATTGCTCTCGGTCACTTTGCTCTCGGCTCAGGTTTGATTTCATATGAGCAAGCCATGCATTTTGAGCAGCTGCACCAAAGTTTAGCCATCGGCAGTTGCCTTCTCGGGCCTTGCCGTCTTCATGGATTTGGAGTTGAAGAAAGGTCCGTTTCCGAGGATCTAGCCAAGATCCTTCCCAGCAAAGGCGTCCCAGAAGCTCAGGTGAAAGATCGCATCCAAGCTGCCATCAAGGCTTTTGGAATTGATGCTATTGGCAAAGCTTTGAAATCAAACAACCAGTGGGCAAGTCTCAAGCAACTTGGGAACAGCAGACCACGCCCATTCATGTGGGTTACCAACCAAGAGTTGCAGCAATATATACAGGAGCGTTCCCAGAAAGACTATGGTGTCTTCGATGTCAAGCGCAAGAAGCATCAGAAAGAGCAGCGAAAACAACCTTTTGCTACTCAGAGCATTGATCCTGCAAGTCTTTTGATGCCCACTGATTTGTTTGTGACAAATTCTGATGAAGCAGTGCCACAGATAGCGCTTGAAGCCGTCTGCAAAAATGCCAGAGGAGTAGCTTTTGCGCTTCCCCAAGATGTCCAGCAGTTTTTGTCCGATGGTCGCATGATCAGTCCAGATGCTTTGTCTGTCTTGGTTATCGGTTCTCTGCCTGCGTCTGCCCCACAGTCCTTGCCCATGCACAGCATCAAGGTACCTGCGATTTATCGAGGTACTAATGAGCCGATCTTGATCGAGTGCACTTCCATCCAATTGGGAGATCAAGCAGTTTACAGAAAGCAGAACCAACAAGCTCCTGAGGTAGCTGTGTTCCCTACTGCTGTGTTTCGCGCGCACGTCTTTCGAGATTTGTGGACTTCTGAGCATAGCTGGGATGATCTTGTTGCACGTCCGGTCAAGTCTTTGGTAGGTGCCTTTGACATTTTGAGGCTGTGCAAAGAGGCTGATTGCCAGGGGTTTTGTGGACTTTGCCATCCGTCATGTGAGGAAGAAGGCATCGAATCAGGCCTTCTTGACATTTGGGCTTTTCACTGGCATGCTTTGGACGGAAGTAAAGCATCGCCCCAAAAAGCTGATGTGTTGTCCATTTACTTTCGGGTGCCGGAGTCCAGCTTTCGCACTTTGCATGGTCAGTCTGGTGTCCACGGTGTCTTTTTTGAGCCTCGACACAGCGACAAGCCTGGTCCTGATGAACGTTATGCGGTGGTTTGGCTGCCTCCTTGCTCTCTCTCCGAAGCTTTGCATCGAGTCAAAACGATTGACGAAGGCATCGCGGTGTGTAGACTCGGTAGCAAGTATGGAATTCGATGCCAAGCCAAAGACCAAGAAGATTTGCACAAGGCAATCAGCCCCAACAAACCATTTGTTAGCTGTGCAATCAAGCAGATCTTTCGCATTGAACCACTGCCTGCAGGCACACAGCGACAGAGTTTGGTGGATATCATCCAAGCAATTGGATGGAAAGCTAAGCCATTGCAGCCATGCCGAGGCTCTCAAGGACGTGCCTGGAATGTTGGAGCTGAGGATGCACCTCCAACCCCTTTCATCGAGACTCAGCACGGTTGGATCAGTGTTTCGAAGGTCAAGGACACATGGACTCAAACGAAGCCGCAGGAGCTCATAGCCACCATCCGAACTCGACAGCACATGACAGCTGCCAGCAGCTCCAGTTCCACGCCAACGCAAGATCCTTGGCACACGCCAGGAGGTGATCCTTGGGCAAGCTACACCAAGACTGCAGCAGTTCCGGCCTCGCAACATGTTCAGAAGAAGTTTGATGACGTTGAACAGAAGTTGACTGGACATGTGCAAGCAGCCATAGAAGCCAAAGTGCAACAGTTCAAGGGTGATGAAGTCGCACGTGGCCGACTTACAGCTGTTGAAAGCCAAATCAAAAGCATCATCGACAACCAACAGAAGATCGAGAATTGGGTTGTTGACAACAGCTCAAAGGTCGCTGCCATCCAGGCAGACCAAGCCACTTTGGGTCAGGCAATTCAGCAATGCCAGCACAATGTCCATGAACAGGGTCAAGCCTTGCATCAGGTAGCACAAGAAGTTTCGGTATGTTCCAACAATCTTGCCAGCCAGGGACATACCTTGCAACAAGTAGCTCAGGACGTCACAGGTATCCAGCGAGATTTGTCCACTCAGCTTGAGAGCTACTTCAGCAAGCAGGCTGCCACGATTGAAGCCCTGATTGAGAAGAGGCAGAGGCATAGTTGACTAGCTCCATATGGGCCTTCTGATGGACTTAGGAAGGTGCCACGAGTGAATGTCAAGTCTGTTTCCCCATGTACTTTCCCTTGGCTCGTCTTTGTCTTTTTTATCCAGTGTTTTCGAATTGGGGAGGCGTTTGTTCCTGGCCCGTTGGACTCTTGGACTTCCGGCTCTGAGCCTGACTCCTTTCTTGACCCGCCACAGTGGTCTCGAGAGAGTGTTCCTGATTTTGTGTTGGGTACCGGTAACCCAAGTGGCCTCAGCAACAAGTTGCACACCTTGGATAGTTTTCCTACTGGACTGTGGCATTTAGCAGAAACACAGATTTCAAAGCCTCAGCAACATGCTTTTCATAGCTATGTTCGCAATCTGTCTTGGCGTTCCAATAGGCTTTTACGGAGTTGTGTGGGTGCGCCGGCTCCTTATCGTGTTGGCTCTAGTGTTGCAGGCTCTTGGACTGGTGTGCTTTGTTTCGGAGATTGCCCTCTTCGATCTGTTCCTTGCGTTTGGCCTTCTGATGAGTACAGTAGTGGCCGTGCGTTAATCTCTGTTGCTCAAATTGGTACCATGCAGTTGTCCACCGCCACAGTGTATTGCCCTGCAAAAGGCCCAACTTTTCCCAATGCTCGGGCTTTGTCAGAGGAGCTGTTGCAATCTGTGACCGAAAACTTGGTCTTTGGTCGTGAGGGTCCTAGAGCCATTTTGGGGGACTTCAATTGCCCTGCTGGGCATCTTCAACAGATGCAAGTTTGGCAGCCACTTGGTTGGGTGGAATTGCAAAATTTGATGCATCAATGTTTATGGCATTATCCCTCGCCCAACTTGTAAAAACTCGACCGCCCCTGACCAAATCTGGGTGTCGCCGGAGTTGATTCCTTTCGTCAGCAATGTTGCCATTTGGGACATATATCCTGATCACTCCATGCTTGTTGCCGGGCTCCATGTTCCCTCCGTGAGCCGGCATTCATATCAGTGGCACCTTCCTGGACATGTGCCATGGAGTTTAGTAGATTTCAAGAGTTGGGAGCATGATTCTGACCTTGGGCCTATCCTCGATTCAAGCCGTCGGCCTGTGGGTGGCCACAGTTTGTCTTTGGACAGTCGTTTGGATTTTGAGTCCGTTGGTCAGTCTGAGTCAACCGAGGCTTTCCGCTCATGGAGTCATGACTTTGAGATCAGGGTTTCTAGATGCATGCAACCAGGCATACATCAAACTGACAGAAGTTTTTATGGGAGAGGTCAAATGACCAAACCACGAAAGAGGCGCCATTTGCCACAGGTCCCTAAGCACAGCCGGCCAGGCGAAGTCGAGCAAACTTGTGGATTTCTCAACAGAGCCAGTGCCAATTGGTTCAAGCAGCTTAGGCGCCTGCAGTCATACAAGCATGCCATCTTGTCAGATCGGCACCAGGAGAACTATCACTCAAGAGCAGCCCTTTGGAATAGCATAGTGCGTGCGCATGGTTTCAAAGGTGGTTTTGCAGCTTGGTGGACTTGCCGACCACATAAACAGCAAGGAGCCCCTTTTTTGTTGCCGGCCCTTCCTCCGGATGCCCAGGTTTTTCAATGGATTTATGATGACTTCCACTACAACTATAGGTGTTTTGAGCACTATCAGTGGCGACGTCGTCAGGATAGCTGTAGGTCCAAACAACTTGCTTCTACTCAAGGTTTGTTTGCAGTTACCCGTAAGCCTGCGAAGTATGTCCTGGATTGTCTTGAGGATACTGTCTCCCAGTCCATCACGGTTGTTGATGCCAGGCAAGGTAAGGTTTCAGTCCCAAACCCTTTTCCTGATCAGCATGTTGTCAAGTGGACTTTACAATCTCAACCCGCATCTGTCAAGCCAGTTGAAGGTGGGTATATAGTTGACAGTGATTTTCTGCTGGTTGATGGGCAGTCACTGACCTGCACCACACTTGTGCATGATACCCAGGAAATCCAGCTTCGTTTTGCCAACCTTTGGACTCCTAGGTGGACCAAGCACTCACATGTCCCTGCGGGCCAATGGGACCAAATCCAGCAGTTTGCCGAAGCGCATCTTCCTTCAGGGCATATCTCTTTGCCCCCTGTCAGCATTTCCGACTGGCGTCGGGCCGTTCAGAAGTTCAAGACATCAGCAGCCACCGGTCCCTGTGGGTGGACTAGAAATGATCTTGTCAACATGAGGGATCATCATGTTCAGAGCGTTTTGGACTTTTTCCGCTCACTTGAGCAAGGCTCTGCATGGCCCAAGCAGTGGTGCGTGGGTTTGATTCACTGTTTGCAGAAGCGAGATGACAGTGTAACAGCAGATGGATTTCGGCCTATCACCGTCATGAGTTTGTTCTATCGTGTTTATGCAGGCATCAGGTCAGGCCAAATTCTTGCTCAACTTGCCGAATGGTCGGACCATATGCAATGTGGCTTCCTTCGCAAACGCCAAGCTGCGGATGTCTGGTACTTCATTGGGGTCTGTCTTGAAGTTTCCTTTCAGGGTAGTACGCCTGTCCATGGACTTGTAGCTGACTTGGTGAAGGCCTACAACACCCTTCCTAGGGATCCCACGTTTGCTTTCCTCCGTTTTCTTGGAGTGCCGTCTTGGTTTCTTGGCATGTGGGCTTCTCATTTGTCTGTGTTCACTCGGCATTTCGTTGTCCGACGTTGCACTGGTGATGCCATTCTTTCCAACACTGGCTTCCCAGAAGGATGTCCTTTGGCTTGTGTCGCAATGACTGCCGTGGACTTGGTGTGGCATACTTGGCAACGCGTTCAGACGCCTAGAGTCATTCCTTTGAGCTACGTCGACAATTTTGAGCTTGTTTGTGATAAGGTCCGAGACTTGACTGTCAGCTCCACACAGCTTGATCTTTTTTGTCGTCTTTTGGACTTGAGCGTTGACCAGAAGAGTTTGTATGCATGGTCCTCTTGTGCAGCCGGACGTCGTGAACTTAAAGATAATGGGTACGTAGTTACTTTGGGTAACCGGGACCTGGGGGGACAAGTCACCTACTGCCGCCAGTTGAGAAACAGAGTCCTTACGGATCGCATGAGTGCTGTACACCCGCTTTTTGGAAAACTTCGCAAAGCTAAGCTGCCTCAGGGGGTCAAGAAGATTAACATCCTTCAGTGCATCTGGCCTCGGGCTTTGCATGGATGCGAGGCAGTGAAAGTAGGTGTCCAACACTTTGACAAACTCCGATCGGGTGTCATGCAGGCTTTGCATTGGAACCACGCTGGAGCCTCCCCACTAGCGAGACTCTCGCTGCTGAACTTGCAGCTTGACCCAGAATGGTACCAACTAAAAGCTGTAGTTAAAATGCTGCGACACCAATGTCGCTCCAATACTGTAGTGCGGGACTGGTGGAGACTTTTCTGTACGGAAGGTTCGGAACAAGAAACACATGGGCCTTTTGGAAAGCTTATGCAGATCACCACTGACATCAAGCTGCATATTGATGAAGAGCTTCGAGTTTGGTTTTCCGAGAATGGGTTCATTAGTTTGCTTCATTGCTCTGACACAGTGTTGGAATGGGTTCTGGCTCGGTCCTATCAGGACTCCAAAGTAGTGCAACTTGCTGGACGCGAGGGTTTTGACGGGCTTCAGTCAGGTTGTGAGGTTGATCTCACCACCAGCAATGACAAGAGTTTTGGTCTTGTTGACCAGGCGCACCTCATGACTGCACGTGATGGAACTTTCGTTGCCAATGACAACAAAGCCAAGTTTGACACCAGAATTTCTCATGACTGCGTATGGTGTAATACTCCTGACACTCACTTGCATAAGTTGACAGAATGTAGCCGCTTTGATGACGTCAGAGCCGCTCACTGCGATTTATTTGATGGTTGGGATGCCTTGCCTCAGTGTTTTCAAGTTCATGGGTGGGTTCCTTCTAATCCTTGGCAGCCGTTGGTGTGGGAAGCGCTGATCACTTTGCCATCAGGACTTACGGAGTATCAATTTGCCCCAACGGGAACTACACTTCATTGTTTTACGGATGGATCGGTGGCTCGTCCGCTTTGTGCGGCTGATGCGCTTGCTTCTTGGGCAGTTGTTGTAGCAGGCCAAGGACCACTGGCGTGGGGTCCGCTTCCTGGTATCCAGCAGACAATTCCCCGAGCTGAAGCTTTTGCCTTTCTTAGTGTAGTTTCCTGGATAGAGCATTTCACTGGGACAGTGCATATCTGGATTGATAACCAAGGGGTTGTTGATTCTGCCCGGGACATACTCCGGGGTATTTTCGATTTGGAGGACGTAGAACATGAGGACATTTGGCGAGCAATACAGGCCAAACTCCAACGCATTTCTGCCGAGATTCATGTCCACAAAGTTGCAAGTCATGACAAGGAGAGCAACTGTGAGTCGCCGGTTGAAGATTTTGCACGAGTTTGGAACAACTGCGCAGACAGGCAAGCTCTGTTTGCAAATCTGACCAGGCCGGCTTACTTTCAGAGGATTTGGGAGCAGCATCAATCTTTTCGTGCCAAGTGGAAGGAGAAAGTAGTTCAGATGACAAGATACCAAAAAGCAATTGCAGACCTTGACTGCAAAGAAAGATGTGACACAGAACATGAGGTTGATCCCGATGTTTCACCGCTTGAATTTGTTTGGTTCCACAACTCGGCTTCACTTTCTGTACAACTACAGCCTTGGGTTGACAATGGAACTCTTTTCACTTGTCGGCATGATGCGCATTTCCGGTCCATTACTGCACAGTTTTTGTCATGGATCATTGCACAAGATGTGGCAGCCTCTCGCATGCGAACTGTCAGCCTAATTGAAATTTATGTTGCTTTTAGGCTTGCTTCTCCCCGGCGCATGCCTCTGAGTGTTACTGATGGAGGTTGCAGGTTTTCTGTTGTTACTTTTGCTTCGGATTTCTCCTATTTTAAGAAGGTTGTTCGGTTGCTGTTTCAAAAGGCTGACATTTCTTGGGGTGACTCGGTGGCACTTTCATTTTTGAGAATCTATGTTCCTCAACAAGGTGTACAGGTGGGTTGGACAGTGGAAGTTGAGGACATTACTTTCAATGCTTTGAGCAAGTTTGTTGGGTCGCGCCCTGTGGTTAGCGCCCAGTCTTTAGCAAAGCCATGGTCACCCGAGCGAGAGGAGTAGTAGTGCTCTGGCCTACAGCAAAGCACTGTTTGGCCTGCGTCTAGCTGGCCAACAGACTCTGAAGCCGTGCGCAATATATATAGATAGATAGATAGATAGATAGATAGATAGATAGATAGATAGATAGATATGTATGGGTATATTACATTGGGTATTAACAATGGATTATATATGGGTATACCCAATAAGTCAAATATATATATATATATATGTATACATACATGTCTTTGCCTACCTTTCACCAAGAGTCATCCATCATTCATGGCCTTTGATCAGCAAGTTGGTGAAGCTCAGTTTTGGCCAGGGATATCTTTCGTTTTCCCCAGTAAATCAATGGGAAAACTCAGCTTCCCCAGGCCTGTTTTGGGCACCCTGCGCTTCGGGCGCCGAAGCTGAAGCTTCCTTCATGGGATGCCCCCATGAAGGAGGCTAAGCAATAGCTGAGGGTTAAGTTAATTTATATTGTGGATTATTGGGTGTTATATGTATATACATACGTTTATATATATATATATTATATTTAAAAAAAACTAAATATATATATATATATATTGACATTGATATCGATGTTGGGTTATAATTAAGCAAAACATGAAATATAATGAAATAAAATTGGTCTGGCATCTAGCTCACTACGTGCTTACCTTTACAATACTGCGGACATCAACCCCCCAAAACAAAACAGTGCAGTGCAGCACTCAGATCCAAGGTTTTTGCAGACCAAGCGCTCAGCAAGTGGTCGTTGTGATCAACATGTAGTGGGATGAACAGTTTGACTGGCAGCCCCACCCTTCAGAAATTGCCAACGGCGCAGCCGCTGGTTGAGCCTTTGAATGGAGGGTTCAAAACAAGATAAGATTAGACTGAGTAGAGGTACGTGTCAAAGTTGGGGGCCCTCAAATCTATCAACATGCTAAGTAAGTTTCCATTGCAAGTCAACATAGAATATAGCCACATCCGTGGCCCAACCCAAGTCCATTCAGGAAAACTTCAGCTCTAGGCAGCTTTCCACGAAGTTTCCATTGCCACGTTGCGGTTGTGGATTCTCCGCTTGAAAAAGACACCAAGGGCATCAAGCCATTCGCTTGTCATGTCCCATGACACCCCTTGGATCCTCCTGACCCCAACAAGAACTACCAGCCGGGGGGGATCCTAAGGCAACTCTTCAGGTGTCTCTACAGGTACATGTGACCTCCGCATTTTGCTATGCGATTGGTCCATAGACTGCTGTACCTCGGCGCCGCGCGGATCATTAGTCGTGAATTAAAAAGTCATTACGCTGGCATCCTACGTATCATGGCGGATTCCAAGAATCTTTGGAGTGGGATGAGTGGATAATTCTTCATATTTCAACCAGCTGGGGACATGGTTTTGCCCAAAAATTGGTTGCAGCCAATGTTTCATGACAATCATGGGGTCTGCGAATTCAGACACAGGTCATGGAATACGCTCACCAACATCCCATTAAGTATTCCCATCCATTTTACTTGGCATCCCTATTTTGGCTGACTAAATCTCTATTCATCGCTTGAAAGATCTTACAGTCATGAGTCATACATTTAAACATTTTTTTAACAGTTCCCATCAGTGAATCCACGGAGCGGTATACCAACAATTCCCTGGTCAAAACCTACCAAGTTTAGCTCAACTTGAGGCGCCATGTGGAATGTCATCCCTACTGTTCAGCTCGATCATGTATGCCCATTGTTAATTTATAATCCCCAATGTTTTCTGGTGAAATCCCATTTTTTGTTGGTCGGTTCAATGCCCGAATCCCAAAAAATACCAAAATGGATATGGGTGGCTACACATAATTTCAAGTTAGGATTAATAATCCCCCCCAAGTTAATCCCACCCCGGCTGATCCCCGATTTTGAGGCAATACTAAAGTCAATTAGGGGTGTTTTCCCCCCTAAATAATGATTTCACCAACCTGCGGAACCCCTAAATTTTTGGTGGGACTAATTTGCTATTACTCCCTTTTACTTTTTAATTTGGGTTACAAGTTCCAGGGTTGCTTAGTGACCCTTCCCTATCTTATTCCTCCTTTGATTCGTCTCATGCTGGCACAATTAGTAAACCCCACCAGCCGCGAAGAGTCTTTTTCTATGCTGGTTTCATGTGCAATTATCTAGTATTTGGCAACAGTTGTATCAACATTGCATTGCCTGATGTTTCCTCAGCCACCTCCCAAGGATGTTTTTGTCCACTTGGCACTTTCAAGACGCCAAAAATGAAAAAAAAATATACGAACCCCTCATGGAGGCTACTGTCCAGCCAATTTCATCAAAATTGATCCCTTCATGGATGCTACGGCGCAGCTGTTTCCAGTAAAACTCATGCCTTAAGTCATGTCCAACTAATTCCCTCCAAATTCAAGCCATTCACCCTTCACGGATGCTAATTCAAAACTGAGCATATCAAATTTAATACCTCATGGATTCTCTTATGCAGCTAATTCCCATAGAACTGACGATCCACCGGTGCTTATTTGCAAGCTAATTCCAGCAACATTGGTTCATGGATGAATGAAAGGAAGATTATTTCGGGGGGTTGGGTTTTTTGATTCCCTTGTCGACCTTCGGGGGAGGGTGTTTATTAAAAGAAAGGTTGCACCACTTTAAGGCTCCCCAAACAGGGATTGGTGCAGGATTTCCTCCGTATCTCATCATATCCCCAATCCTATCATTGTATCATCTGTGTTTTTTTGTGCCTGAGCTTCACATTCAACCCCGATTAAACAATTCACATCCCACTAAATCTCATTAAATTTTAAAAAGATTCTATTGTTGCTGGTTAAATCCCTTTAGTCTCGCTAGTTTTCCGGCCCCAGCGACGCCGCGAACGGCGCGACTCAAGGCTGCCACTTCCTGGTGAAGGGCCAAGCTTTTCTGAGGCTTTCCCCCAAAGAAATTCACCATCAAATAGCATGAACAATTGCGATTTTAAACATCCCGAGTTGGTATTTAACATTTTTCACTCGTCAGCTGAAACTTACCAAATGCTTTTCGGTCTGTAGACGGTTACTTGTCCCTACCTAACCCAGTTTTTGAGGCTTACCCCTTGGATTTTTTATCATAGCTATGGTATAGATTGCCCATTTTAGTTTCATGATTTACCTGTATAAAATGAATGGGAACTTTCCACGGCTATGGCCATAGCACACGTGATATACCAGAGGGGGATGACTAAACACAATGATTTGTGTGTGTGTGTGTTGCCAAGCAATGAGAAATTAAACATGGGTTGACACAGCAATTAGTGTTCCCAGCGTCAACTAATCAATTGTTCATCATGTCTCACATGAATTCAGAATAATTTGTATAGACCGCTTCAAAGTATTTCTAGATGTTTTTGAGCCTATTTGAATGCCGACAATCCATTTTGTTAGCGGTTTTCCATTGTCAGAGCCTTGGAAAATCTTGGGAAACTCTATGGACATACCGATATCTGAATCCCAACCCGTCAACCAATCTATTCATTAATTTTTCAGGTTCCTAAGTTCTGAAAGCACAAAGTCATGCACCCATATCAGCACGTTTGAAACGGCAATGGCGAAATGTGAACTTTATAGTGGCCATGAATAGCACTTTATAGTGGCCAAACATTATACGAGTGTCATTCAGTTCTCTCTCACATTTTGTTTTGGTTACACATGCTTATCCTCATTAATGGTAGTAAAGCAATAGGATCCACCATCCCAATCTTACCATGTTGTTTCATGAGTATATGGGTGGTAAAAACCATCAATACATACAGGTGGTTTCTTATTGTGTTCTCTCTTTCTCATGAATAATAAATTAACAGTATCAACCATTGATAATCACCATTAATTATCATTATCAATCATGATTAAAAATTAGCAACCATTAAAACCCAATGATCATGAATGGTTAATGAACTTTACCATGTATAACCGTTAATCCCCTTTTTTCACCACAGCACCTTTGCGTTTTGTCCCATGGTTTGCCAAGTCTTTAGCTACGCCCAGCAGCCAATTGGACCATCTTCATGTCCAAACTTCGCGCCTGAGGCAGGTCACAGTGAGGTGGCTACATATACTTGATCGTTTATAAATTTGGGGGGTACTGCCCAAATGGTGATTTCATCTGAACTTCAATGGTACCCCGAATGAAACAGCCGGCCTAGGGGGTGACATTAATCCACAGCAAATAGCACGCAAATCAGAGATTTTGGCTCCAAAATGCAGCAAATACAAGCCAGAAGCCAGAAACCGAAGGAGCCAGAAGCCAAAAGCCAAAAGCCAAATGGGCATGCAAATTGGCTCC